>SMER01000191.1_pt1 | contig 24175 bp, 19 predicted proteins | sample 2456411 | NCBI WGS metagenome assembly SMER01 (sample SAMN10132597, study PRJNA489261) | soil metagenome | isolation source: day1 antibiotic-silt loam soil ammended with raw manure from dairy cow... | place: USA | collected 2015-05-01 | reverse complement strand
CTTAAATCAAAAAGTAAGAAGTTTACCTTTAAATGAGAAAATCTTAGAAAGAATAGCAGCATAAAATAAAAAAAAGGATGCCGTTATTAGACACCCTCTTTTTTTACTGATAAAAATAATTAAAGAAATAATTCTTTAATACCTCTTTATTCAAAAAAAATGATTTACTTTGTATTGTTAATAGTGTTGAATTAATGATTTTATAATAAGCTATTTACACATTCATTTTTATATGTCAGTTTAAATTGCAAAAGCGTTACAAGATCGTATTACATGCTACAAATCAACAATAAAAAACGCAAATAACTTAGAACTTCACCAAAAAATAAATAACCATTATGAATCAAAAACTGTTAATTAGAGACCTTACATTAAGAGATGGACAGCAATCAGCATTTGCAACTCGAATGAGTCAAGATCAAATAGATCGCGTATTACCATTTTACAGAGACGCCAATTTCTATGCTATGGAAGTTTGGGGAGGAGCTGTTCCCGATTCCGTTATGCGCTACTTAAACGAAAACCCTTGGGATAGACTCGAGAAAATACATGCAGGTGTAGGCAAAGCATCTAAACTAACTGCGCTTTCGCGTGGTAGAAACTTATATGGCTATGCTCCATATACGGATGAGATTATTGATGGTTTTTTTAAAAATGCAGTATCTTCAGGGTTAGATGTAATGCGTATTTTTGATGCTCTGAATGATGTTGATAATATTAAATCGAGCGTAAAATATATAAAGAAATATGGTGGTTTGGCTGACTGTGCTATTTGTTACACGGTAGATCCAAAATTTGAAGAACCCGTAGAAACTAAGAAAAAGGGAGGTTTGCTTTCTTTTATGAAAAAAGATAAGCCTGCAGAGTCTACTTACAAAGAAGTGTTCACAGACGAGTATTTTTTGGATAAGGCAAAAGAGATGAAAGCTTTAGGAGCTGACATGATTACGATTAAAGATATGAGTGGACTTATTCCTCCTTCTCGTGTTAGAACTCTTATTCCAATGATTAAGAATGAAGTAAAAGTTCCTGTCGATTTCCACACCCACTGTACTCCTGGTTTTGGACTTGCTGCTGTACTCACAGCTATTATGCATGGCGCCGATATTGTAGATACTGTTATATGGAATTTTGCTGGTGGTCCAGCTGCTCCTGCATTTGAACTTATCTATATTTTCTGCGAAAAATTAGGCATTAAGCTTGATGTAAATATGGAAGCAGTTGCAAAAATCAACAAAGAATTATTCGAAATACGCAAAGAATTGGAAGACTTTGATGCTGTTAAGCAATTTCCAAATCCATTTAATCCTCTTACTGATAAGCTCCCTGCAGAAATAGATAGAGAATTTGACAATGCTATTGCAAATGTTAGAGACTTTAATGAAGAAGCTCTTTTGAAAGCTTGTCATGCAATTGATGATTATTTCAATTTTCCCAAACCAAACGAATTGGTGAAAAATGCAGAGATACCTGGAGGAATGTACACTAATATGGTTGCTCAGTTAAAGCAATTTAACTCTATGGATATTCTTGAAGATGCTATGAAGTTGATTCCTAGTGTGAGGCTTGATGCTGGTTTGCCACCATTGGTAACTCCTACAAGTCAGATTGTGGGTGCACAAGCTGTAGCTTCTGCAATCAATTATAATAACGGAAGGGAAAAATATGCTAATCCTTCAAATCAGTTTGTTTCTCTTGTAAAAGGCGAATATGGTAAAACACCAGTAGCAATTGATCCTGAATTCAGATTGAAAATGACAGGATCAAGAGAAGAAACACCCTATGATACTTCAAATTACAAACGCCAAGAAAACCCAACACTCGAAGAGTTTGGAGGTGTAAAGGTTGCTCAAAACGAAAAAGAAGAACTATTGCTTGAATTATTCCCAACTGTTGGATTGACCTATTTGAAAGGACAACGCAAAAAAGAATATGAATTAAAGAACAAGTCAGTAGAATCAAACAAACCAGAAGCTAAGAAAGAGGTAGCTGAAACTCAATCTCAGGTTCCTTCACAAGTTGTGGAGAGTCCGATGCCTGGAAGTATCATGAAGCTATTGGTAAAAGAAGGCGAAAAGGTAGAGAAAGGTCAAGTTCTTTTGATATTGGAAGCTATGAAAATGGAGAATGATATAGTTGCAGAATCTTCTGGAACTGTTAGTAAAATATTAATAGAAGTAGGTTCATTTGTTCAAGCTGGAAGTCCAATGGTGGAACTTGTTTAGTCTTTCATAATTATCCTATTCATCATATAGTGTTGCTATTGTTTTATAAAGCACCAAAAGCATCCACTATACATTATTATTGCAAGCGTTTTTTCGATGTGTCAACACATTGAAAAAACGCTTGTTTTTTATTGAAATTACCATTATCTGAAATTGTTATCTTCTCAGCTATCTTTTTTTGTATATTTGTATTCAACTATAAACAGTAAATACTTTATGGCACGAAAAAAACTTACTCCAATACAGATGGGATTCATAGTTTTACTATGGATTTTCATTGTAGCGTATATATTACTTTACTCACCAGAAATTACACCCACCGTTATTATATCTATTGTTATGTCGGGTATCATCGTATTTATACCTATTTATAAAGCTTTCAAAAAGTAGCAAATTATCATTTTATTTCATATTATATTGTCAAATTGTAGTGTATTACAAAATTAAAAAGTAAATTTGCACATATTGCGACTCTAATAAGAGTAGTTTGATATTCACCCAATACATTTTATATTTACATATGAAGACATCTCAGATCATTAATCAAATAAAGACACGCTTTCCCAACGAACCAGAATATTATCAAGCCATTGAAGAGGTATTAGAGTCGATAGAAGAGATTTATAACGAACATCCAGAATTTGAAAAGGCCAATTTAGTAGAACGCTTAGTTATACCCGATAAGATAATTTCGTTTCGCATTACATGGGTAGACGACAAAGGTCAGGTTCATACCAATATGGGCTATAGAGTGCAACACAACAATGCCATTGGCCCATACAAAGGAGGTATTCGGTTTCACTCTTCAGTGTCACCTTCCATCCTAAAGTTTTTAGCATTCGAACAGACGTTCAAGAATGCACTCACCACTCTACCAATGGGCGGAGGTAAAGGAGGGTCAGATTTCTCGCCACGAGGCAAATCTGATGGCGAGATTATGCGTTTTTGCCAAGCTTTTGTAGAAGGAGTATGGCGCAACATCGGACCTAATACAGATATACCTGCAGGTGACATTGGTGTAGGTGGCAGAGAAGTTGGCTATATGTTTGGCAAGTATAAAAAATTAGCCGAAGAGTTCACTGGTGCATTCACCGGAAAAGGTTTTGAATTTGGTGGATCACGCATTCGTCCTGAAGCTACAGGTTATGGCAATGTCTACTTTTTGCGTGAAATGCTTAAAACTCAAAACACAGACTTAAAAGGAAAAAAGTGTATTGTTTCAGGATCAGGAAATGTGGCACAATATACTTGCGAAAAACTGATTGAGTTGGGTGCAATACCTGTCTCTCTTTCTGATTCCGATGGATATATTTTCGATGCTGAAGGAATCACGATAGAAAAACTAGCCTTTGTGAAAGAGTTGAAGAACCTATACCGAGGTCGTATTAGTGAATATGCTGAAGAGTTTGGATGCAAATATGTAGCAGGAGGAAGACCTTGGAGTGAGAAAGGCGATATAGCCTTGCCCTCGGCTACACAAAACGAGATAAATGAAGCTGATGCCCAACAACTCATCTCTAATGGGTTGATAGCAATTTCGGAAGGTGCTAATATGCCTTGCACTCCCGAAGCTATTGACTTGTTTCATACAAATAAAATACTTTTCGCACCCGGAAAAGCTGCTAACGCAGGCGGAGTGTCTGTTTCTGGTTTGGAGATGACACAAAACTCAGAGAGATATAGTTGGCCAGCCGAACAAGTGGATGAAAAATTGAAATGGATTATGTCAAATATTCACGAGAGTTGCGTAAAGTATGGCACACAAGAAGATGGTTATATAAACTACGTGAAGGGAGCAAACATTGCAGGCTTTATGAAAGTTGCAAAAGCTATTATGGCGCAAGGAGTAATTTAAGTTTCTTCCGAAAGTTAATTTATAGGCTGTCTATTCATTGTTTTTAGTTCTATCAATATATATATAGAGTTGTTTTTATGATGGTTTGTCGGAAAAGTAGCATTATATTTTTTTTATATAGATAATTGCATTACTTTTGCAAACTGTAATGAAACATGGTCCGGTAGCTCAGCTGGATAGAGCAACGCCCTTCTAAGGCGTAGGTCCTAGGTTCGAATCCTAGTCGGATCACATTCATAAAACTTGAAACACCTATCAATTAGTTTTGGTAGGTGTTTTGTTTTTAGAGCTTCCTCTATTTATCCTTTCACTTTTAAAAATAACCATTTAGCAACTAAGCCTACTTTAGTAGCTTTTGATTATTTCAAGAACTTGTTTCAGATGACTTTTAAATCTAAAGTTTACTTAACAAAAGAGCTCTCAGCTACTCTTGCAGTAAGTGACAATTAAAACATCGTGTCATCTGTTACTCCATTTACATCAAAAAAAGATTGAATAATGGATTAATTAGAAGTAAATCATGTGTAATATGATGAAACGGATGCAAGAATATTTTCTAAATATATAAATATTTAGAGAAATTGCCCATGAGAGTTAAATAATGGGATGGTAAATTAGTGGTTTGGCTTCTATAATAGAAATATATCGTAATAATTAGAATACCACGCTTCACGGTGTCATAAAAAACAAATGTAAATTAGAACAACACGCCTCGTGTTTTTTTTTAAACTAAATAGAAATAAGAATAACACGGCATCAGATATCGCTCTCATAAAAATTAAATCAACAATAAGTTTAGTATTAATACATTGAAAGTAAGTTGTTTGTGGACGTTGTCTTTTATTACATCAAAAGGAAGTTTGTATATTTGTGATAGTTTAATGGCAATGATTTAAAGTAAAATCAGAAGAAATCTGCTTACTAAGAAGTAGCAACAGCTGATTTTATGAGACAATTGATGGCATTGCAAAGATTAACTAAATCGTTAACTTTTGTTGTTATGATTGCTTGTAGCTATCTTTATCGATTTATTAATTTACCAATTCGTTAGCTCTATCAGAACGATGAGTCGACAATCCAAAGCCTTTTTATGTTCATTCATTTATCAATGAGAACATTCAATATAGTTTTCTAAGTTAATTTTTTTGGGTGTCTACTTTCAAAAACCTATCTTTGAAATATGATTGAAAAAAAGAAAATATTCAAGTCTGTTGTTTACATGATCATGCTCTTCATTGTTGTTTCTTGCACACAAAAGCCGGATAATCAACTAACAGATACAAATCTGGAAGAAAAGATAGATCAATTGCATGCTTATGGAATATGTATTGATTCCTTAGCTCTGAATCAATACGAGATTCAAAATGGAGATTATCTTTCTTCCATATTAATGGACCTTGGGTTCACTGGCAGTGATGCTGAAGAGATTACCCAAACTATATCGCCTTTTTACCCTCCTTCAAAACTACAGATAGGAAACAAATATGCTACCATCACCACACCCGATTCAACATCGGCTATACAATATCTTGTGTTTGAAAAATCTAAAACTGACTATTTAGTTGTTGATTTCTGTTCCACGAATAGCCTAAAAGTCCATGAGTCAACCAAACCGCAAACGCTACAACGCAGATATGTGGAAGGAACAATCACCTCTTCTCTTTGGAATTCTCTCATAGAATCTGGATCGTCGCCCATGTTGGCCCTCAAAGTATCTGATCTTTACGCTTGGCAAGTAGACTTTTTTGATATCAAACAGGGAGATTCATTCCGTTTGATCTATGATGAAACATGGATAGATGATACAACTTTTCTAGAAATAGCCTCCATAGAGGGGGCACAGTTCATTCATCAGGGAAGAGATTATGTTGCAGTTCCTTTTCAACAAGATTCTGCAAGAGAGTATTTTGATGAAGAGGGCAACAGTTTGCGAAAACAGTTTCTAAAAGCTCCTCTCGACTTTTTCCGAATCAGTTCTAAGTTTTCTAATTCTCGTTATCATCCTGTATTGAAGAGATACAGAGCACATCATGGTGTAGATTATGCTGCCCCAAAAGGTACTCCTGTCAAAACTATTGGCGATGGAGTGGTGATTGCAAAAGGGTATCAGAGAAACGGCGGCGGTAACTTTTTGAAGGTAAAACATAATTCAGTATATACAACCACATACATGCATCTCAATGGATTTGCAAAAGGAATAAAACAAGGAAGCTCCGTAAAGCAAGGTCAAGTAATTGCATTTGTGGGTTCAACGGGTCTCTCCACGGGGCCCCATCTCGATTTTAGAGTGCATAAAAACAACCAAGCCATCAATCCGCTCACAATGGAGGCTCCTCCTTCTTATCCGGTAAAACCCGAGTTGAGAGATAGTTTTTTGATAATTCGTGATCAGATATTGATGGAGTTGGACAGTTTGCAATATGCATTTCATAAGGCTACTACCACAACCGATTCTTTAAACCTGCCACAAGAATTCTATACTCAGTCTTTTTTAAATAAAACAACTACGCAAGTAAAACACTAAAATTACCCTCTTTCCTCTACAGTTGTTTTCGCATCTTTCGAAAAGAAAGATGCTATAATGAATTGAATCTACACCTTTGATAAAAAAAAGCTATATTTGTACATCAATCAGGGTAATTCCATAAATTATATAGCAGTTATGAGACAAAAACTTTTATTCGTTCTACTATCAATTTTCGCCATTTCATCGGCTCAAACAAAGCCAACAAAGCAATGGTTAGACCAAAAATTCTCCATGTTCATCCATTTCGGATTGTATTCGGAGTATGGTGGTGTTTATCAAGACGAGCCTGTGAAACTTGGATATAGCGAACAGATTCAATCCTTTGCAGGCATTTTTAGCGATTGGTATGGAGCAACTGCCAATGAGTTCAATCCTACTGAGTGGAACGCCGATAGTATAGTATCACTTGCAAAAGAAGCCGGAATGAAGTCTATTGTGTTTACATCAAAGCATCACGATGGGTTTTGTATGTATCACTCTCAATATACCCCCTTCAATATTGTGGATGCCACACCTTATGGAAAAGATTTGATGAAAGAGCTATCCGATGCTTGCCATCGAGGAGGTATTGGATTTGCTGTTTATTATTCTTTGATTGATTGGCATTTTCCGCAAGCCTATCCCATTTCAAGTCATAATGCGGACCCCATTACACCCCAACACTTTGAGTACAACATGAATCAGGTGAGAGAGATAATGACTAATTATGGTGATATTTCCGAAATATGGTTCGATATGGGTTCGCTCACCCTCAATCAGAGTAAAGAACTTTACGAGTTGGTGAATGAACTGCAACCAAATTGCATGATTAGCGGCCGTTTGGGCAACGATTATGTTGATTTTAGTGTGATGGCCGATAATGAATATCCAGATTACAAACTGGGTGTTCCTTGGCAAACTGCTGCCTCTATCTTTGATGAAACATGGGGTTACAGATCATGGCAAGAGCGTGGAAGTTTAGAAGAAAAAGTGGACGAGAAGATAAGGAGTTTAATAAAAGTAATCAGTCGCGGAGGCAACTACCTGCTCAATATTGGTCCAAAAGGTGACGGATCGGTTGTAGAGTTTGAAAAGAATGTTTTGAGACTCATAGGACAATGGGTGGAAGCCAACAGTGAAGCAATTTATGGAACTACTGCCAATCCGTTTCACGAAGTGTTTGCATGGGGAGATATCACCGCAAAGGACAATGCGCTTTATCTATTTGTAGAAGATGCTCCATCTTCAGGAGAAATACTCCTTTCAGGCTTCCAGGGTAAGGTGAACGAAATAAAAGTATTATCCAACCACCAACTCTGCAATTATACTGAAACGAAAGAGGGTCTGAAAATTCAATTGCAAACACTCAATTCAAACGATATTTCTGTACTGAAAGTCTCTTTTCAAGATTCATTTAGCGTGAACCCTCTTAATGTTGTTAGATCTGGATTGCTCACTCAGCACAATGCTGTGAACACTTATGGACATTCAAGCCAAGATTACTATGGTGGATACAAAAGTTTGATAGGATATAATTGGACTTTTAGCTCTAATAAAAAGAGAGTGACCCCAACAATATACTTCTCAGAGAATGAGAAAGACAAATTAGTTACTATTAGTATAGATGATAAAGAGCAAGAGGTGTTGTTGTCGGGTGAAGGTTCAAAAACTATACACCTTTCCAAAGGCAGTGTGAGGTGGGGAGGTCTCTACAGCAAAAATGGAAGAGGAGTGTTTGGATTCATCGAAGAAGAAGATGGAGAACCAATTCCAGTAGATACAATTAGAAAAAACTGGACAAAGATAGAGAATTTCAACTACGGAGAGCAACAACAAATGAAGTTGAGACCTCGTGGTAGTGTGCTCTTCTTGCAAGAAATAGAATCATCAAAAGAGCAAACTATTGTTGTAGAAATAGGTAGTGGCAATGGCGTGTATATGTTGCTCAACGGAGAATATCTCACTGCACACTTCTCGCCAGAACGAAAAGATTGGCAAACAGAAACTGTGATGCTTCCTTTGAAGAAAGGGATGAATCAGTTGGTAATTAAATATTTCAACCGTTTTGAAGATAAATTGAATTATAGCATTCAACCTTTAACTACTTGGCAAGTCTATTCTCAAGAATTGCAACCAGCTGTGCTAAATAGCGACAAACTTCACAAAGTTTCATTAAAGTTGGCCCAGCCCAATTCAAAAGTATCACCTATCAGGTTGAACAATGTAGAGATTAAAGTATTCTAAAGCATTACTTGAAACAACGACTCACAATCCTTCATAATAAAAAAAAATAGAGAATAGAATTATAGAATGAAAATAGGCAATATCACTTTTCCTAAATATCCCGTGTTTTTGGCCCCCATGGAAGATGTCACAGATATATCTTTCAGATTGATATGCAAGAACTTTGGTGCAGACATGGTTTACACTGAGTTTATATCGAGCGATGCGCTCATTCGCAATATAAAACAGACAGAAAAAAAGCTTACTATTTCTGAAGATGAACGTCCCGTTACCATTCAGATATATGGACGCGATCCAGAGGCAATGGTAGAGGCTGCCAAAATATGCGAGGAGGCCAATCCCGATATCATCGATATCAATTTTGGATGTCCAGTAAAGAAAGTGGCTGGAAAGGGAGCAGGATCAGGCATGTTGCGAACTCCCGAGTTGATGCTCGATATTACTCAACAGGTAGTGAAGGCCGTGAATATTCCAGTTACAGTAAAGACAAGGCTTGGGTGGGACAACGACTCTAAAATAATAGTGCCTCTTGCTGAGCAATTGCAAGATTGTGGTATACAGGCACTCACCATTCATGGACGCACCCGTGCACAAATGTATACTGGCGAAGCCGATTGGTCTTTGATAGGAGAAGTAAAAAACAATCCACGCATGCACATTCCCATTATTGGTAATGGTGATGTAAACTCTCCACAAGTGTGCAAACAGCGTTTTGATGATACAGGAGTGGATGCAGTAATGATTGGTCGAGCATGTTTTGGATCACCATGGATATTCCGTGAAGTGAAACATTACTTAGAGACAGGCGAGCTGTTGCCCAAAGAGAACTTTCAGTGGTATTTGGATGTGCTCAAACATCAGGTGTTACAATCTATTGAGCTGATAGATGAGACAAGGGGCATTCTTCACATTCGTCGTCACTTAGCAGCATCTCCACTCTTTAAGGGCATACCCGACTTTAAACCAACCCGCATTGCAATGCTACGGGCTAATACGTTGGAAGAGTTGTTCGAAATTATGGACAATATTGGAGAGCGATACGATTTGCATTAAACTAACTGCGCAGCAAGCATTCAAACTTCAAAACACTATAACCCTTAATACAAATAAGATATGAAAAAGAAACTATTAATACTTACAGCCTTTCTTGCATATATCTTACAAGCATCAGCACAGCAGTCTGTTGTTAAAGAAGTCTTTGAGCAGTTTGCGACAGACAAAATAGAAAGAATGCAGACTCTAATTGGTTTTGATGATGACCAAGCAAATCAGCTAAAAGAATTGGAACTAAACTTCTTATTGGATGTGAATGATGCCGAAAATTGTTTTTGGTGTAGAACTAAAAAACGTGTGGAAAAGCTGAAATTAAAAAAGCAAGAACAACTTAAAGAAATATTGAGTCGCGATGAGTTCATTAAATATGATGCTCTTGAGAATAATAAAATAAAGAAGCATCCAATATATATGAACTGAATTGATAAATAGTTTATAAGTAAAGAAAATGCACCATACTATCATAAAGTGCAAAGTATATTACAAAGAAGAGGCTACAAATTATATGTAGCCTCTTCTTTGTAATATACTTAATATGTCTAATTTCTTTCTTTCATCAACTTCTTTATCGTTTCTCCACGTATATCGTCATACATTTCAAATCTACTCTTGTCTTTAAATAGAGAGTTGCTTCCATCCACTTCAATCATTTTAGGTAATGTAGTAATTTGTTTCTTCAAACCCGATCTTGTGAGGATATTACCAGTTATTTGCTCAATTGCTTTGTTTAAAAGAGGATCTTCTGTATTGCCAAAATCTACAAAGCGATTTCCAAGAGCTGTAAACTCATCCACTTCAAAGTCTGGTTTAAAACCTGCAGTAAAATCAGATTCTCCTCTACTATTAGCGTATTTAACTACAATAGGCTGCATTCCCCACTTATTTTTCTTATCGTCTTTTTCATAGAGACTAATTGAACCTACGTTTTTACCATAGGTTGTCTCACCAATTAAAATAACATCCATATAGGGTTTCAATCCGTTAATAATTAGCTCGCTTGCCGATGCACTACCACCTGTAACCAATACGTAAAGTCGGGGTAAATTTAGAGCAGGAACAACAATACTTGTGCCTTGTACTTTATCAACGAAATAATCTTTATTGTAATCAGCTCCATATTCTTTTTTGTATGCTGCGTGCACTATATCGTTATATTCGGAAGTTACTAAAATATTGTTAGTTGATCTATCTTTTACCAATGCACTTGCAAGTGCAAGAGCAGTTGATACCCTACCACCACCATTGTAGCGAAGGTCAAGAACCAATTCTGTAGCTCCCTTTGACTTTATACTTGACAAAGTATTCATTAGCAGTCTGTCATAACTATGGGTATCGTCACCTTTATCAGTAGCAAAAAAGTTATAGACCAAATAACCGATTTTCTTATTGTCGATTGTATACACGCTGTCCATATATACAGGAGTTTCGGCAAAATTCTTTTCCATTTGAATGGTTACATCACCAGTAGCTTTAAGTTGATATTTACTTTCTGTTGTATTAAGCACAAAGTCTGCCATCGACAGAGTTTATTCAAATCCAATTTCGTCAGAACTAACCCCACTCAAGTTATTCAATAAATCTACATAGTTTTCTTGAATCCAAGAAAATCTGTCTCCTTCAGGATTTGAATTCTTGTTATAAGTATACAACAACGAGTTGAAGAATTTATCAGGTTTCATGCTGAAATCAGGACTCTTTGGAATTTTATTGTTCCACAAATAATAGATATTCATCTCTTCAAATATCCAATCGTTTACATATTTGTTTTCGTCTACTGTAGGTGGAATTGGGCCAATAGTTGCTATACCTTCTTTAGTAGCATCTTTCACCGAAATAACAGTTCCATCTTTCAATATAGCTGTTGCAGTAGGTGGAGTAACCGTTTTATCAATAGTAGCTTTAACTGTTTCTGTTGCTCCTTTGCTGTAAAAAAGTGTGAAAGCTTCAGTTGAAGGATTGAATGTGGCACGAATAAGTGTACCCTTATTTGAATTATCAATAGGATCGTTCTTATCCGAACATGAAGTTGTAACAAATAAGACGGTTAGTGTTATATATAAAAGTAAAAGTATTTTTTTCATAATCTTCAAGTGTTTATATCATATAGTATTTGAGTAAATAACTTGAATATAGTTTAAAGAGATTTCAACAAATCAAGAAAGGAGTTCTCCTTTTCCTTGGCGGGTAATTTCTGGCAAATCTCCTGTACAATCAACTATGGTTGAAGGCTCAAGCTCTCCCTCTCCACCATCCACTACTATATCTACAATATTGGCCCATTTTTCATGAATGAGCTCTGGGTGAGTTCTATATTCGTCTCCTTCGTATTCATCCCCATTTAAAGATGTGGTCATAATGGGGTTCCCCAATTGAGTTACCAACTCCCTTATTATATTATTGTCAGGCAAACGAATACCTACTGTCTTTCTATTTTTATAAATCTTAGGTAGGGTAGAGGTTGTGTTCAAAATGAAGGTGAAAGGTCCAGGCAAGTTTTTGCGCATCAACTTAAAAGTGGTTGTGTCCACTTTTGCATATTCGCTTATATCGCTCAGATCATAACAAATAATAGATAAATTGTTTCTTTGTGGGTTAATACCCTTCAAAGCACATATTTTCTCAACTGCACGCACATTTAGAGCATCGCATCCAAGGGCATACAATGTATCGGTTGGGTATATAACTATACCTCCATTGCGCAACACTTCGATTACTTTATCGATCTCGCGCTGATTGGGATTGTCTTCGTATATTTTTACTAACATGCTACAAATATAGCGAAAAAGCTTGTCTGTACAATTTTTTATTAGTTTTTATGAATCAATTGCAAAATTAGGTGTTATTCTTTAGCTTTCACAATGATGTACTTTTTTTAGTTGTATCTGCCGGTTGCAATATATTTCTTTCTTCGAAAGTATAGAATTAAATGAGAGCCCTTAAAGTGTTAATGGTTGGTAATAATGCATCTGTTTAAAGACTTCAAATTATGGTCTACTTTACAGCTTTTATTCTCAAACCAATCATAAATCTCCTTGAAAAATTGAGAATAGACTTGTAACTAGGAATTTTTTTTGTCTCTCCTATTATTTTTATAGTTACACAAGTTTCATTTTGAAAATAGTGAGTCGTTATTTATTGCAAATCGCTCTCAAATGTGTCATATAAGAGTTGGAAATCAAATCCACCGTCGTGGATGGGCCATTTATGTCATGAAAATGAAATCCACACCCGTGGAAATGTTTTGAATCGCATTAAAGTTGCTTTTTTTGACCAAATATGGGAGTAGAATGCGATGGAAAAGTAAAAAACTGCCTAAAATTGAAAAGTCAATTAATAAAGACAGAATTCTACGCTCTGGGTTCGATTTTTATGGCATGAAAGGCGCAAAATAGGGCAACAATTAGAAAATAATGTGTTGGAGAACATTTCCCCCATCGTGGATACAAGTTTCAACTGTTTTATTCTTTTTGTACTAATGCAAAATGTTTTAAAACAAAAATGTCAATAATTCTTCAAATGGACATCTTGCAAAATAAACAATTATTTAAATTTAGAAGCAAAACACGGCTTTAATATTGCAGCAATTTCTCACTCCAGATAAGAGAAGATGTTCGATGGAAATAGAATATTATATGCAAACTCCAAAAAATAAATTAGATTCAAAAAACTCTTAGTCACGGATCATCTGCAAAAAGGTGTGTTTTACTAATGCTATTTGATTAAATAAACACGCTGATTTGACTTTCCAACAGGTCACACCTACGTTGTTCGAGGTGGGGACGGTATCTGTTTACTACAGACGGTACAGCTCCTAACGGAGCGCTGATGACCATAATATTTAATGATATGTTCATTATTGATACTATATTTATAATGAATACCAATAAATAAATCGTGTTGTATGCTTGTATTAAGCTTTGTAAGAGCGCCCTGTTTGTAGTAAGTCAATAAAAACAATGTCTGAAGCTTCGTAGATGCTACCTGTATTCTTATGGTTGAACAGAAATCTTAAGTCAAAACATAATTTGGCTGTTGATCCTTAGTAACACCAGAAACTAAGTCTCATTTGATTGAGTTTGGACATAAAAAAAGCACCCATCTTGCGAAAGGTGCTTTTAATAGATTCTTTTCTATCAGCCAATAGATAAGAATATTTTGAAAATCGTACTCGGAGCGGGAACTAAATCCTGAAAACAAAGTCAAGCAAAGACAATTAAATGGCTGTAATATAGACAGTTGTGGCTTTCTGTTGTTTTGCTAGTTTGCCCATTTTTGCACTTGTTTTGTCGCTTTTGGCGCCCCTTTGGCGCCCTGGAAATTCCTTTATATTTATATCTTTGTGAGGCACTTAAACAAAGGAAAATATGAGAAGAATTGACAAAGTTAGCACCGATAATCCAAAACTTTTAAAGAAAGAGCTCAAGAATGGCACATATAGCCTGTATTTAGAATATTATTTGGGTTATTCAAAATCAGTTGACAGTAAAACAGATAAGGATGTTATTGTTAAAAATCGCAGAAAAGAAAGTTTGGGATTGTATATCTCTAAAAGCCCTCGTACCCCGTTAGAGCGGCAAACAAACAAGGAAACTTTGGAGTTAGCCAAAAGGATCCGTTTTGAAAAAGAACAACAAATGAAAGAAGTGGCCACCGGATATCGACTTCCGTCATTTAAAAAGGTGAATATTCTGGATTGTATGGATGCTTATTATGATAATTACACGAAAGGGGATAAGCGCATGATTAAAGCTGCCATAAAACGTTTTAAAGATTTTCTGACATTGGAGAACCCTCTACATAAAAATCATGTCACAGCCGAACAAATGAACAAAGCAATGATGGAGAGATTTGTAGAGTATTTGAAGAGTATCAGTAAAGGTGAAGGGGCATTAACACATTACAAACGATTTAAAAAAATCATTAAGTATCTGGTTGAGGAAGATTATTTGCGAAAGAATCCTTGTCTCAATGTTACGTGCAAAGCAGATGAAGGAGCATTGAAAAAAGATATCTTGAGTATTGAAGAAATACAGATGTTAATCAATACAACTTATCCGCAACAGAATTTAGAAGTAAGACGAGCTTTTATTTTTTGTCTTTATACCGGAATTCGTTTTTGTGATGTCAAAGACTTAGTGTTTTCAAATGTGGATTATTCAAATAAGCTACTTACGTTTAATCAAAAAAAGGCACAAGGACAGAGCTCGAAAAGTTGGGTGACAATTCCACTGAATGATGGCTTACTTCAGCTTATTGGGACATCTGAAAAAATGAGTTTTGAAGAAATATCCAATGATAACATCTTCAAGTTACCTTCGCAAACAATGTGTTTGCGCTCATTGAAATACTGGGTCAAGCTTGCAAAAATAAATAAGCATATTACATGGCACTGTGCACGACACTCCTTTGCTGTTAATATTCTAAACAATGGAGCTAACATTAAAACTGTTGCTAGCTTGCTAGGACATAGCGGTATTCAGCATACTGAGAAATACACCCGTGCTGTAGATGAATTAAAACAAAAGGCGATTAATAGTCTTCCTGAATTGGATCTGTAAACTTACTTGGTGATTTATCGGCAAAATTATGTTCGGGTTGTATAAAGTTAGAGCTCTGATTTATCGTTCAGATAGGTTATTACCGTTGTTCATGATATTATTTTTCCCATCTGTATTCCATTTTGCCTGGTCAAACGTATATTTAAACCCCGTAAAATAATTGGCATTCGGATTGTACCTCAACCTCAAAATTGGAATTATATTATTGTAACCGCTGCTTACAAACGTCTTATACACTTGTATCTGATTATCGTTTGTCATCTTAAACTTTTGTGTAGCACCAAAATGCATACGCTTTTCGATATTGAAACCCAGATACCTGCATTTATTCATGATCCCAAAGCATCAGCACCTGATTCAACCGCGATGAAAGAAATTCCTTTTGAGTCCAACTCATACTCCGTTTTTGATTGGGTATATAATCACTTTAAGATGCTGTACAAGATATATCAAATATGTTCTTTCTCATCATAAGAGCTAAAAAGAACCTGCAATACAATACGATTGGAAACTACACTTACCAAAAGAGAGTCTATCTGATTAAATAATAGAACTGACTGGTTTTTATCCTCGGCAGTATTACCCAGAGCATCTTAGATTAGTAGAATACTAGACGGGGAACAAAACCGAGAGTTTGTATTCCTGACCAATGTAATGCATATCTCAGCCCGGCAAGTTACAGAACTGTATAAAAGCCGTTAGCAAATTGAGCTTTTCTTCAAATGGATTAAACAACATTTAAGAATCAAAAAGTTTTGGGAAACTTCTGAAAATACCGTACGAATACAAATATATGCGCTATAAGTACTTATTGTCTGGTTGATATTGTTTAAAAGGATATGCAGATAGAAAGAAGCAGTATGAAGTCTTACAGATATTGAGGTATTTCTTTGACAGACAAAACTCACTGTAGAGACCTGTTTACTAAAACTAAATTTCAAAATGACAAAGATCGTTTTAGGCTTAATAGGCCAAATTTATTTCATTATTAATTCGTCCCAAATTTTAATGGGACACTAGTGCTTTTAGTTTATTCATAAAAATAGAAATAAGATTCGGCAAATCATCTTTCACATTCTCCTTCTTATCAAGTAATAAGTTCATATTCTTTTCCACAAACTCCAGCATACCGTCACGTGTTGAATACATAGGAATCGCCTTAGATCCTAAGTATTGTATACCATTATTTATAGCAATAGCTTTAAATCCTAATAAGTTGACTATTCTAAATAACTTACTGTCACACTCTGCAAACATTATTCCTTTTTCAAACTGCATAATAGGTATAATGGCATACATCATTAAAATTTTGAATAATTGTATTCCATAGTTCTGAAAATCAGATCGTACCGCAAACCTACCAACATGCCAAATATGGACGTTACTATTTTCAGGAGCAATATCATTTAGTTCTTTGATCCCAAACATTTTTGTTATTGGTAATTCATCCTCTCCATTCCATTTCATTATACGAATTGATCCTACAATTTCATTCTGGTAGTTCTTTGCTACAAAAATCTTGGATTTAGAAAAGTATTGAAGTTCTTCTTTATATATAGCTAATATTTCTTTCCTTCTTTTTAAGGGATCAATTAGTGTGTTTTCGTGATGTTTATAATTCTCATCTACGACAAACTTCGAAAGTGAAAGAAGATGTTCTTTTGAAAGTTGACATATAGAATAATTGTAAGCACCCGAGCAATCACCCCTTGATTTATTCCTAAACAATTCAGGTTTTGGATTCTTATTTTGATGCTATAAACTTCTCGTAATTGTTAGAGTATTATTAGAACCTATCTTTTGCCAGTTGTTAGGTAATAAAGCCTTAAGGGTTGCCTCATTTCCCGACCTTTGTAGGTAAGGCATCTTTTCTATTATATCATTGAGCCATTCTCTGGGATTAACACCCGACTCCTTGCACGATGCAAGTAGCGAGCATACTATGGCAGTGTTTTGAGCAGCTTCATGGTTACCACAAAACAAAAAGTTTTTCCTGGATATTGCAATTGGTCTAATGACGTTTTCCGCCAGATTATTATCTATTTTTAGTCTGCCATCTTTTAAATAATTCTTCATTCGTGACCAAAGAGAGTATGAGTAGCTTATAGCTTCACCCATACGACTTTTAGGTAATACTGTAGGATATGTTTTCTCCATCCATTTTTCAAACGATAGTAATATAGGACGGGATAAATTATCTCTCATCTTATAACGTTCTTCAAACGATAAGTTTTGCTCATCTGCCATCCTCTCTATTTGGTATAATTGCTGTATTTGCTTTAGTGCATATTCAGCAAGAGATTTATTTTCATCCAGAGCTGACTCATACCGTCTTCTGATATGGGCCATGCAGCTAATTAGACATATATGTTCATTTTCTTCAAAAACATTATAGGCACTAAATCCATCACTCTGCAGATATCCGGAGTATGATTTAAGCAAAGAGTAAGCCGTCTGACCTGATCTTGATCCTTCATCATAATGAAAGAAGACCAGATTCTGCATAACAGCTCTTACCATCCAGAGATATTCTTTCTTTGCATAGTGGCTTTCTTTGTTTATCACAGGTAGGGTCGTCTCATCAACTTGTATGTAGTCAGTATTTAAAACTTCTTGCTTTAAGACATCGTATAATGGCTTAAGAAGTTCACATGTTGGCTTAAACCATCCATTAAGGGTATTAGATGGTATTTTTACTCCTAAGTGATGAAATTGTTTTACTTGACGATAAAAAGGGAGATGATATTCATATTTTTGAAGTATAATCTCAGATAGAAGACTGGCTCCGGCAAGCCCCTTATAGATAGGCAAAAGAGGAAGTGGTGCTATTACTATAGACGGAGCTTCTTGTGTTGGAAGTGCAAGATTATCTTTTAAGCCGTACTTAGGTCGTACAATTTCTTTTACAAACAGTCTGCCCGGCTCAAACTCCAGTGTTCTGGTACGTTCTTCCCCTATACGTTTGTATTTTTCTTTGTCAATATTTTCAGGCTCTATCACCACTTCTATTACAGGAAGTCCTTCCAGTAACTTTCTATTGGTGCGAACACTTGTTTTGGTGGTAGCACTTTTCAGAATCTGTTTTTCAGCTTCTATGCGTTCCAGCTCTATCTCTTCTATGCGTTCTCTTTCTTGTTGTGCAGTTTCAAACAAGTTGAGTTGATTAGGTTCCAGCTTGGATAGTTTTTCACTTTTTCTACCATAAAATTGACGGGTAAACCAAGCTATTTGAGAGAGAAGTTGGTCAATCTTTTGTTGTAAACCAGCTAACTGCTCAGACTGCTTAGCATTAACCTCTGTAAGCAGACGGATTTGCTCTGCCTGCGTTTTTATTAAGAGTCCTAATGCTTCTGAATGATCCATTTAGCTGTCTTTATTTAGCTATAAAGATACTAAAAATGCTTGAATCAGACAAGCTTTTGCATGTGTTATTCACTCATATAATCAATGTTTTTTATCGATTTCTGAATGCTTTCAATCGTTTCAATCTACTACCAGGATCCTCCTGTCTGCCTTCAACCATCATTACTAAGTCTGTCCAACTCATGGGATATGATCTGCTTTGTTCATCATATAGTGGAAGACGAAAAGTTCCTTCTTCCAACCGCTTTATGTATAATACCAATCCTCCATCTTCGGCATGCAGGATCTTCATGGTAGTACGGGCTTTGTTTATAAAAATAAAGCAATCCCCCTTACAAACATTATAACCCATCTGATTCTGCACAACTCCACACAGTGAGTTCATCCCTTTGCGCATATCTGTTTTTCCGGGACAGAGAAAATAACGCATTGAATCATTTAGGCAAAACATGAGCAGAGAGGAGTTGTGCAAGCAAATTAATAGCTGCTTGCATTTGATTGTTACCTATAAAACTAACTTGAATATCGCCTGGGAAACTCATCCTAATCTCTCCAAGGTTATTATTAGAACAGGCCTCTTGAACTAGAGGTATACCCCCGGAGAGATTAAAGCTTATTGGTGCTAGTTTTTCCATGGATGTTTTACGTTCATGATTGTTATATGGACGAGCAAATCCAAACTTGCTCTTCCAGTAATAGAAACTTGAAGCGGAGTATGATTCATTGACGCAGAAATCTTTGATACTTAATCCACTGTTTTGTTGGCGTTCTAATATCACCATAAATTCTTCTTTACTTGTTGGCATCATATACAATTGTTTTGCCGGCAAAGATCAAAACTATACATGAAAAATAAAAGGGGTGCTTTATCGGGAGCTTACGAATAATTTTCAAAAGTTGCAATTAATTTATCCATGATTGAGTCTATATTTTCAATTTATTTCGCAAAAATAATCTTGTAATTATGGATTATCAATACCCAAATGGGTGATTTTTAAACTAACCCCTATTATGCATGAGCATCCAATATAATTTTTTTTCATCTGATTTTAAGATTTTAATTTGGTTCCATTAATTTTCAAAGTTTAGGACATTTATTTACTAGAAAAGTGAACTTTAATCTTTTAGACGCTGAGAAGTTGCCTGAATAAGTCCTGATGGGCAAAAGAGGCAGATAACCTGTAATAAATCCTTCTTTTGATGATTTATTTATGTTGTAGTTCCTATCTTTAATAAACGATATCTGATAGTATCTACCTGCCATTTCAATGCTTTTTGAATGTTGTTTTGTGAATTTTTCGGACCAAGTTGTCGAAAAGTCTTATATCTTTGTGAGAGTATTTTTTGATTGAAATATGATGGAGGTAAAAGACTTTTTTATTAAAGACAATATCATTGATAAGATTTCTGATGAATCTTACAATGATATTGCAGCCATAATTGAGGATATTGACACTTTTGCTCGAACGACTTATAGAAGTGTGTATGTAATCGACTATTACAAACAAAACTTTCTTTATGTTTCTGAGAATCCCTTATTTCTCTGTGGAATGGATGCAAACGAAGTAAGACAACTAGGATATCGTTTTTACCTCAATCAAGTTCCTCCTGAAGATTTACGTTTGCTGCTTGAAGCTAATGCTGCTGGGTTTCAGTTTATTAATAATATTTCCGCCAAAGAGAAAAAAAATTATTCAATTCTATATGATTTTCATATTGTAAATAGAATCTCGAAAAAACAACAACTAATCAACCATCAAATAACTCCATTAAGGTTAGCTGAGAATGGACAGGTTTGGTTAGGTCTTTGTACCGCCGCTATGTCAAGTGGAAATCGATTCGGAGAGCTTATTATGTTGAAATATAAATCAAAACAATTTTGGAAATACAATAGACTAAATAGGAAATGGACGGAAATGGATCGTCCTGAACTCAAAGAAATGGAAAAAGAGGTATTAAAACTATCTGCTATGGGGTATACTATGAATGAAATCGCCGATAAGATTAACCGTTCCTTTGATACAGTTAAATCTTACAGGAGAACTCTGTTAGAAAAATTGGAAGTAGCAAACATTTCAGAGGCAATAAGTTTTGCAATTAATTATCGACTTATTTAAATATATCATTTTCTTGTTTAAAACATTTAATATTTACGCTCTCCTTTCATATGCTCTAATTTCTGTCGTCAACTATGGAAGATAAATAATATTTAGGATAATATTTTACTTTTTGTCCAATCGCTATACGGAATAAAAGATTTGTACACAATCCAGCTGTTATCCATGATGCAATTGAGAGTTGTGGAGGAGGTAACTCTTCTTTTTCATTTAGATATTGAGATATAATTTTTTCTATCCATAATTTAGGTTCCGAATATTTTGAATTATTTATTAGTTGTTTAATTATTTGTACCTCAAAATTCTGTTTATTTTCTATAGTCAAATCTATTACATGTTTACCAGTTGGTTCCACTACGAATACTAATCCTCCCCAACCAATATTAAATGGATGGATGACTGGAATGTTATGTCTTTGACAATAATTATCGAATAGTAATGGAATATCTGTTTTGAAATCCAGTGCATTAATTGCTACATTATGCTCCCTTATAATCTCTTCTACATTATTAGTATCGATATATCGATTTATCGAAAATATATTTGCATTTGGATTAATGCTCAATAAGCGTTTTCTTAGTGCCTCTGATTTGTAATTACCTATATCTTCCATTACGTAATTCTGTCTATTCATATTAGATTCTTCAACGAAGTCGCCATCCACTATAGTTATATTTTCAAATCCGAACCGTAGTGCACATTCTGCTATTATACTTCCAATACCCGCACCACCCAAGAGTATATGAAAATCTTTGAGAAGCTGCTGTTCCTCTGGTAACACATATAATCTGTTTCTAATGTATCTTTCCTCCATAATTAAAAGTTGATTTCAGTTCGTTATATGATATAAATTGTTCCACGGAAAAGAAAAATTCATTGTTTTGGCTATTTGTATGGGTATTACGGTTCGATTTGTGCCATTGATTTCGGTCTATCTGTGCCACCCTTTTCGGTTCAAATGATGCCACTTTTTACGGTTTGATTTGTGCCACTCTGAAAGATCAAGTTATCTTACCCTTTTAATTAAAAGAAGGATAGATATGGCAAACAAACTTGATCCTATGGATATCAGACAAATTTTAAGTTTATTAAATGACGGTTTTAGCAATCGTAAAATTGGCTCCACTCTTGGAGTATCACGTAACACGGTTAACAGTTATGTCAATAGGCTCAAAGCAAGTGGTTATAGTGCCCAAGAGGCTTTGTGTTTTGATGAATCTAGATTGATGGAACTTTTTCCTGATAAAAGTACTATTGATAGTGTTCGTCACAATGAGTTAATTGAGTATCTTGAGGGTGCTAATAAATCTCGTAATCACGCTGGCTTCACTTATCAATTTCATTACAATGAATATGCCAATAGTGTAAGCAACCCTTATAGCTATACTCAGTTTTTAGAGCATTATAACCGCAAGTATGCCAAAATAAAGGGTTCATTGAAGCTTGACCATATAGCTGGCCATGAGATGTTTGTTGATTTTGCAGGAAAGAAACTGGAAATAGTCGATAGGACTACTGTTCAGATAGTCCCTGTTGAAGTTTTTGTAGCTATCTTACCTAATAGTCAATACACTTATGTTGAAGCTTGTCGCAGTCAAAACCGAGAGAATTTTATAAACTGCTGTCAAAATGCTTTACATTTTTATGGAGGTGTTCCTAAAGCTATCGTGTCAGATAATTTAAAGTCAGCCGTTAGTAGAGCCAGCAAATATGAGCCTCAAATTAGTCGAAGCTTCAAAGAGTTAGCCCGACACTACAACTGCGTGATTAATCCTACCCGTACCTATGCACCACAAGATAAAGCATTAGTAGAAAATGCTGTACACTTGACATATCAAAGAATATATTATCCACTTAGGGAAATGACATTTTTTTCATTAGAGGAACTTAATAAAGAGATATGGCAACTTCTTAAAACATACAACGATCTTCTTTTTAAACGTAAAAATGCAAGTAGGGCAGAACTTTATCAAACAATTGAGCGTGAACATTTAAAGCCCCTACCTAGTGGGCGATATCACATAAAGGAGTATAAAAGAGCGAAAGTTCAAAAGATGGGGTATGTCTTCTTCTCACCTGATAAGAGCTATTATAGCGTACCATATAGATATATAGGCAAGCAAACTCAGATACATTATACACAAAAGCATGTAGAAGTCTATTATAACCATGATCGTATTGCATTACACAAGCGTAATCATACCTGTGGTAGTTACAACACAAACTCAGATCATTTAAGTAGCACACATAAAGCATATATGGACTGGAATCCTGAACACTTTAAAAATAAGGCAGCAGCTCATGGACAGAATGTTGTTAAGTGTGTAGAACAAATACTTACATCTGTGGATTATCCGGAGATAGGCTATAAGCGTGTAATCGGTCTTTTACAACTTCATAAAGCCTATGGTTCTGATAGATTGAATACTGCTTGCAGGATAGCTTTAACTGCTGATATGGTATCCTATAGTCGAATAAAGAATATACTTGAAAACAATATGGACAAAGCATTATCAGACAATATTGAGTCAGATAGAATGGACTCACACATACCTTTGCATGACAATATAAGAGGTGCAGCAAGCTATAATTAAACATACTAATCAATTAAAACTATAATTAAAATGAACAATAATCAAACTATAGAAAGATTAAAATCAATGAGGCTCGGCGCTATGGCATCATTGCATCAGCAACATATCCAAGACAATGGCATAGAGAAAATGACTACTGACGAATATCTACCTTAGATTTTATTAAACGAAAGGAGAACATTATCATCACTGGAGCTAGTGGAACCGGAAAGAGTTATCTTGCTCAGGCATTGGGATATCAAGCCTGCTTAATGGATAATAGAGTATTATACACCAATACAGCGAAGCTCACTGGAAGATTAAAGCTAAGCAAAGTTGATGGGACATATTTAAAAGAGTTGTCAAAGATCAGGAAGGTGGATGTGCTTATACTTGATGACTTTGGCCTACATGCTTTTGATAATCAATCCAGAGAGATATTATTAGATGTGATAGATGAACGACACAACCATGCTTCAACTATTATGTCATCCCAAATACCAGTATCAGCATGGTATGAACTAATCGGTGAACAAACAATTGCAGATGCTATTTTAGACAGAATAGTCAACACATCGCATAGAATAAAACTAGAAGGAGAATCACTAAGAAAAGGGAAACTAAACATTAACAGATAATATTATTAACTTTGCAAGTGATCTTTCAGAAGACCTAAAGAGA
>SMER01000074.1_pt1 | contig 24190 bp, 17 predicted proteins | sample 2456411 | NCBI WGS metagenome assembly SMER01 (sample SAMN10132597, study PRJNA489261) | soil metagenome | isolation source: day1 antibiotic-silt loam soil ammended with raw manure from dairy cow... | place: USA | collected 2015-05-01 | reverse complement strand
AGAGATAGCTAACATGCGATATTCAGATGTATTTTTAATCGTTACATTTCCTTTTGTTGGATTCGGATATACCGTGATCGAATGATCCCCTTTATCTTTTTCTCCAATAGAAACGATGTGTGTAGAAATGGAATCGTTCAAAACTCCACAATCATTACCTACTTCTAAATGCACTACATAATTACCGTTATTGGCATAAGTATGAACAGGTTCATTATCAGCACTATAAACTCCATCTCCGAAATCCCAGAAATAATCAGTTATATTTTGAGGGTTTATAGCAGAGAACTTAAAGGTATTAGGAGCTATGCTATTGGCTGAAATCCCATCCATTGCGGCAACTTCTTGATTAGAAAACTCAACTTCTATAGTGTCCGTCACTACACATCCATTAGGAGCTTCAACCATTACAGTATAAGTTCCTGCCGTAGTAATAGTTGTATATCTACCCAAGCTTCCATTACTCCATGTGTAAAACTGACCATCAGGACCTGCGTCTAATTCGATTTCTCCTCCTAAACATAAAGTAGTATTAGGTCCTAAATCCACAACTGGATTATGCCTAATCGTTACTTCTGAGGTATCAGTAGCTTCACACCCAAACTCATTAGTCACTGTCACCGTGTAAGTTCCAGACTGTAATACAGTTCTGTATCTTTCAGTCGTGTTATTATCCCATAGATAAGTTACATTATCAGGATGTGAACCTGCATCTAAGACACCTGGGTCTTGCGGTGAAGTACATAAATTTAATGTGCTCGGTAAGTTTAAGTTTACTTTCGGATTAACTGTTGCTTCTACAGCCACTAAATCACTTTCACAGCCTCCTAAAGAATAATGAATCGTACCATTAAAGATTCTGCTAACATTTACACCACTGAATTCACTACACAAACCGTCGCCTCCTTCAAATAATAAATCCGCATTTGAATGTGTTGAGTTTGCTGCAGTTCCATTGGTATAACTCGCGTTATAGAACACATAAATTCCGTAAGTAGTATTCGCATCTAATTCTATAGGATTACTTAATGGTATTTTTATATTTCCAGCACCATAACTCATGTTAATCGTTTCATGCAAAGTCCAAGCTGCAGCATTTTGGTTAAATCCAACATATCCACCTTCTCTATAATACACCTTAACTACTGACCCGCTTCCAGTTGCTAAAGCTGTTATACTATCTATATTCAAATTACTTTCGGGTGTCAAATTAAACATTGCTCCTCCTCCACATCCATTTCCTCCGCTTGTTAAAGTTTGAAGTGAGTCATTACCTCCACCTGAACCTCCCAGTCCTGCTGCAACCCAAAAAGTAGTAGATCCTGTTAAATATGGAGTAGTAAAACTACCTCCTGTACCTAACAAAGTTCCTCCTACATTATCATCATACCAACGAATCTCTCCTGCGGTAGCGGTAGCACTTAAAGTTACATCACCTGGACCACAACGAGAAGCACCAGTTGCTACTGGAGTTTCTGGATCCACTACGTAAACAGTACCCATTGCAGTATCAATTCCTACATTGCTACATAACCATATCACTCTAAAATGAGTCTCTTGATCGATATCCGTCGCAGTTGCCACAAAATTTGGACTTGCTGGTGCGACGTTAGTCCATGTAACACCATCAGTAGATTGTTGAAATAGATAAGTTACATTACTTGCATAAATCTGTTCATTAACTGTCATCGTCACATCACCCACTAAACATAAAGAATCATTGTTAAATTCAATACCCCATCCATTTGGCGTGGTTGCTGCGCTACAATCTATCAATGGAATCACTTCAAATGCGTAATCTTCAAATTCACCATTCATATTATTTTGACAAGGATCTGTTGGACCTGTCGCACTCGTTCCATGCCAACCCACTCTCATGCGCGTTACACCTGTTGTTGCAGTCATAGGAACAGTAAATGTCCCTTGATGTGTATTGGAGTATGAAGTAGTTGAAAACATTAACTCATTAGCATCGAAAACACCATTTTTATTCCAATCTACCCATATTTTTGCACCTGCTGTAAGTGTGGTATTTCCTTTAATATGAAAAGAGACATCTTCCCCTTGAATCTGTCCAATAGTGTCGGTAGCAGAAAAGTTTTGATAACCATTGGGTCCCATACCTGTTGAACCATTTTGAACGTTCTGAACTGCTCCTGTCGTAGAAAAACTATCTATGAAGTAACTGGTACTACTTGTAGAAGGTGGACAATAACATTCATGCGTAGGAAGAATCGTCGTAGTTACAACGGTTGACGTATCACTTAATCCACTTGGTGTGCAAGTTGTGATATATCGATAATCCATTGGAATTGTAATTCCTGGACTTGAGTACGTGCTCATTGTTGCACCTGCAATATCAGTCCAGTTATTTTGACCTGCTGGAGATTCTTGCCATCGATTGACCATACTCCCACCTGCAGTTGCGCCTGTGGCTTGAATGGAAAATGCTGTAGAATGGAGCTGTCGTATAATACATTTCAATTCTACCTATTGACCCTGTAGCTTCTGAAGAATAATTTGGAGCTTGAGTGACATTAATAGGTCCTTGATAAAGGAAACGATTTAAGTCTACAGGAAATCCTCCAATAGTACTAGGTGTTACGGGTTGTGAAGGACCATACGAAGTTGTCGTATTAGATTGTCCTAAAATTCCTATGGTATCCCCTGCATTCACAGTAATAGCTACAGGTTGAATCACATTATTGGTTGCATTATTGACATAAAATAATGTTGTAAAATTAGTACCTAGGGTACTGTATACTGCTACTCCTCCACTATGAATTTTCATCACTTGTATGCTTTGAGGTCCTGTTCCTGCCTCAATGGGCACTTTAAGTCCTGTTATCGTAAAATCAGTGGGTGCAATAAACCAATAACCTCTTACATACCCTGCGTAATTGGAAGAATGCGGGGGCATGGGCATCATTGTTTGTGCCGAAGCCTGATAATTCGCACCAAGAAAAAACAAGGTTATTAAAATAAAGAGTTGGTTGAGTATTCTTCTCTGTTTCATAATATAATTATTTTCATTTTTACCTATAAACTTACATAAATAAAAAGTTAATTACAACCTTGTTAACTATAAATCTTTATTCTTCACTATTCTCATCAATCATGAATCAGAATCCTCATATCAAATGACCTTATTTCAATTACAAAAAAAAGCAACTACCTCAATGAAGAGATAACTGCTTTTTTTTGATAGGTTTTATAAATTTATAACTACAATTCCCACTCTACAATCTGATTTTCCCATTCTTCTTTGGGAGCTACTTTTACTTTTATATAATTATCTGTGTATCCTTCTAAATATCCATTTTTAATACTTTCAAACAATACGGGTCTTTTCTGACCTTCATGTGCTTTTGAAAAATATTGCATTTTTTGATAGGATAAGTTTCTTAACGCTCTGTTTCTTTCATTTCGAACCGGAACTGGCACAGACCCCTCCATCTCTATTGCTGGAGTATTGGCACGTTCTGAATAAGTAAATACATGAAAATACGCCACATCTAATTCATGAAGAAAGTCAAATGTTTCTTTAAAATACTCATCAGTTTCACCTGGGAATCCTACAATAACATCTACACCTATGCAAGCATGTGGCATTAATTTCTTGATATGAGCCACTCGTTCTTCATACACTTCTCTGCGATAACGACGTTTCATTTTAGACAATATCTCATTGCTTCCACTTTGTAAAGGAATATGAAAATGGGGTAAGAACTTTTTACTATTAGCAACAAATTCAATCATTTCTAAAGTCAATAAATTCGGCTCAATGGAAGAGATTCTAAACCTATCTATGCCTTCAGTGTCTTCAATAGCCTTCATTAAATCAAAGAAAGTAACAGGTCTTTTTTTCCCTCCTTCATTACCTTTTCCAAAATCACCCAAATTAATACCTGTAAGCACTATTTCTTTAGTATCTGTACTCGCTAATGCTTCTATATTATGAATGACACCTTCTATACTATCGCTTCTACTATGTCCCCGAGCTAAAGGAATCGTACAAAAAGTGCAGGAATAATCGCATCCATCTTGTACTTTTAGAAATGTTCTTGTTCTATCATTTGCTGAATAAGAGGCATGAAAACCTTCCACATCATCAATATCACAAGAACAAATCTTAGTGCTATCTCCTTTTGTGAAATCCTTTAAATGATCTATTAAATTAAACTTCTCAGCTGCTCCTAAAACCAAGTCAACCCCTTCAATGCTAGCAATTTCTTCTGGCTTTAATTGTGCGTAACACCCTGTAATAACAACTATAGCATCAGGTGCTTTACGTTGAATACGTCTCACAATTTGACGGCACTCTTTATCAGCATTGTTCGTTACAGAACATGTATTTATCAGATATATATCTGCCTCTTCATCAAAATCTTTTTTCACAAACCCTTCCTGTTCCATCTGTCTACTCAAGGTAGATGTCTCGGAAAAATTAAGTTTACACCCCAGGGTATGAAAAGCAATTGTCCTCTCCATTAGTTCTAAGTTTCACAAAGAAAACAAGACAATAGCATTCATACTATTGTCTTGTTTTCTCTTCTTCAAAAAATATAAATTTTAATCTTATTCTTTATGCCTTATTTGTTTTTGGAACCATCACTTTATGAGCAACTACAGCATAAACTGCAAAAATCATTGATGTGAAAATCAAATCACCAACAACAGCGTTTAAGAATAGCTCTGAACCCATTGGAGTATAAAACGGTATTGCCATTAAATAAGTTTGCATTAAACTTGCAAAACTATATCCATAAAATCCAGCAGCAAAAACACCAAGATTAGAAACTATCCAAAATAACAAAGTACCTGATAGTGCAAAACCTGCTACATTTAAAGGCTTGTTTTTCTTCATAGATGTTCCTAACAACGCAACTAATGCCATTCCTCCATAAACGAAGTATTGGCTGATACCATAAAACCCAGCGCCACTTGTTAATTGCAAATATAAATCTGAAGCAAAATAAATAGCTAAAGGAATTAAAAAAGTCAAGGCTGAACGTTTAAATAAGAAACCAGACAATAAACTGATTCCTACTAATGGCGCTACATTATGCCAAGACATTTCAACACTGAATATTCTAAAAATAACTGCAAATGCAATTAATCCTATTCCTATGTAATGATTTTTATTAATTGACTTCATGATAAATATAGTTCTTGATTTGCAAAATTAGTCATTATAATACAATTTTAAGAAGAGACTGTAGAATTATTTCCTAGAAGGTATCAACTGAAATAAGATGCTAACCAACAATCCACCTCCAATCGCACATAGCAAGCTAATATAATCTGGCTGTGCTAATGGATTTCCAATAGTTTTTTTACCAATAAAACCACCTAAAACAGCTCCTAAAACTCCAATTAAACTGATTAAAAGACAACCTTGAGGTTCATGTTTTGCAGGAAGGATCCACTTCGTTGTAAAGCCTGCAAGTCCTCCAAAAAATATCCATATTACTATTTCAATAAACATATTTTACTATTTACTTTTGTATTTGCTTATTAACTGCACCACTGAACTTCTTTGCTTGAGTTCAGGAATTAAATTAAAAATCATTCTTGATTTTTTAGAATCAATTGACAACGCATTTTCTAATATGATCATTCCATCTTTAGTTTTTCCTAATCCGAAATGATTCGTCGCATCTAGGTATAATAAATCTATATGATTCCCGATGTGATAATAAGCTTCTTCAATACCCTCTTGTGCTTCCTCAAAAGCTTCATGTTGAATCAACGCTTTAATATAGGCAATCCAAGGAGTAATGTTTTGATTTTTTATAGTGGTCGCTTTTTTCAAAAATGCAAAACCCATTTCAAAATCTTCTAAATGCAATAAAGAAAACCCAAGACCTTGTAAACTCTTGACATGCGTTTTATTCAATGACAAAGCACGTTCAAATTGTTTGATAGAAGCTTCCCATTTACCCTCTTTGGCATACAAAGCACCTATTTTAAAGTGTAACTCTTCATCTGCCGGATCTAATTCAGTCGCTAAAATATAATAGTGACGAGCTTGTGCATATAGTTTTAATTTTTCATAGCTAAAACCTAAGGCTTCATAAATAACATCCTCGGGTTTTGTGAGTTCTATATGCTTATTCAATGCACGAATGGCTTTTTTATACCACTTCATTCTAATAAATGCATCTGCTAAATTACGATAGGCAAATTCAAATCTCGGGTCAATAACGATACAAAACTCATAGGCATCGATAGCTGACAAGAATTCTTTTTTTCCTTGAAAAGCTGCACCTAAATTAAACCAAGCCAATGCATTATAAGGGTCCTCATTGACTATATACTGATGCAATGCTATGCCTTCATCAAAAAGTTTGGTGAAGTTAGTCCAAAAGCTAATTTTATGCAAGGCCTCATCACTTCTATAGTCGATTTCTAAAATCTTTTTTAAAGTATAGAACACCTCTTCATAAGCTTCTGTTTCATCATAAATCTCGGACAATTCAAGTAATAAATCTATATGATCTTTCCCATCAAATTGATCTAATTTATATTTCAATAAGCCAATCGCATCATCATATCTATGCTGTGCTTTATAAATATCCGAACGCAACACAATGGAATCAACAGATTGAAATTCCAAACGATCATATTCGTCTAAGGTTAATAATACTTGACCAAACTTTTGCGCATGAAATAACACTTCGGCTTTTAATAAAAGAATATTGGAAGAAAAAGGATAAAAAACCTGAGCCATTTCACATACATCAATCGCTTCTTGTTCCTCTCCCTCTTGATAAAAATAATCTATTAAAACCTCAAACTCTTCTTCAGAAAGCATCGCTTCTGGCATTCCTTCTTTCATTTGACGATATATAGCAATTAACTCCTCTAGGGACCTACCCGCAAAATCGTCTTGCCATGAATCATCGTTAAACATAAGATTGAATTTATACTCCTAATATAGATAATATTTGCAATTAGCTTAAACTTATCCTAATTTTTTAAAAGCTTTTTATATTCGGTTTCATTTTCCAATAGCTCAATAGCTTTTAAAAGACTTGCATTAGGATGATTGAAAATAAAAGATTGTACGCCTTCTTCAAATTCATAGCGTCTCACTATTTCTTGACTGATCGCATAACTCAAAGATACTTTTTCATCTTCTAAAATCGATGATTGAATCGCATGAATACTGTTTTCAAAGGTTTTTAATGCTTCTGAAACCTTAGGATTGGTATTATTAGACACAAAAGGAGTTTTCCATTCTTCCCAGGTATCTCCTAACAATATGCGTGGACCATTTTTATGTTGTTTTGCAAATTGTTTGAACGCTTCCCAATCTTTGTCTGTAATAAAGAATTCTTCTGCATTCGCAATCTTATTATTTTCTAAAAAATACTTAGTCGCAAAATCAAAAATAACATGATGGGTTTCTAATGATATTAACAAAGGATTGGTTTGTTCTTCTTTGATAGAAACATCTGGATTAATACCACCACCATCTTTTACAGTTCTCCCATTTTTAGTTTTAAACGTCTTCCTTCTTTCTTCCGGAATATGACTCACACTTCCATCTTCATTTTTCAAAGCATAATCAATAGATTGAATTGATCTGCCAGAAGGTATAAAATATTGAGCGGTTGTTAATTTCAATCGTGTATTATAGCCCAAAGGTCTGATGTGTTGCACTAATCCTTTTCCATAAGAATGTGCTCCCACAACGACTCCCCTATCTAAATCTTGCATAGTTCCTGAAACAATCTCAGATGCAGATGCGGATTGATGATTAATCAAAACGACTAATGGAATCTCTGCGTCCCATGGCGCTCTTGTTGTACTTAAACTACTTTCTGCCGCTGGACTTTGTCCTTTTGTACTCACAATTAATTGATCTTTCTGCAAGAAAATATTGGAGATTTTAATGGCTTGATCTAATAATCCGCCAGGATTTCCACGTAAATCTAAAATCACTCCTTTTAAAGAAGTGTCCTTTTTCATTTCTTGTAAAGCTTGTAGAATTTCACGATCCGAACTATGCATAAATTGAGAAAGAGAAATGTATGCGATATCTTTATTTTTGCCTAACAATTCTGCATTACGTAAAGTCTTAAAAGGGGTTGTTTTTCTACTTAAACTAAGCGTTTGTTCTTGAGATTTCAAATCCCTAATTTTTAATTTTATCGTTGAACTACTGCTAAATAATGTATTGATTTCATCCTCAGACTTTCCTTTTAAATCTTGTCCATTGACTTCTAAAATCACACTGCCAATAGGAATATTTTGTTCGACCACAGGACTTCCCTTTTGAATATCTGAAATCATCATTATACCATCACGATTAATGATTGAAATCCCTAAGGCTTCTATATTACCATGAGATTCTAACCTAAAATCTTCCACATCTGTTTCTGAATAAAACACCGTATATGGATCTAAATCTTCCAGCATCGCATTGACACCCTTTTTCAATAATCTATTTGGATCTATAGGCTCTAAATAATCTGCATTTAGCTCTTTGATGATTTGATTGTAAATTTCCATATTCTTGGAAATCTCAAAATACCTATCTGTTTCGTCTTTATATTGAGCGTTTGCACTTGAAACGATGCCTATTAAAAGACCAACTTTTATGAATCTTTGTAATTTCATACCTATTCTTCTAGTCATTACTTAGCAATTTAAGTAATATTGTTTAATTATCATTGTCATTATGAAGTCTCCTATTTTAAGAATTGCCATCATAGGTCCAGAATCCACCGGGAAAAGCACATTAGCTTCGGCGTTGGCAAAACACTATCGAAGTAAATGGGCGCCTGAATACGCCAGAGCGTATTTGGAAAAACTAGATAGACCCTACAATCAGTCTGATTTAATTGAGATTGCTCGCGGTCAAATAGAAAAAGAAGAAAAAGCTATAATTAATGCAAGAGATTTTGTTTTCTTTGATACTAATTTAGAAGTCATCAAAGTTTGGTCTAAATATATTTATGATTCTATACCCGACCCTATTCTTCATTGGCATAAAGCAAGGCATTATGACGCTTATTTATTAACAGATATAGATTTGCCATGGACATTCGACCCACTCAGAGAGCATCCTGAAGCCTCTGACAGACAAGCTATTATGGAAATGTATCGTCAAATATGTGAAAAGTCTGAAGTTCCTTATAAAATTATTAATGGCTCAGAACAAGAAAGAATGAATCGTGCTATTTCCTTTTTAGATGCGATAAAAACATCTCAAGAAACGAAAAAAACAAACACTACTCATCCATAATTTACACCGTTGCTTAAGAAGTGAATGTTTTAATCCATTCTAAAAACGCTTGTTCTTCCATGATTTCAATACTTCCTAATTGCTCTGCTCTTGTCAATTTACTACCTGCTTTTTCACCCACTACCAAATAATCTAATTGAGCACTTACATTACTCAATATTTTAGCCCCCAAAGCTTCTACCATTTCTTCCGCTTCTTTCCTTTTCATGGTTTGTAAAGCACCTGTGAAAACAAATGTTTTATCTGATAAAGGTAAATCGCTTGCATCTATCTTAGTTTCTTCTTGTCGAACATTAACGCCTACTTCTTCAAGCTGTTCAATTAATTGAATATTTTCTGCTCTTTGGAAAAAACCAAATACTGAATGAGCCACTTTAGGACCTACATCATCTAAAGTCATCAATTGCTCTTCTGACCATGATTTTAAATCTAACAAATGTGTAACTGATTGAGCTAAGATTTTCGCTGTAGTTTCTCCAACAAATCGAATACCTAAACCAAAAATCAATCTATGTAAAACTTGATTTTTAGAAGCTTCCACTGCTTTTTTCAAATTCTCTACTGACCTCGGTCCAAATTTATCTAAAGCTCCAATCTTTTCATAATCAAGATTATAGATATCAATAATTCCATTGTCCACTAAACCTAGATCATAAAATCGTTTGATATTCGCATTCCCTAAATGCTTAATATCCATGGCATTTTTACTAGAAAAATGAATCAAATGTTCCACCAATTGTGCAGGACAAGCTACGTTGATACAACGCCATGCTACTTCTCCAATTTCTTTAAACAAAACTTCATTACATTCAGGACAATGTGTTGGAAATTCAACGACTTCCTCCGATCCATCTCTTAATTCATCAAATGATTTTACAATATAAGGAATCACATCACCTGCTCTTTCAACTAAAATCTCGTCCCCAATTCTAAGGTCTTTATCCCGAATATTATCTTCATTAAACAAAGAAACACTGGTCACCGTCACACCACCAATACCTACAGGTTTGATCTTTGCCACTGGTGTTATAGCACCTGTTCGTCCTACTTGATAGGTCACATGCTCTAAGACGGAAGTACCTTGACGTGCTTGAAATTTATATGCCATAGCCCATCTAGGATGATGTGCTGTTTGTCCTAATGCTCTTTGTTGCTCGACATTATCTACTTTTATCACCATACCGTCCACCTCATAATCTAAATCATCTCTACTCGCTTCAAAAGTTTCACAATACGCTACGACTTCGTCCATGTTGTTAAACCTGCGAATAGTATCAAAAGGTGTAGCAAAACCATGAGTATCCATCCATTGAATGGTTTCGTAATGACTGTTTAATAGAGGATTTATTTCCTTGCCTTCCAGAGGTTTTGTGTAAGACACATGATAACTCAATGCTTTCAATTGTCTTTTACGCACTTCTTTAGGATCCAACATTCTAAGAGAACCTGAAGCTGCATTTCTTGGATTGGCTAAAGGTGCTAAATCTGCTTTTACACGCTCTTCATTCAGTACCTTAAAAGAGGATAAAGGGATTAAGACTTCTCCACGAATTTCCATTTCCTCTAATCCTATTTCACTAATAGGTGCTTTTAAAGGGATAGATTTTATTTGACGAATATTTTTAGTGATTTCTTCTCCTTCTGCTCCATTTCCACGCGTCGCTCCAATGGTTAATGAATTGTCTTTAAATAAAATAGACATTCCTGCACCATCATATTTCGGCTCAACAGTGTAAGCGATTTCAACGCCTTCTAAAGCTTGCGAACAACGCTGATGCCAATCTTTTAAGTCTTCAGCATTATATGAATTATCCAGACTGAGCATAGGTACTTTATGAGCGATGGTATTCCATGCTTCAGAAATCCCTGACGCTACTCTATGTGTAGGCGAATCTTCTGTAATCCATTCAGGATGTATTGATTCTACTTCTTTTAATAAAGCAAATAACTGATCGTATTCCACATCCGCTAAAAAGGGATCGTCTAATACGTAATATCTCCAATCTGAAAAATGCAAAGTTTCTTTCAACACTTCTACATTTTGTCTTGTCAAGTCATTCGCTTTCCAAGCAAGCATGGTTTTAGATAGGTTAAATATTTCAACAGCACGTTGATTATCAAAAGCAGTTGCATTCATAACTCCATTATTTTAAATTGGTATAAAATTCAGAGGACTCAATATATTGGATAATAGCGTCTAATTCTTCAGGCTCAAACCATTGAATATTTTCCATTCGTTTAAACCAAGTGATTTGTCTTTTTGCGTATCGGCGGGAATTTTGTTTAACTTTTTCAACAGCATCTTGCAAACTTATACCTCCATCTAAATATTCAAACAGTTCTCTATAACCGACAGTATCTAAATTTTTCAATGATCTATTAGGGTATAAATCAGTAGCTTCTTCTAATAAACCTTGCATCATCATTTGATCGACGCGTAGATTCACTCGATCATAAAGTTCCGTTCTTGGTCTATCTAAACCAATCAAAATCGTATTAAATGGCCTTTCCTTTTTTGATCCCCTACGGAATTCTACAATAGATTGACCTGTAGAAAGTTTAAAAACTAAAGCTCTCAACATTCTGTGTGGATTGTCTAAAGGCAACCCTTCTTCCACATAATCGCTATCTTTTTCTTGAATTTCTGTTTGCAACCATTCCAATCCATTCTCTTCATAAGATTGAAAAATAGAGGCTTCTATTTCTTTATCAATAGCTGGCATCTCGTCAAATCCTTCCAATAAAGCTTGTATATATAATCCTGTTCCACCACATACTATGGCTATCTTCTTTTCTTGGAAAATCTCCGTTAAAACTTGAAGTGCGTATGTTTCGTAATCGACTGCTGTTAAGGCATCTTTGATGCTATGAGTAGCTACAAAGTAGTGTGCTACCCCATCCTGTTCTTCCAAACTTGGTTTGGCAGTTCCAATATTCATTTCCTTATAACATTGCCTGGAATCCGCAGATAATACTGCTGTATTAAAGTGTTTAGCTAAGGCTATACTTATGGAGGTTTTACCAACTGCTGTAGGGCCTGCAATAACAATTAATAAAGGCAAAGATTCTTCACTCATCAAAATGGGATTTTAAAACTCATTGTGGACTTTTACGAATCGGTACTAAAACCTTGTTCATCCAGACTCGATTGGTCTAAATCATACTGATCATCAATTTCTGATATTTTTTCTTGCTCCACATCTTTTGCTCGGGTTTTATTAGGTGCAACGCCTTCAGATTTAGAAATTTGAGGTTTTTCTAAATTCATGTCCCCACTCGGCTTTATAGTTCTTAATGTCACTTTAAAAGTCCAAGGTTTTTCAACTTCATTATAAATATAAATGAATCGCTCATCCGGCTTTGTAATTAAAGCAGAAAAAGGAGTTCGCTTCATGGATAAAGCGTCTGCATTTTTAATATTTTTCTCTACTTCAGAAGAAATTCTTGTTCCTTCTCTCCAGAAATGATCACTTAAATAAAAAGAGGAAGACTTAACGTCTTTAAATTCAAAGGCTTGCATTAAAACCTCATGCAATTGATAGAAAGTATGACCCGTTTCTACGATCAAATCTCTAAATACATTATCATCTTCTTCCCAAGTGGCTCTAATAGTAAAAAGGGGCATAATTAATAAGTCTTAACTGTGATTACAAAAATAGACATTTTAAATTGCACACAAAATATTTAAATGCAACTTAGTTGTATTTGGATAATTTGTGGTAATTTTGTAAAAGTATGCAAAGATATACCCAAATTCGATGGGCGATACTTCCTTTATTGTTTCTATTCCTGTTTTTTAACGGATATGGACATTTTTTACTCCATGATTTCATGGGGCATGAGGATACTATGCATATTAGTGATCATGATAATCATACCTCTCATTTTGAATCTGAACATATACATTGTGATGTTTTAGATTTGCTTCTTCAGCCTGTGGAGCCTTACGTGAGTACTTTTTATATTACTCAAAACACGTGCTCATTTTTTCATGTTACTTGTTCTATTTTTCAAATAACTACATCAAGTTCCTATCTTTTTTCAGGTAGAGGACCACCCTTATAATTTTAGATTAAAAGTCATTTTTTACATTTAAAATTATAGTTCATGCATAAACTATTCAACAGATTAGGCTTATTGCTTGTTGCTACTTTATGGTCTTTTTCGATCAATGCTCAAGCTTTACCTTCATTTGTAATAGAAATTACAGATTCTAAGAAAGAAAAAATTCCAGGAGCCATTGTTCATATCGATGCCGCACATTTCGCTTCAGATGATTACGGATATGCGATTATTCCATGGGAACATCATCAAAGTAACATTGCCATCACATCCATAGGATTTGAGCCTTATGAATTAAAGGCAGACCAAGTGAAAGTAGGGGATACCATCAAAGTTACATTAGCACAAAGTAGATATAGCTTAGATCAAGTAGAAATTGCAGGTCATCGTCAATGGGAAAGTTCATTAGGAAGTATTGAAAACATAGAAAAGGATGATTTAAACAAAAAAACAGGTTTAAATTTAGGTGCTATTATTGAAGGTGTGCGTGGGGTACATTTATTGAAAACGGGTGCGACGATCGAAAAGCCGATTATTCATGGTTTACATAGTAATCGAGTAGCGATAATTAATAATGACGTGAAACAAAAAGGACAAGAGTGGGGTGCTGAGCATGCTCCAGAGATTGATCCATACAGCGCGGGCGAAATCAAAGTGATTAAAGGTGCTGAATCCGTAAAATATGGTGGTGAAGCAATGGGTGGGGCTATTTTAATTAGTCCGCCAACCTTGAGAATGGATACTACTATTTATGGATCTTTGCGTTTAGCCAGTCAAAGTAATGGCAGAAGTATTTCTGGAGCTTTAAAATTAGGAGGTCATCATAGAAAACTACCTCATTTTTCGTGGATGGTTCAAGCATCTGCTAAAAAAAGCGGGAATCTAAAAACGGCTGATTATTACTTAGAGAATTCTGGTGTTCAAGAAACGAATGCACATGCTTATCTCAATTATACAAGAGATCACTTTCAATCCAACTTAAATTACTCTTTATTCCATACGGATTTAGGTATTTTAACCAGTAGTCATATTGGAAGCTTAGAAGATTTACTTTTCCACATAGGGCAGGGTAGACCTAATGAGAAAGGAGCATTTTCTTATCAAATCAATGCACCGAAGCAAAACATACAACATCAATTAATAAAATGGCGAAATCATATTCATTTATCAGATTATGCTCATTTGACCGCTCAATATTCATTTCAATGGAATCAACGTAAAGAGTTCGATATTCGTCGAGCTGATAGAAGTAGTATTCCATCCATTGATTTATCCTTAAAGGCTCATGATTTGAGCGTTCAATTAGAATGGACACCCCATACCAATTTCGAATTTGACTTTGGTCTTTTTGGAGCATTTCAAAATAATGAAAATATTCCAGGCACATTTACAACGCCCTTAATTCCGGACTATATTCAGCAACAAACTGGATTTTATGGATTAAGTACGTGGAATTATAAAAAATGGCGCGTTCAAGGTGGTGTTCGTGGAGATTTAATGAGTGTAGATGCTTTAGGATATAACCATGTTGGTCAACTTTATGGTGAACAAAAATCATATGGAAATATTTCCGGAACTTTAGCAGCTGAATATCAAATTAATGGTGCTTGGCAAGTGACCGCTATTACAGGTACAGCTTGGCGTCCTCCTCACGTGAATGAGTTGTATAGTACAGGATTACATCATGGTTCTGCAGCATTTGAATTAGGAGATGAGTTTTTAAATCCTGAGCAAAGCTGGAAAAATTTGATCAGTATAAAGTGGCGACCCTACTTACCTTTTTCTATTGAAATTGAGGCTTTTTCACATCTTATCAACGATTATATTTATTTAAGTCCTACTCAAGAGTATTGGGAAAGTTTGAGAGGTGTTTTCCCAATTTTTCAATATCAACAAACTAAAGCTCATTTATATGGTTTAGATTTTCTTGGGAAATGGCATATTACAAACACAATTGATTATAGCGTACAAGCAAGTTTAATTAAGGCTAAAGATTTGACGAATCAAAGCTACTTACCTCAAATCCCTGCTCATCAATTAAGGCAATCATTAAGTTGGAGTATCGGTCAATGGAAAAATACTTCTACGCCATATGTGAAATTAGAACACGTTTGGATGGGCAAACAAAATGACTATCATGAAAATTTAGACTTTGTCGCTCCACCGAATGCTTATCATTTATTAAATGCTTCTATCGGTGCAAAATGGCACTTAAAAAAGCAAGTAATCAATGTGGACTTAAGCGTTCAAAACTTAACGAATCAACTTTATAAAGATTACCTCAATCGATTTAGATATTATACACACGACTTAGGTCGTTCTATTCAACTAAGAATTAATTACGAATTTTAAAAACAATATAAAATTATGAAATACTTAAAAATTATCAGCATTGCAATGATGCTTCCTTTATTAGCAATCAGTTGTAAGAAAAAACCCAATCCAAAATTGGAAACCCCTCAAGAAGAACTTGATGAGGTTCAAGTTCATTTTGTATTATTAGATGATAATCAACAAGCTACAACAGATACTGCGAGTATTGTTTTTGACAAAAATGGAGCTTCGAATATTGATTTATTAACGGTTCATGCTGGGAAAAAATACTTGATGTTGATTCATATTTTTAATGAAGATGAATCTATCAACGATGAAATTATGGAAGATGGCGATATGCATCAGTTTTTCTTTATGCCTTCAGATTCGGCTTTAATTACATCATTTGAATATTTAGATGAAGATCAAAATGGTCGTGCTATTGGATTGAAAAATAAAATAGAGTGGGCCGCAACTGAAATTACTGCTGATTTTAAAATCATTTTGCGTCATGGTTTAGATAAATCGCATGAAAATGCTGTTGATTTTAATGATCCGAATTACAGAAATGCTGGGGGTGAGGATGATTTACAAGTGAGTTTTGAAATAAAAACGATCCTTTAAACCACATTCAATAATAATTATAAATAAACCCATAAAAAAGTTGAATACATCAGCTCTTTTTATGGGTTTTACATTTAACAGATTCCTTTTAATTAAAAAGCGCATATTGCATCATACTATAAATGAATACCATTAAAGAAAGAAGAAACAAAATCAATAAAAACACATTTAATCCTACCCAATAATTCCCTTCAAATCTTTTTTGTCTAATGAGTCTTACTGCCAAATAGATGATGAAATATATTGGAATTAATGAAATAAATATCAAGGGTAAAAAGATGAAGAAAAAAACTTGAATGCTTGGATCAAAATAACTTACTGAAGAGATTACACCAATTTGTGCAGGCCAATTAAAGAGTAAACTTAAGATTGGAAAGATTAAAAACACGGCAATAATCACTATAAAAACCCATCCATAAGATTTATTTTTCTGAATTTTCGAGTTATGAATATTAGACGCTTCAAAAGGTGGTGGAGTATGCAATTGTTTGACAACAGTTGCATAATTATCTGCACGATTGTTCCTATCGTCCATTTCCTTTTGTTGCAAACTAGTTTTAGGCGCAGGAATAGCTATCCACAACACGATATAGATAATAGTCATTGTAGGTAATGAAAACATCCATCCAATAGTCGAAAACCCTCTTCCTGCATTTGTAAAAGTTATTACAGGTATTAAAGCAATAATTAATGGAAATAAAGCAATAAGCCTTACCAATACTACATTGATATTGAAGTATTTAGCCAATCCTGAACAAACTCCTCCAATTATTTTGTGATTTACATCCCTATAAATACGTTTAATCCATTGTGTAGGCTGATCATCAGAAACAGGTAAGGCAATCCAAAGAATAACATAAACTAAAAAACCCAGTCCATTAAAACCCAAAGTCAACAAAAACAGCACTCGTACAATAGTTGGATCAATGTTGAAATATCTTGCAATACCACCAGCCACACCTCCTAAAACTTTATCGGTCTTACTTGCTGTCAGTTTTTTCTGTGAAAAATTCTTTTCCTGAAAAGCTTCATAATCCTGTTGAGTCTTAGAACTTTCTTCTTGGTTCGTTTTTTCGTCCATATCCAAATCTGCTTCTTCTGCTATAGCTTCAGGCAGTCCAATAATGGTTTCAACTTCTTTCACATTTTCTAAAACAATAGCCACGTGGCCAGGTTTTATTTTCCTTTCAAAGAGTTCTGCAATTCTTTCTTTGATATCCTCTATGATTTCATCTGCTTCTGGAAGTGATTGAAAAGCTAATTTCAGTTGTTGAATATATTTTTCTAAATATTCATAAGCAGGTTCTTCAATAGGGATTAATCGACCTCCGAGATTGATTGTAAATACTTTATTCATCTTTCCTTATTTTTCGCTGTTAGCTATTATTTTATTGACCGATAGATTTAATTCGTTCCAGGTTTGTAGAAGTTGTTGATAAAAAGATTCTCCTTCAGCTGTGATAGAGAAATACTTCCTTGGTGGTCCGGAAGGGCTTTCTTCCCATCGATAGTTGATTAAATCCCCATTTTTAAGTCGGGTTAAAAGAGGGTAGAGCGTTCCTTCTAGCAATTGGAAATCAGCTTCTTTCATTTGTTCTATGATTTCTGAAGGGTAAGCTTCATTTTTTCTTAAAATGCTTAGCACGCAAAATTCAATCACTCCTTTTCGCATCTGCCTTTGCATATTTTCACTTTTCATAAGCAGTATCTTATATTGCAAAGATATAAACATTACACAGTACTATGCAATACAAACTACTATATTTTTTTAACAATAAAAAAAAAGCTATTTTAATTACATCATTTGTATTGTATATTTGTTTCAGTACATTGTAGGATGCTTTAAAATACGGACGACATGAAAAGATTATTTGATATAGCAGTAGAACAAGCTCAACTAAGACCTAATAGTCCTATGTTGGGTTATAAAGAAAATGGAGTTTGGAAAGATATCAGTTGCAAAGATGTAGTGGCTCAAGCTCAGAAATTCGCAGAAGGACTTTTAGCCTTAGGCATTAAAAATGATGTTTTAGAGGTTGAAAAACAAGAGAAAATAGCATTAGTTTCTGAAAACCGTCCTGAATGGGTGATAACAGACTTAGCTGTACAGCAAACAGGAGGAATCCTCACTCCTATCTATCCCACGATAAATCCTAAAGAGTTCGCTTTTATTTTAAACGAAGCGGAAGTTGAAAAAATCATATTTTCTGATAAAGAAATGCATGATCGATTTGCTGAAGCCTTTCCTGACATTCCAACTTTAACCCACATCTTATCTTTAGATGCATTTGATGAAGCCATTCATTGGAAAGATTTAAAATCTACAGAAGAGCATGTTACTGAAAGAAAAAAAGTTTCTGATAAAATCAAGCATACGAATGTTGCTACTTTGATTTATACATCTGGAACTACCGGAAAACCAAAAGGTGTAATGCTTTCCCATGAAAATATTTATAGCAATGTAATGGATTGTATGCCAGCTTTTCACTTTGCGGAGGTAGATGATGTCGCTTTAAGCTTTTTACCACTGAATCATATTTTCGAACGTACGATTACTTACATCTACTTAAAAGCAAGTGTTAGTATTTATTATGCGGAAAGTATGGATACTATCGGCGAAAATTTAAGAGAAGTTCATCCCGTGGTTTTTACAAGTGTTCCTCGACTTTTAGAAAAAGTGTATGAAAGAATATTATTAACAGGACATGCACTAACGGGTATTAAAAAATCTTTATTCTTTTGGGCAAACAGCTTAGGTGAGCGTTATGACAATGTGGATAAAGGCAGTTGGTGGTATAGATATCAATTAAAAATTGCCAATAAAATAATTTTTAATAAATGGCGAGAAGCATTAGGTGGAAAAGTTAAGGCCGTTGTAAGCGGCTCTGCTCCATTACAAGATAAATTAATTAGAATTTTTAGTGCTGCGCAGGTAAATATCATGGAAGGTTATGGTTTGACAGAAACCTCTCCGGTTATTTCAGTGAACTTATTAGAGGATTCAGGAAAAAGAATAGGGACTGTAGGTTTACCTTTGCAGAATGTGGAGGTTAAAATTGCTGAAGACGGAGAAATACTTTCGAGAGGTAAGAACAATATGGTCGGTTATTATAAAAACCCAGAAATGACAGCAGAAGTTTTGGATAAGGACGGTTGGTTGCATACTGGCGATATTGGTGTTTGGGTAGAAGATAATTTCTTAAAAATCACCGACAGGAAAAAAGAAATGTTTAAAACTTCAGGTGGTAAATATGTTGCACCTCAAGTAGTTGAAGGAAAAATTAGAGAAAGTAATTACATAGAACAAATGATGGTTTTCGGACCTGGCAGAAAGTTTGTGGGTGCACTTCTAGTTCCTAGTTTTGAACAAGTTAAAAATAAGCTTAAAAGAGACGGCATCGCTATTCCTGCAACAAATGAAGCATTAGTAAAAATGCCAGAAGTTATCGCTTTAATTCAAGCGCAGGTTGATAAATTTAATGCTGATCTTAATCATGTTGAACAAGTTAAAAAATTCGTTCTTTTATCTGATGAATGGACAGTGGAAAGTGGTATTTTAACACCCAAGCTTTCATTGAGAAGAAAAGTAGTTTATGAGCGTTATCATGATGCTATAGAATCCATATATAATACCTAATTACCTGTTGTCAATTAAAACATTATGACGAATCAACAATTTAGTTTAGCTGAAAATTTTTGGAATGAAGCTTCATTTGAAGGCAAAGAGTTTACTAAAGTAGATCAAAATGCCATTGTATCTAATCCTGGTCATCATTGGCCTGAGCAGACTTTAATAGAATGGAGTATTCATGTAAAAGAAGAAGATTTTTTACCTTTTATAGAGAAATTTAAACTTTGGAAACAAGAATGTGAGGAATTACTTTTAGCTCTTAATAACCAACCAAGTTTAAAGCTATTATCAAGTGTTGAATCTTTAATCCAACAGGGTTTAGAAGAAAAAATGATTGGGGATATTCATCCACAAATGGTGTTTTTAGAACAAGGAAGACAGGAATTAAATCAAATCCACCAAATACAGCTGATTGATATAGAACAGATTATACAACATCTTGATAGTATCAATCAAAACAAAGAATGGACTCAGGAAACTTTAAGTGAAGCGAATGAAATCATGAAGGCTTGGGAAGCTAAAACAAATTACTTCCATATTCAGTTGAAGCCGTATATACAGAGATGGAAAACTTTAAAAGCGGAGTTCAATCGATTAAAAACAGCCTATTTAGATGATAAATCGATAGAGTACATGCACAACATGGATCTCAAAATGCAGATTTGTGAAGAAGCAGAAGCTATCAAAGACAGTAAGGATTGGAAGAAAACTTCAACGGAAATGGAAAAGCTCTTAGCTCGTTGGAAAGAAATTGGACAAACGCCAAGTCATGATAAAAATGAAGAATTATGGAACAGGTTTAGAGCTGCAAGAAATGAATTCTTTGAAAACAGACAAGCTTTTTTCGATGTGCAAAAAATTGAAGAAGAAAAGAATTTAGCTTTAAAATTAGCATTAGTTGAACAAGCTGAAACTTTAACTGGTGGACCTTGGAAAAAAAATGAAGACAATCATCAAGAGATACTTAATAATTGGAAAAAAATAGGTAAAATACCTTATGATCAAGTAGAAGCTTTATGGAATCGATTACAAAAAGCAAGAGATGCTTTTTATGAAGCGAAAAGAGAAAATGCTCGAGCATTTAGAAAAACATTAGATGATAACTTTGAAATCAAATCAGCATTAACCACTCAAGCAGAAAGTTTACAACACAGTGAAAAATGGAGAGAAGTCACTGCTGAGATGAATGAATTAATGGATAAATGGAAAGCCACAGGAAGAATTAGTAGAGAGCATGGAGATGAATTATGGGACAGATTTATCAAGGCAAGAAGAACATTTTTCGATAGAAAAGATGCGCATAGAGAAGAAATAAGAAAGATTCAAAATGAGCGAGAGGAACAAAGAAAAGAGTTTCTTGAAAAAGATTGTGAAGATTTAGAACTGCATATTCAAGATGAAAAGGATAAATTAAAAGAGTTTGCAGAAAGTGTTGCCAGAATTACAGGAGACAATCCTAAAGACGACGAATTAAAAGCTCATTTGAAGCAACTCATTCAAAAGATTGAGAATGAACTGCCTAAAAAATTGAAAAAACTGGAAGATATGAAATCTAAATTATCTTAATTCTTATTACACATTAGAAGTCGATTTTCATTTGAAAAAAACACTATCAAGACTGATCATTAATACCTTATTAGTACTCTCTATAATTTTTGGGAGTACTCTTTTTATTCATGCCCAAAAGTATCATTTCATCAACTTAAATGTAGCTGATGGTTTACCTCAATCACAGGCACATAGTTTGATTCAAGATAACTTCGGACAATTATATGTCGGTACTTACGGTGGTATTGGAATATATGATGGGGTTAGTTTTAAGCGTTTAGACAAGACGGATGGTTTATTAAGTAATTATGTAAATCATATCGCCAAAAGCAGCAAGGAGGATTTTTATATTGCACACCTCAATGGGATTACTAAAATTTCAAACAATCGAAAAGAACAGTTTCCACTACCTAGTAATAGCAAGTTTATTTATCAACTCATCATAGATCAAGAAGATCGAGTATGGGTTATTATTGATCATCAACTTTACTTATTTGATGAGGAAAACTATATTCCTTTTGAAAAAATACTGCAAAAAAAGAACATTACATCAAATGCAGAAAACCCTATTTTAAGTTTAGGATTAGACTTGGATGGATCCTTGCTGATTGCCAACTATTATGAAGAGATTTTGAAATGGGACGGTGAACATCTTAACGCTGTATTCAAAAATAAAGATGGTCATTCATTCATCCAAATAATATCTTTAACACAAAAACAAAAAACTTACTTAGTTGGTTTGAAGCATGTCTTCGAATTAAACACTCATTATGAATCCAAAAAGATTTCAACACCCACTTTAAAATCGGAAGAGTATATCACATCCTTTTTCATGGATAGGAATGAAAATTATTGGTTGGCTACTAATTTGGGTGGTGTTTATTATGCTTATGGAGGAGAGCAATGGCAATACTTTAATTTTTCCAATGGATTTACTTCTGAACAAATTCTAAGCATTTATGAAGATAACGAAGGTTCTATATGGTTTTCAAGTGATGGATCTGGAATTTTTCGTTTTAAAAATCAAAGCTTAACATATTATGATGAGTACACAGCAGGTTTTAATCCTAATGTATTAGCCATTTCTGAGGATAAAAATGATGCCATTATTTTAGCTGTAAGTAATGGTTTATTCAAATTAAATCAGGATGGGAAAGCTCAAGAATTACTTTATAAAAATCAACAAATTAAAAGTCTAAGCTTAATTAAAAAAGAAGATGGCTTATTGTATATAGGTACACTTATTCATGGATTATTAGTTTGGGATGGCCAACAATTAAAAGGAGTTTTTCCACAACAAAGAGGTACGGTCAGCAGTCTTTTTATTCACAACTCAACACTGTTTTTTAATTATTTCAATCAACTACATCAGTATAACAACAATCAAGTCAAATCACTGAACTTTCCGTATAACATATTATCCACACTTTCTTTAGATGAGGATCATTTGCTCATCAGCACCTTAAATGGAATTTATAATTACGACTTCATTGAAGATACTTTCTTTGTTTATCCTGAATTTCAAGACCATAATATAATTGATATCATTCAGCATAAAGACCATATATTTTTAGGCTCTTTAGAAGATGGATTATATATCGTTGATAAAAAAACTAAAGAAACAAAGTTACTCACGACACAACAAGGCTTGAGTTGTAATTCTGTTTATAGTCTATTGATAGATAGCCAGGAGCAATTATGGATTGGAACGGGCTGCGGCATTGATTTGATTTCTTTAAAAGAAGATAAGTTTACGATTAGAAAAATGTCTAATTATTTTGGATTAGGTCATATTGAAGCCAATTCAAAAGCTTTATACGAAGATAAGAACGGAGAGATTTGGATTGGAACTAATAATAAATTGTTTCGTTTTAACCCGGATAAAGATTTCATTTCCGATAAAGAAGTTTTACCTCCTTTATTATTTGAATCTGTATTGCTTTTCTCAAAAGACATTAGTGCTTCTGAATTGAAAATGTCTGCAATTCCTTTTACAGACTTACCAGATCATCCTATTTTCAGAACGAATGAAAATCACTTAACTTTTAATTTCAAGGCTGTTTCTTTATCTCAGGCGAATAATATTACCTACAGATATCAGTTAATTGGTGTGGACAAAGATTATACAGAAACCAAACAAACAACGGTTATTTATCCGAATCTTTCTCCTGGTACTTATACTTTTAAAGTCTGGGCATCCAATGCCGAAGGAGTTTTCTCTACAGAATATGCGATTGAGTTTCCTTTTACGATTAATGCTCCATATTGGCAGAGTTTATATTTCTGGATTGGACTTTTAATGCTGTCCATTGCCTTAACTTTCGGAATCATGTATTATAGAAATCGTTGGAAACAAGAACGATTGATTTGGGCACAACAATTGAGAGAGGAAGCTCAAGATAAAGTTCGTCAAAATACTGCCGAAGACTTTCATGATGAAATCGGAAATAAACTGACGCGTATCAAGTTACTTTCTAGCATTGCAAAAATTCAAGTATCTAAAGAAAATCAGCAAGCTCAAGATGTATTACAACAAATTATAGATAATGTACAACAACTATTTGCAGGTTCTAAAGACATTATATGGTCCTTACAGCCTGAAAGTAATTACTTAGATGAAGTAGTTTGGAAAATTCATCAAAATGCTGAGAATCTTGTTGACAATTCGCCTATTCAGTTTGAAGTTATTGAAGATAATACTGGTAAGAGTTGGAATGTTTTACTTCCCATGCAATGGGGCAGAAATATATTGATGA
>SMER01000351.1_pt1 | contig 24477 bp, 19 predicted proteins | sample 2456411 | NCBI WGS metagenome assembly SMER01 (sample SAMN10132597, study PRJNA489261) | soil metagenome | isolation source: day1 antibiotic-silt loam soil ammended with raw manure from dairy cow... | place: USA | collected 2015-05-01 | reverse complement strand
CTCAAAAAAAAACCCAATAATAGCCTATAACGAGGTGTTTGACAGAAAAAAACTGTATTTTTGCTCTTCTAAACACAGAAAAGATAACAAAGAATGCAACAAGCTCGGACGAGTTTTTTAAGCGGAATTCCAAATGTATGTAAGAATATACTAATCATCAATATTATTGTGTGGTTGGCTCAAATGGTTCTTATGCAAAGAGGAATTGACCTTTCAGATCATTTAGGACTTTACTATTTTGAATCGCCCAATTTTAGGATTTATCAATTTGTAACCTACATGTTTTTACATGACCCCCACTCTTTTGGACATGTATTTTTCAACATGTTTGCAGTTTTCATGTTTGGTAGATTGCTAGAGCAAATATGGGGTCCGAAACGATTCTTAACCTATTACTTTATTACTGGTATAGGTGCTGCATTAATTCAAATGTTAGTAATTGGTATTCGTATCTATTCTGTTAAAAGTGGTCTTTCGGCAGCGGCAATCTCTGATGTTATTGCCCAAGGGGGTCAATTAATAGAACAAAACATGAATTATACTGATGCTGCGAAGGGTGCACTCAATATATTATTGAATACGGGTACAATTGGTGCATCGGGAGCAGTGTTTGGTATATTACTTGCATTTGGAATGTTATTCCCCAATATACCACTCTATATTATTCCATTCCCATTCCCTATTAAAGCCAAATGGCTAGTGATTGGATATGGTGCTATGGAGTTGGCCTTGGGATTGGCATATTTGCAAGGAGACAATGTTGCACACTTTGCACACTTAGGAGGTATGATTTTTGGTATATTTATGATACTATACTGGAAAAAGAAAGATACAAACAAAAACAGAACGAATGTCGAATATTTTAGATAACATAAAACGCACATTTAATAAAGGCGACGTGCTTATGAAATTCATTTTCATAAACGTTGCTGTATTTCTTGCCATACATGCTGTTGGTGTAGTGGCTACTCTATTTCGTTTAGAGTCGCTAGACCCGCTCCCGTTTCTGGCAGTTCCATCTCAGCTAAATATGATTTTGATTAGGTTTTGGACACTTCTAACCTACATGTTTGTACATGTAGGGTTTATGCACATTCTCTTCAACATGCTTTGGCTTTATTGGTTTGGCAAGATATTTTTGAGCTATTTCAATGATCGTACACTTGGTAGCCTATATGTAATAGGAGGATTGGCCGGAGCTCTATTGTATATTATAGCATTCAACACCATTCCTTACTACATATACGAATCTGGACACGGAATAATGATAGGCGCATCGGCTTCTGTAATGGCTATTGTAATGGCAGCAGCATTCTACAGACCCGATGTTACACTCAATCTGTTTCTATTTGGACGTATAAAGATTATATATATAGCTATTGCTGTGTTTGTTATCGATTTCTTTTCGTTGAGCAACGGAAACAATCCAGGAGGCCACGTTGCCCATATTGGTGGAGCAATTGCCGGATATCTGTTTGCAACGCAATATAAAAAAGGAAAAGATTTCACGCTGCCTATAAGCCGCTTTTTAGACATGATTGCCAATATATTCAAAAAAAGAAAATACAAGGGAGCTCATAAAGTAGTTTACAAAAAAAAGGAAACCGATTACGATTATAATTATAGAAAAGCGCAACAGTCAAAAACAATTGATGCAATACTTGACAAATTAAAACAATCGGGATACGACAGCCTATCATCCGAAGAGAAGCGCCAGCTATTTGATGCTGGCAAGAAATAAATAAAGGGAACAATCATCAGAGTGCTATGATTAGAAAAATTATTAAACTACTTTTCCTTACAGTCACCATTGTATCTATATTCCTGCTTTTACTATCGCCATTGGCATGGTATGTGTCGCCACATCGAACTTCAATCTTCTCATTTATAGGATTAGCATTCCCTGTAATTCTCACAACAAATATTTTGTGTTTAATAGCATGGTTGCTTCTCAAAAAAAGAAAAGTTGCACTGGTTATTGGCATTGCATTAATTGTATGTTATAAACCCATCACTACACTCTTCCCCTTAAACTTTAAGCCAGAAACAGTACCGGAAAAGAGTCTAAAAGTGCTTACATACAATGTAATGGGATTTATGCGCGAATCTAAAAAAGAGTCAGCACACCCTCTATTGGAGTATATAGCTAAAACAGATGCAGATATTGTATGCTTGCAAGAGTACATGATAAGTAAAACGGGCAAATCGCTCCTCACACAGAGAGATGTAAATAAAATACTCAATCAATACCCCTATCGCTCTATTACAGGACTAGAATATTCAGGGAAATATCATACCTATGGGCTTGCTTGCTTTTCTAAGTACCCAATTACAAATACACACGAATTCACATTTAAGTCATCTTATAATGGTGCGGCAATATACACTATCGATGTAGATGGAGAGACCTACTTGGTGTCGAACAACCACTTAGAGTCAAATAAAATATCATCATCTGATAAAAAACTGTACAGTAACTTTTTGACAAATAGAGACTATCCCACTGCTGTAGAAGTAGGATCAAGTATAAAAAGACGTATGGGACGAGGTTACACTAAAAGAGCCACTCAGGTTCAACAAGTAATTATATGTGGCGATTTCAACGATATGCCTATCTCATATGCCTACAAGAGAATGAAAGGAGACCTTGCAGATGCTTATACATCAACAGGGTTTGGACCAGGAATTACCTATCACGAACATCTTTTTCTCTTTAGAATAGATTATATATTGCACAGCAAAAATCTCAAGGCACACAAAACTACCGTAGATAGGGTGAACTTCTCTGACCACTACCCTGTTTTAACCTACCTAACAAAACAATAGGTTTGCACATCTTGTTTAAATAACTTAGATTGTGGTCTCTATATCATTTTGCTACATATAAAAGATGCAAGATAATAAGCAAAGAGTTTGCACTCTCAAACAAGGGCACAAACTAAATGACAACACCCTGAAGAAGTAAAACAAATGACACCATTTAAAGTCCAAATATTAGGCTGTGGATCAGCTTTGCCCACCACTATGCACAATCCCTCATCTCAACTAGTAGATGTAAACGGCAAGTTGTTTATGATAGATTGTGGCGAAGGCACACAATTACAAATGAGAAAACTGGGAGCTCGAATGGGTAAACTACACAGTATTTTCATATCGCACCTTCATGGCGACCATGTTTTTGGCCTACCTGGTCTTATTTCTTCATTAGGTTTGCTAGGGCGCACTGCAGAGTTGACTATTTATGCACACCAAGAAATAGAGCAGTTTCTAAGTCCAATTCTAAATTTCTTCTGCAAAAATCTTTCGTATAATGTAAATTTGATACTATTGAGGAGAAAAGGATTCAATTTAATTTATGAAAACAAATCAATCTGTATCTACTCGTTTCCTCTAAAACATCGCATTGCCACATCTGGCTTTCTTTTTAAAGAGAAAGAGAAGCAAAAGCATATTAAACGAGAAATGATTGATTTTTACAATATTCCCATCCGCGAGATAAACGACATAAAGAGTGGCGCAGATTTCACTACTCACGAAGGAGAGATTATATCTAACGAACGACTCACCACACCAGCCGACCCTCAGCGCATATACGCCTACTGTTCAGATACGGCCTATGACGAATCAATTGTTCATTACATTAAAGGTGTAGATGTATTATATCACGAAGCAACCTTTGCAGAGTCAGAATTAGCAAGGGCTATTAAAACAGGCCATTCCACCGCTAGACAAGCAGCAGAAATAGCTAAGCTAGCTGAAGTTAAGAAGTTAGTTATTGGACACTTCTCATCCCGATACACTAATTTGACTCCACTATTAGAAGAAGCTCAGACGGTATTCCCCAACACAGAGTTGGCTAAAGAAGGCAAGGTAATTGAATTGTAATTTTAAATCGCTCTAACTAAAATAAAAATCAATAGTAGATTTCAATAAAAATGCACTATATTTACTGAGCAGAAACCTCTGTTTTTGCAAACTATTAAAAAAAGAAGAGTATTCACCCAAACACAAATAATAAAACCCAATAATATGAGAATAGCAATTGTAGGTATCAGCGGAGCTGTTGGACAAGAACTTTTAAGCGTATTGACCGAAAGAAACTTTCCGGTGGAAAGCTTAAAGCTGTTTGGTTCGGCCCGCAGTGCAGGACAAAGATACACCTTTAGAGGAAAAGAAATAAAAGTAAAAGAACTGCAACACAACGACGATTTTAAAAACATAGACATAGCCTTTGCCTCAGCTGGTGGCAGCATATCTGTAGAGTATGCAGAAACTATCACCAAATATGGTGCTATTATGATTGACAATTCAAGTGCATTCCGTATGGACCAAGATGTGCCCTTGGTAGTGCCCGAGTTGAATGCTGAAGATGCATTAAATAGACCTCGCAATATTATTGCCAACCCCAATTGCACTACAACACAGTTGGTGGTGTCACTCAAACCTATCGAAGAGTTATCTCATATTACCAAAGTGCATGTTTCTACCTATCAAGCATCATCTGGAGCAGGTGCATCGGGTATGGAAGAACTGAAAGAGCAATACGCTCAAATAGAGCGCGGCGAAGAACCTACTGTGTCTAAGTTTGCCTATCAACTAGCCTACAACTTAATACCTCAAGTTGACTCATTTACAGACAATGGATACACCAAAGAGGAGATGAAAATGTATAACGAAACACGTAAGATTATGCATTCAAACATCAAAGTGAGCGCAACTTGTATACGTGTGCCTGTATTGCGTGCACATTCAGAATCTGTGTGGGTTGAAACTGAGGAGCCAATATCGGTTGAAGAAGCAAAGAAAGCTTTTGCCAACGCTCCAGGAGTAATATTGATGGACAATATGGAGAATCAAGAATACCCAATGCCACTATTTCTAGAAGGGAAAGATGAGGTGTTTGTAGGACGTATTAGAAAAGATTTGACCAATGAAAACGGATTGACCTTCTGGACTGTATCGGACCAAATAAAAAAAGGAGCTGCCCTAAATGCAGTGCAAATTGCAGAGTATATTGTAGAGAAAGAGTTTCAGAAATAAGAACTCTTATACATTTCGCTGAAAAAACTTAAAGACGCATAGCTTTCCTACATGAAAGACTTGCGTCTTTTTTTTAATATTGTAAATGATATAGAACTAACACCTATGTTATCACACTAGCACCTTCACAAACCAATAGACAATTACACCCAGATTAATAAACTTAAGCACAATTCCTGTAAAGAATCCAATAAATGCTCCTGAAGCATGCTTCAATGCAGCCTTTATATGCGAACCTGAAATGAGACCAGCTATTAATGCTCCAGCAAAAGGGCCAAAGATAATACCTAAAGGTCCAAACCAAAAACCCACAACAAAACCTATACCTGCGCCCCAAACAACTACTCTGCTTCCACCCATTTTTCTGGTGCTCCAAACAGGCAAAAGATTATCTAAAACAAAGACTAGAAGTGTAAACAGACCTACAGAAACAACTATAGTCCAAGAGAGATGTTGATTTACAGAGGGAATAAACTTGAGCAACAACAATCCTAACCATGAAAGTGGTGGACCTGGCAAAACAGGTAGTAAAGAACCTACAATACCTAAAATGAGAAGTATAACAGCTAAAATAATTAATAAAGTATCTAACATATGATTAGATGTCTAAATTAGATAATTTGATTGATGAGCTTGGCTATATGTTTACACACTTTGCATATCTATACATTTGCATTAGACTTTAAAACATGCATGCAAAGTATCCACTATTGATGTTTTCTCAACACCCTATGTGGCACTTCTCCATGGCCCACAATCTCGAACGGACACGAATCGTAGGCTTTATCTAACCAATCTTGCGAAATTTCAGTTCCACAATGATAGTGAGCTGTTTCGTTTACACATAACACATTTCGCACTGTCGATAAAATAGTTCCTATATCGTGAGAAACCAAAACAATACCCATCCTACTATTTATCTCGTCCAATATTTTATAGAAGTTTGTTTCGAACAGTTTGTCTACGTATGATATAGGCTCATCTAATATCAACAACACAGGATTGTCTATGATAGAACGACCAAGTAGCACCCTTTGTAACTGACCTCCCGACAATTCTCCAATGGGTCGTTTCAACAAATTATCCACACCCATTTGCTCGGCAACTTCGTGAACTCTCTTTTTATATTTAGCTGAAAGAGAAAACGCTGGTAATTTACTGTCAATTGACAAGCCCGACAAAATAACATCGTGTACAGTAATAGGGAATTTTCTGTCTATTTTATTCAATTGAGGCAAATAACCAATATTTATTTTTGAAACACTCTTGCCTGCTTCGTTGTAGAAAGACACCTTCCCCTCTGAAGGCTTTATCAACCCCATAATAGTACGCAACAGAGTAGTTTTACCGCCTCCATTAGGACCAATAATTCCAAGAAAATCTTTTTGATATACCGAGAATGAGATATTCTTGATAATACGCGGATTGTTATCATAACCCGCGGATACATTATCTATGTCGAGAATTTTATTCATTTTCAGATAGAATTTCGGCAATCTTAATCAACTCTTCACTCCAATTATACGACAAAGGGTCGATAGAATGTATAGAAGCACCCACCTCTTTGGCAAGCGATTCGGCATTCTTCATATCGAAACCTTTTTGCACAAAAATAGTTTTAACCCCTTGCTCTTGAGCAAAGTCTATCATCTGTTTTAGCTGTTGGGGCGAGGGGCTCTTCCCTTCAAACTCAATACTATACTGAGTTAAATTGTAGTCCCTTGCAAAATAAGCTAACGCTGGATGGTAAATAATGAATGACTTAACAGGAGCGTTCTCTAACAATGCAGCAATCTTTTTATCAGTAGCTATTATCTCTTCTTGCAACGCTTTAAAATTGTCTCTATACTCTTTCTGATTCTCAACATCGGCCATTACCAATGCATTTAGCATATTCTCGGCCATAATGAGTACGCTTTTGGGCGAACTCCAAACATGAGGATCTACACCTTGATGGTTATGTCCATCGTGATGTTGGTGACCTCCTATAACATTTTCGAGATTCTCTCCTTCGATAAGAGAAATTTCATTAGAAGTATTTACTACTATTACACCTGTATTGTTCTCCGCAAGGGTTTTTCCCCAAGCATTCTCAAAACCCAAGTAGCCCACCATAAAGTACACAGAGCTTTTTCCTAACGCCACCATTTGCGAAGGGGTTGGATCGTAAGTTTCGGGGCTTGTACCTGCAGGCACAATTGTATTTACCTTAAAATTATCCCCTCCAATCTGTTCCACAAAATAGCGCTGTGGCTCAATAGTAACAGAAACCGTTGGCTTGTCGCTTCCAACAGTGTTACAGCCAACTACAAAGAATAAAGTAATAAGAAGAAATATATAATGTTTCATTTAAAATAGGATTGTTTATTTGTGCTTCTACCAAAGTGCAAATTTAGCAATAATTACACTTTCGACAATGTATAAAGGAAGAATTTGTACATTTGTTTTTTGTTTCTCTAAATAAACACTCTTTTATGGACTCACAACTGCAGACAAAGCTAATTATAACAGAAGATGGTTCGCACTCTCTCTATGTACCTCTACTCGACGAACACTACCACTCAACTCATGGTGCTATTCAAGAATCGCAACATGTTTATATCAATACAGGATTAAATGCATGCAAATTAGAACAATTAAATATTCTAGAGATAGGATTTGGAACAGGACTCAATGCCTTTCTAACACTTCTAGAATCTAAAAAAACAGATAAGCACATACATTACACCTCGCTAGAGCTTTACCCACTAGATATAAAGAGTGTACAACAACTAAATTATGCGCAACAACTAGCAGATACTAGCGGAACTGAACATTTTATGGCCATGCACAAAGCACCATGGAATGAAACGATTGAAATAACTCCAAATTTTCACCTGCATAAAATAGAAACCGACTTTAGCACACCAAACAATATAGATACTAACCAATACTTTGATGTAATTTACTTTGATGCATTTGCTCCAGAAAAGCAACCCGAAATGTGGACTCAGCAAATATTTGACAAGCTGTTCTTAGTGAGCAACAAAAACGCAATCATCACTACCTACTGCGCCAAAGGTGTAGTAAGAAGAATGCTACAATCGGCAGGGTTTATTGTAGAAAGACTACCTGGACCTCCAGGAAAAAGAGAAATATTGAGAGGGAGAAAAGTGTGTGAGTTGTAGAATTAGTATAAATATAAACTGAAGTATAATTTAGAGCTATTGTTCTAACGTGTTGTCAGTACCATTACCTTTGTTTTCAGCATGCATAATATCCATCTGTTGCCGTACAGACTCTTCGTGAATAGCTTCAAGTAATCTTTTAGCAAAATCTCCTGACATACCCATTTTTATTGCTTGCTCAATCCTTTTGATCAAAATCTCGTTGTATCGCTTAGTTTGCAATATAGACATTTGGTGCTCAACCTTATAAACACCAATTTCGCGTGATATACGCATACGTTTACTTAGCATCTCAAGCAAGCTGTTATCTATTTCATCAATTTGGATACGTAGGTTTGATAAATCCTCAGTTGATTGAGTTGTCTCTCTTATCACAAGTAATTGTAGAATATTTTCCAACTCTCTGGGAGTAATCTGCTGATTGCTATCGCTCCACGCTTCATCTGGGTTGCAATGCGACTCAATGATCAATCCCTTGAAGTTAAGATCCATTGCTTGTTGAGAAATAGTGTGGATTAAATTACGGTCGCCCCCAATATGGCTAGGGTCGCAAAGAATGGGTAAATCAGGGTAGCGTCTTTTCAACTCAATAGGGATATGCCATTGTGGAAGATTGCGATAAATATTATTATCGGCAGTACTAAAACCACGATGAATAGCTCCTAAGCGAGTAACACCAGCATTGTTGAGACGCTCAAAAGCGCCAATCCATAACTCTAAATCGGCGTTCACTGGGTTTTTAACAAGTATAGGAATATCTACACCTTGCAATGCATCGGCTATTTCTTGAACTGCAAAAGGATTAGCTGTAGTGCGCGCGCCAATCCAAAGCATGTCGATATTATGCTTAAGAGCTTCGTTTACATGCTTTTTAGTTGCCACTTCAGTAGCAACGTACATTCCAGTTTCTTCTTTAACACGCTGCAACCATTTTAAACCCAATACACCCACACCCTCAAAACCTCCAGGTTTTGTGCGGGGTTTCCAAATGCCTGCTCGAAACATCTTAACCCCTATTGAGGATAATTCTCTAGCAACCTGCATTACCTGCTCTTCTGTTTCGGCACTACAAGGACCCGAGATTATAAGCGGACGTTTTACCTCTACACCAGGTAGCAGAATTGATTCTACTTTCATATATACTATATCACTGACTTCTGCTTACTAAAAAATCAGCTATTCGTTCGTAAGCTTCTTTAATATTGCTGGCTGAGCTACCCAATGACATGCGAATATACCTATCTCCATTACTTCCATAGATAAAACCAGGAGTTACAAAAACGCGTGCTTTGTAAAATAAATCATTTACTAAATCCTTACTGCTTTTCTCATGATCAGGAATCTTTGCCCAAACAAAAAACCCAACTTGATTTGTACTATAAGTGCAGCCCATAATACTCAATATTTTATAGACCCAAAGTCTTCGTTGTTCGTAGAGTAAATTCATATTATCATGCCACTGCATAGGTGTATCTAGCGCTACAATAGTAGCCAACTGCTTTGGTTTAAACTGTCCACAATCTATATTACTCTTAACCTTTACAACCCATCCCACAAACTTTTTATTAGATGCAAGCATCCCCATACGCCATCCAGCCATATTATGTGAATTACTCATAGAGTTCAATTCTATACAAATATCTTTGGCTCCTTTTACCTGTAAAATACTCAAAGGCTTACTATTTAAAATAAAGCTATAAGAATTATCGTGGCAAATTACAATAGAGTGTTTTTTACCAAATGCTACCAACTCCTCAAACAACTCAGTACTTGCATTAGCACCAGTAGGCATATTAGGATAATTCACCCACATGAGCTTCACTCCAGAAAGGTCCATTTTTTCTAGTGCTTCAAAATCTGGAAGCCAGTTGTTTGATTCAACTAAATCGTAAGGTAATATAGTAGCATTAAGCAGCTTAGATACCGAAGTATAAGAAGGATGACCAGGATTGGGAATTAAAACACCATCGCCTACATTAAGAAATGCTAGCGATATTTGCATAATCCCTTCTTTTGATCCACTAAGAGGAAGAACTTCTGAGGTAGATAGCTTAACATCATAAAACCTTTTGTACCAACTTGCATAAGCCTCTATCAACTCAGGAATACCAGTACAAGGTTGATAACCGTGAATATCGCTATGCGAAGCAACTTTACACAATTCATCTACAACATATTCAGAAGGAGGCAAATCGGGATTTCCAACACCCAAATTTATTACACGTTCTCCTTCTTCAGTCATTTTTGCAATCTCTTGCAGCTTAACCGAAAGGTAATACTCCGAAATACTTTTAAGCTGATTTGCTTGTTCAATAATATAACTACGTTTCATCTTGGGTTTTTATCAATGTTAATATCTCACGACCTCCAATACTGGACAATCTTTATGGAAGACAAAAAACATAATTGAATTAGAGGGATAAGAGCTAATTATTTCATCTTCTCAGCTAAATAGTATATATTAAAAAATCCCATCAATATATTCGACAGGATTCTTTTAATATTATAATGTGCCTTTCACTTTTAGCACAATCAACTAATTTTATCTTTTAATGAAAGAAAAAGATAAACAGCAGTTACATGCATTATATTAAATATCCCAATTCAATCTATATTTGTATATTAGCTCCACAAATGTAATTATTTTTTTACTTATAACAGCAAAAGGAAACAAGAAAATTGTATAAAACTTCTTTTTAATATTGTTCTATACAACAGATTAGCAATATATGACCTAAGTTTTAACTGACAATATTCTTTAAAGTTGATATTTGTCACTCATTTAAGAAAGAGAAAAAATGAAAAATCAGTGAAAATCATTAAATTGTTTTTATATTTGCAACTAATAATAATAGAAAAGAGAACTACAGCTTTTCAGTCTTTGATAATACAAACCTAAAAAAACAGGTTTAAACACTCAATAAATCGATTAATTTGTGTGATGCAAAGACTATAACAGTAGAGAATAACAGAATTACTAACCAATTAAGTCACAATCTATGTTTAAAAATCATCCTAAAGGATTAATTGGAGCTGCCCTTTCAAATATGGGCGAACGCTTCGGTTTTTACATAATGATGGCGATTCTTTCGCTTTTCCTTATGTCAAAATTTGGTTTGGAAAAAACTCCTGCAACCATTATCTATTCAGTTTTTTATGCCTTAATTTATCTCTTAGCACTAGTTGGAGGACTCATTGCCGATAAAACTAAGAAATATAAAGGAACTATTTTAGCTGGTCTTATAATGATGACCGTAGGATATGCCCTAATTGCTATCCCCTCGCCAACACCTGTACCCAACTTTGCATTATACTTAACACTTACCTGTTTTGGTCTGTTTGTTATTGCGTTTGGTAATGGTTTGTTTAAAGGAAACTTGCAAGCTGTAGAGGTGCACTTTTTGCTCCTCTATTAGCAGTAGGTATTCGTAACTGGTGGGTACAACGCAATGGCTTTGCTTACAACCCAGACTTACCAGCCCTTTGCCACGGATATATTAAAGGAACTCTTTCACCCGAAGCAGGAGCACGTTTTGCAGAGCTTTCTTCAACTGTTAGTACTACTGTACAAACAGACCTTATGGCTTTTGCTAACCAGTATCTCGACGTATTTAACAAAGGATTCCATTATGCATTTGGCATAGCAATTTTTGCAATGTTGATTTCTGTTGTTATTTGGCTTAAAAACAAAAATGATCTACCCGACCCTGCACAAAAGGTTGTTAAAGCAAGAACAAAAGATGAGCCTGTAATTGTAGAAATGAGCACCGATGAGGTTCGTCAAAGACTATATGCACTATTTGCAGTTTTTGCGGTTGTTATTTTCTTCTGGTTCTCGTTTCACCAAAATGGAGTTACACTCACATTCTTTGCTAACGACTATACCAATCTAAGCATGATTAATATCGACTTAGGATTTACCACTATTCAAGGTGCCGAGATATTCCAGTTCTTTAATCCTTTCTTTGTAGTATTCTTAACTCCTATTATTATTGGACTATTTGGTTGGTTAAAGGCAAAAGGGATGGAGCCTTCTACACCAAAGAAAATTGCTATAGGTATGGGTATTGCTGCAACTGCGTTTGCTGTTATGGCATTAGGTTCTTTAAATTTACCAAGTGCTTCTGCAGTTACCGAAATGGGAGGACTTACCGATGCTGAGAGGGTTACTCCTTTATTGCTAATTGGAACTTACTTTATACTTACAGTTGCCGAACTATTTATTAGTCCATTAGGACTTTCATTTGTATCAAAAGTTGCTCCACCACAATACCAAGGTATTATGCAAGGTGCATGGCTTGGTGCTACTGCACTAGGTAATCAACTATTGATATTTGGAACAATATTCTATGAAAGCATTCCTATCTGGGCAACATGGATGGTGTTTGTAACTGCTTGTCTCATATCAATGTTTACAATGTTATTTATGTTGAAATGGCTTGAGAGAGTTTCTGCATAACTATTTAAATTGTAGATGCTATTTTAAATATAGAAAAAAGGCTGACTCGAAAGAGTTGGCCTTTTTTTATTGCACAACTCACTATAAAAATATAACTAGGCTAAATCTCTCACAACTAACAGAGTCCAAGACAGGTAGAATATATGTTGATAAGAAATTGAAAATCGACACTGAAAGTAGCAATAAAAAACTTATATTTGTGTGAAATAAAAAGATCAACCAATTATATATAAGACTGAAATGCAGCCATTTGTACACCTACACGTTCACTCTCAATACTCTTTACTAGACGGGCAAGCAAGCATAAAGCGCTTGGTAGACAAAGCCGTAAATGACGGCATGACTGCCTTGGCTCTTACAGACCATGGAGTTATGTATGGAGTTAAAGATTTTGTGAATTACGTGAATAAGAAAAACGGTCCTGTAAAATCTAAAATAAAAAAGATAAAGACCGAACTAAAAAAGATTCAAGACAACACACAAGATAATGTACCATCAGACAGTGATAAAGCAACAGAACAACAACTAAAAGAGAAGTTAGCGATAGAAGAAAAGAACCTGTTTAAACCTATCATTGGTTGCGAATGCTATGTAGCACGTAGAGATAGGTTTCAACAAAAAGATAGAGTAGATGCTAGCGGTTGGCACTTAGTAGTGCTAGCTAAGAACTTTAAAGGCTATCAAAACCTCATCAAGATAGTTTCGAAAAGCTGGACCGAGGGTTTCTATTATCGCCCACGTATCGATAAAGAGCTGCTAGAGAAATACAGCGAAGGCCTAATTATAAGCTCTGCTTGCTTGGGAGGTGAAATTTCCAGAAAAATAGACAATGGAGAAACAGAAGAAGCAGAAGAGGCGGTAAAATGGTATAAGTCTGTATTTGGTGATGATTATTACCTAGAATTACAACGCCATAAAACAAACCGACCCGATGCTGATGCTACAACCTATATAAAGCAAGAGCGTGTAAACAAAGAGCTTATAAAAATAGCAAAGAAACTTGATGTAAAAGTTATCGCCACCAACGATGTTCACTTTGTGAACGAAGAAGACGCTGATGCACATGACCGACTGATTTGCCTGAGCACTGGCAAAGACTTCGACGATCCTAATAGAATGCGCTACACCAAGCAAGAATGGTTGAAAACAACGGCTGAGATGAATCAAGTGTTTGCCGACATGCCCGAAGTATTATCAAATACATTAGAAGTTGCTGAAAAGGTAGAACACTACTCTATCGACCACGATGCACTAATGCCTTTTTTCCCTATCGAAGATTCATTTGGTACAGAGCAAGAATACAAAACGCGTTATAGCGAAGAGGACTTAATAAAAGAGTTCGGAAAAAAAGTATTTAAACGGCTGGGTGGATACGATAAAGTTATCAGAATTAAATTAGAGTCTGATTTTCTAACACATCTCACCTACATAGGAGCAAAAGAACGATACGGAGAAGAACTTTCGGATGATATAAAAGAGCGACTAGACTTTGAACTTGAAACAATGAAAACCATGGGTTACCCCGGATATTTCTTAATTGTTCAAGACTTTATAAGAGCTGCACGCGAAATGGATGTAGCAGTTGGTCCTGGCAGAGGATCGGCAGCAGGATCGGCAGTAGCCTACTGCCTTCGTATAACTGATATAGATCCCATAAGGTACAACTTACTTTTCGAGCGTTTCTTAAACCCCGACCGTGTATCTATGCCCGATATTGATGTGGACTTTGACGACGAAGGCAGAGACACTGTACTACATTGGGTAACAGAAAAGTACGGCAAGGAAAATGTGGCACGTATCATCACCTACGGAACTATGGCTACTAAATCGGCCATAAAGGATGTGGCACGAGTTCAGAAACTACCATTATCTGAAGCAGACAGGCTTACAAAGCTTATACCAGAGAGGATACCAGGAAAGAAGGTAAACTTAAAAACATCTATTGAGTATGTGCCCGAACTAAAAGCAGCATTAAAAAGTGATAATCCCATAATTCGCGACACCTTGAAGTATGCCCAAATGCTAGAAGGAAATGTGCGTAGCACAGGGGTTCATGCATGTGGTGTGATTATATCTCAAACCGATATTTCGAATATTGTGCCAATGAGCACAGCCGACGATAAGACAACCAAAGAGAAATTGCTGGTTACCCAATACGATGGTTCTGTAATTGAAGAGACAGGATTGATTAAAATGGACTTCTTAGGACTTAAAACCCTATCCATTATTAAAAGTGCTATTGAGAATATTGAGCATACTACGGGTGAAAAAATTGATATTAGCAAAATAGATCTAGAAGATACAATAACTTACGAACTATATAGCCAGGGAAAAACAAGTGGTACATTTCAGTTTGAGTCTGCCGGTATGCAGAAATACCTTAAGGAGCTTAAACCCACCAAGTTTGAAGACTTAATTGCTATGAACGCTTTATACCGCCCTGGTCCAATGGATTACATACCATCTTTTGTGGCACGAAAGCACGGGCGAGAAGAGATATCCTATGACCTTCCAATAATGAAGGAATACCTCGACGAAACTTATGGTATTACTGTTTATCAAGAACAGGTCATGCTTCTATCAAGATTGCTTGCAAACTTTACACGAGGCCAATCTGATGAGTTGCGTAAAGCAATGGGCAAAAAGATGATTGATCAAATGAATGCCCTAAAAGAGAAGTTTCTAGAGGGAGGCCACAACAATGGTCATGATAAGAAAGTACTACTCAAAATATGGGCAGACTGGGAGAAATTTGCCTCTTATGCTTTCAATAAATCACACGCTACTTGCTACTCATGGATTGCTTATCAGACTGCATGGCTAAAAGCTAACTATCCTTCGGAATATATGGCAGCCGTGTTATCAAACAATCTCAACAACATTGCAGAGATAACCAAGTTTATGGACGAATGTCGTTCTATGGGCATGAATGTATTGAGCCCGGATGTGAACGAATCGTTTTTTAAATTCTCTGTTAACCGAGAAAAAGACTTACGTTTTGGACTAGCTGCTATTAAAGGAGTTGCAAATAGTGCTGTAAAAGCTATTATAGAAGAACGTGAGCAAAATGGCCACTTCACAAATATTTTCAACTTTGTTGAACGTGTTCCTGTTTCAGCATGCAACAAAAAAACGCTTGAGTCGCTTGCCCTAGCAGGAGCTTTCGACTCGCTACCGGGTATAAGCAGAGAGCAGTTTTTTGCAGCAAACGATAAAGAAGAGGTTTTTGTTGACACCCTCATTAGATATGGAAGTAAATTTCAAGCAGACCAAAGTACAACAATGAACTCATTGTTTGGAGATGATTTTTCAATGCAAATAGAAACACCCATTATCCCTACTGCTACTCCTTGGACAGATCTAGAGAAACTAAACAAAGAGCGCGATTTAATAGGCATTTACCTCTCGGCTCACCCATTAGATGACTATGAGCTAATCTTGAAGTATGTGTGCAACACTTCCACAGCCGATTTTGCCGACATTGAAAAAATGAATGGTAGAGAAGTTACTTTTGGAGGAATGGTTACTGCCACAAGAGAAGGACAAACAAGGCGAGGATCTCCGTTTACCATATTCAAAGTAGAGGATTATAGCGGACACCATGAAATAGCTCTGTTTGGAGATGATAGCATCAACTATGGCAAATTTGCACGCCCAGGACTATCGCTATTCATTCGTGGAAGAGTGCAAGCTAGGCGCTACGACGAATCTCAATTTGAATTTAAAATAAACAGCATACAATTACTTACCGATGTAAAAGACTCTCTATTGGAAAAAATAACAATACAAATGCCTCTTACTGCTCTAAGCACAGAATCGGTTGCTGATTTTTCAGCATTGTTAAAAAACAATTCTGGTAATACATTGTTATATTTCCACGTCTACGGAAATGAGCCACATTTAAATCTTGAGCTCTTTTCTCGTAAATCAAAAATTGCTGTTACTAGTCAGCTAGTTGACTACCTAAAAAGTAATGAGGCAATAAAATTTAAAGTGAATTAATTACAATTCTAAATATAAAAACAAATTTAAACAGTACAATTATGGCTCTTGAAATCACAGATGCAACATTAGAAGATGTTTTAAAAACAGACAAACTAGTAGTTATAGACTTTTGGGCAGAATGGTGTGGACCTTGCAAAATGGTTGGACCAATCATTGACGAACTTGCTAAAGAATATAGCGAGAAGGCTGTTGTAGGAAAAGTTGATGTAGATAACAACGACGAAGCTACCTCGAAGTATGGAATTAGAAACATTCCTACTACAATCTTTATCAAAAACGGTGAAATTGTAGACAAGGTTGTAGGTGCAGGATCTAAAAAAGTTTTTGTTGAAAAACTAGAAAAGCATGTATAAATAAATTAAGCTGTTTTGAATAGCTAAATTAAATACAGTAGTAAATAAAGGGGAGCGAATTATTTCGTTCCCCTTTTCTTTTCTATAAAGACTTCTCACTAATAAAGTAATCACTTATAAATGTGTGAGTTTACTATCTAATGTAATTAAAACTATCTATACACGTGCAAGTTTAAGGGCCGCAACTATAATTTATGTCAGACCGCACAACGATAGATGGGTGTTGTTATCACTATCTTTAATAAAAAACAGTCAGAACAGATAAAATTGCAGGTTACCCAAAGATTCTCAGTTTGCTTAACAATGTTAATAAACATGCGCTAAGTAGGTCATCTCTCCCTTTGGGAAAACTAGAAAACGAATAAGAGGTAAGAACTATGTCAATTTCCACGGAAAAAGGGGTGTTGTTTGATTGTTTCTGAAAATAATTTTCTTCGTTTAGTTAAAACAGAGGTGTAAATAGCAGTTTAATTGTAAATTTAATGGTACTATTGTCTACTATAGTTAAACTGCGAACAGCTAAATTGAATAGTTAGCTTTAATGAGGGTAATATTCCCGTGGAAATCGACAACTACCGCTTGTCTTTGTACTATAATCAAAAGAAAATTTGGCAACTACCACTTGTCTTTGTACTATAACCAAAAGCAAACTATACAAAGACACTCGTATTTGTGCAATAACCAAATGGTAATTAGAGAAGTAGACTTTCACTTAAACCATTAAAAAAAAGTACTAAACCACATACAGCAAGCTTATATACAGCAGGTTGGTGAGATGGACAATATTTCTAATGAATTGAATTATAAGAGCAATCTCTGTTTTGGTAGTATTGATATTGCATTATAAGAGACAGAGTGGCCATAAACTGTGCTCTAACAAAGAAAATAAAAGGAATGACAACTTAATCAAAAATCAACTGTACAGATATTAACTATAATATTAATATTTGCATAGCAGCCTTGATGCGGGTTTGTATCACTCTCTTCTATTAAAGAGATAGTCAGAGCACATAATATTGAAGGTGAGAGATGAAAATTAAAAATTTAGGAATAAAGCCGCTGCATACAAACTATATCATGTCCTATTTTATAGTTTTGCAATCAAACCAACATCAAACCTACTCGAAAAAATGTGTTTTAATTTCGAAACAGGTATTTAATCTGTTACTCACTTTATTTAAACAGCTGACAAGTATCAATTTGTTATTTATAGACCATAAATTCTTTCAATTTACTCGTAAATACTGCATAAAAGTGGTGTTCGTCAAATCCACCGTGGTAGATTTGACAAACACCTCGTGAAAACTGAATCTACCATGGTAGAAATGTTTGGAAAAGAATGAAATGGTGTTCTTTCTGATAAATATGCTCCATTTAAGCTCTAAAAGAAGAAATAGCAACATAAAAAAAGGCAAAAGAGGTATTAAGCGGATAATTCTATTTGGCAAAATATAGTTTTGTAATACAAAGGTCAAATAAAACCACCAGCAAAAAAGAATAGTGGCCTAAATGGTCAAAAAAAATAGAAAAAAGAGAGTTTTATCTCTTCTCCAAACAAATCCACCGTGGTAGATGGGAGTTTCATAAGATATTGAGATTTCTACCATGGTGGAAATGTTTAGAAAGAAAGAAAGCTTCAAACCCTTATAATGACTTTACAAAACAAGTCGATAATAAGCAAATGGGCTAGAGTAGAATATTATATGTAAATTTCATAGTAGTTATTACTTATAGCTCTTCATCACAATCGAAGCTTAATCTCGCTAGAAGTCAACACCTATAGTAAAAACATTACTCACCCCACTCTCAAATTTGTAAAGAGTACGCTCTATAAAGGTCAAGTAAAAACAATTTAATTATATAAAACATTACAATGTAAAGCAAACAGATACTTTGGCATGTGATCCTAAACAAACACCAATCGACTAAATAATTTGTTTATACCCTACCTTAAATCAAACTTTTCATTTATTTACATGTCTTTAATAAGCTATTTAGCTATATAATCGCTTTAATTTATTATTTTTGCTTTTCAATACGTTTAAAGCATAAACAAAATGAGCTAACTAAAACAACAACTTAATTTACAAAAGCATGAAACATCTAAGTATTGTACTATCACTATTTCTATCGCTAGGAGTATTTGCACAAGAGCAAAAGTTGAGGGAGTTAGTTGCTACCGAATACCTGCATTAATAACTGCCCCAAATGGTGACATTATTGCAGCTATTGATGAGCGAGTAGAAAGTTGTGCCGATCTTAATCCTAACAATGATATTAACATTGTAGTAAGAAGAAGTTCTGATAATGGTAAAACATGGTCGGATATTGAAACTGTTATAGACTTTCCTTTTGGTCAATCTGCATCAGACCCTTCAATGATATTGGATGAAGTAACCAATGAGATCTTTATGTTTTACAACTACATGGATTTACAAAAAGAAAAAGGAGTTTATTATTTACATGTAACAAAAAGTGCTGACAACGGTAAAACTTGGAGCAAGCCAGTAGATATAACTTCACAAATAACAAAACCTGAATGGCACAATGACTTTAAATTTATAACATCAGGAAGAGGAATCCAAACAAGATCTGGAAAACTACTTCATACAATGGTAAATCTAAAAAACGGATTGCACCTATTTGGAAGTGATGACCATGGGGACACCTGGTTCTTAATAGACACACCAATAAACCCTGCAGACGAATCTAAAGTAATGGAGCTAGCAGATGGAACATGGGTAATAAACAGCCGTGTTCACCACATAGGAATGCGTGCAATACACTCATCGGTAGACGAAGGTAAAACTTGGAATACTAAACAAGAGCCTCAACTTGTTGATCCAGGAAACAATGCAAGCTTCATTAGATATACTTCTAAACAAGATGGTTATGATAAAAACAGGATACTCTTCTCTAATACTAATATGAAGGATGAGCGTTCTAACATGACTGTTAGAATTAGTTACGATGAAGGATTAACATGGTCTGAAGGAAAAACAATATACCCAGGAAGCTCTGCCTACTCATCATTAACAATACTCGAAAATGGAGATATTGGTCTGTTTTTCGAAAAAGAAGGTTACACCGAAAACGTATTTGTAAGTTTCTCACTAGATTGGTTGACAGATGGAAATGATGCATATAAAAAGCCTGTAAAATAAGCTGCGAAGACACTTATCTAATCAAAGTGATATTAAAACAAAAAAAAGGAGTCTAATCGACTCCTTTTTTTTGTTTTAACATTATTAGTGAGATTATATTTACCTCTTTGCTTGATTAGCAACTGCATCCATTTGTTGTTTAATTACTTCAGGATCTCCTAAGAAATAATCTTTTGTAACCTTTAAGTTCTCATCAAACTCAAACACATAAGGTATACCAGTAGGAATGTTTAATTTTAAAATATCGTCTTCTGAAATATCTTTTAAGTGCATTACAATACCACGTAAGCTGTTGCCGTGAGCTGCAACAATAATCTCGTTATTATCTTTTAAGCTCATCAATATTTCGTTTTCCCAATAAGGTAAGATACGCTCAACTGTTTCTTTTAATGATTCGGTTAAAGGCAAATCTTTTCTGTCAACTTTTGAGTATCTTTTGTCCATGAAAGGAGAGCGTTCATCATTTTCATCAAGTGCAGCAGGAGGGACATCATAGCTTCTACGCCAAATTAGCACTTGCTCTTCACCGTATTTCTTAGCTGTTTCAGCTTTGTCTAGACCTTGCAGCATACCGTATGACTTTTCGTTTAGTCGCCAGGTTTTTTCAACAGGAATCCAATCTAAGTCCATTTTATCTAAAACAATGTTCAATGTTTTAATGGCTCTTTTAAGATAAGATGTGTAAGCTTTGTCAAAAGAAAAGCCTTCTTTCTTTAATAGCTTGCCAGCTTTAGCAGCTTCTTCCTCACCCAATTGGGTTAAATCAACATCTGTCCAACCAGTAAATTTATTTTCATTATTCCATGTACTCTGTCCATGACGAATTAAGACTACCTTTTTCATACTTGTCAAATTAGAGTTTATATTTATAATAGTTGTTTTGTTCCTGAAATTACCTTTGAGTATAGAAAAGTAATAAAAACAATGGATTAATCAGACCTCTTTCTACTTAAACTCTTTAAAACAGGATTTATGCTTTTTGTTTTTTAATCAACCGTTCCAAAACCTTTCGTTGTCGGAAGAAAAAGATTAAAGCTAAAATAGATGCCAATGCATCTGACACTGAAATAGATGCCCATGCACCATCAAGACCGAAGAAGCGAGGTAAGAATATAATACTGGGTATTAAGAAAAACACTTGTCGGCTCAAGCTCATAGCAATAGATTTGGTTGCTTGTCCAATACTTTGAAAGTAACCTGAAATAACAACTTGCAAGCCAACAAGAGGAAAAGCAACAATGCTTATACGCATGGCATTTTCGGCAAGGTCTAACAACTCTACATCAGAAGTAAATGCTAGTGCAAAAGTTCGTGGAAAAAACATGCCAAAGAAAAAGCCTAAAGTTGTTACTAAAGTTGCAATTTTAATTCCATAATAAAATGCAGCCCTTACCCTATCGTATATTTCTGCCCCGTAGTTGTAACCAATTATTGGTTGCAGACCTTGATTCAAACCAATAACAAACATAACAATTAGCATAAACAAAGAGTTAAGTATGCCAAAAGCACCAATAGCCAAATCACCCCCGTGAGTTTTTAGCGAAGTGTTCATTAACACCGCAACAGCTGATGCTGTTACTTGCATTAAGAAGGGCGAAAGCCCGATTGAAACTATTGCAATAAGAATATCTTTTTGGAAACGAATATTTTTTCTGCGTAATCTTAATGTGGTAGTTTTTCGTGTAAAATGGTGCATCACAAAGATCATTCCAATAAACATAGAAATAACACTAGCCCAAGCAACCCCTGCAATTCCCATGTCGAAAACAAATATGAAAATTGGATCTAATATAATATTCAATCCAGCTCCTATAAGCATAGTATACATAGCCTTCTTGGGATATCCAGATGCTCGCATCATACTATTGAAACTAAATGTCATGGTCATGAATATATTGCCTGGCAATATAACTTGCAAATAATCTCTTGCGTAAGGAAGAGTTTCCTCACTTGCACCAAAAGTTATGAGAATTGGCTCAAGAAAAATCATTAGAAGCGTCATGAAAACCAGATTCAAAACAATAGTCAATAGAAATGAGTTTCCAAGAATCTTCTCAGCTCTTTCTGGGTCTTTCTTTCCTAAGTTAATTGAAATTCTACTAGAAGCCCCTGCCCCAACAAGCATTCCAAGTGCTGCTGTCAAATTCATTACCGGAAATGTAATAGCCAAACCAGATATAGCAAGCGCCCCAACCCCTTGACCAATAAAAATACGGTCTACAATATTGTACGTTGCATTTACCATTGTTCCTACAATGGCGGGTAGCGCATAATCCCAAACAAGTTTGCTTATTTTTTTGGTCTCTAGTTGTATTTCTCTAGTTGGTCTCAATATATATTTCTTCCTTATTAAATGTTAGTAAAAAGACTATTCCATTGAAGTCTTAGTTTTATGTATTTGTTATAATCTCACCCTTTAGTCTTACTTAAAAACATATAAGCAGCTCTCTCACAGCAAAGTGCGATAAGCATTCACTTCTATTACAATATGCTCATCTATACATTATTAAATGCTGAAGATTAGAAGCAAAAAACTAAAAGAGTAGTATGCCTATTTCTTATTTGTCATTATATCTAGTACTACTTTGTCTGTTTCAAGCATACCCTCTTTGCCAATAATGGACATATTTCTAATTGTTTGATCAACATCCTTATCCACAATGCCCTCCTGCTCACTTACAACACCATTCTCCATTGCCATTACAGCAGAAAGCAAAGCTGTAGATACACCACTAGATATTTTGAGGGAACAACTAGGCTTTGCACCATCGCAAATCATGCCAGTAATATTGGCAATCATATTTTTAGTTGCAAAAGTAATTTGCTCATAGGTTCCACCCATCAAGTATGTAATACCACAACTTGAACCAGTAGAAGCAACTACACAACCACAAAGAGCAGACAACCTACCCAAATGCTGCTTTATATAGATAACAGATAAGCTACTGAGAACCAAAGCACGTATAAGCATCTCTTCATTGGCTCCTGTTTCTTCTGCATAAGATATAACTGGCAAAGTAGCAGCAATACCCTGATTACCACTTCCCGAATTACTCATCACGGCCAATTTTGCTCCATCCATACGAACATCACATGCTGCCGAAGTGGCTATCAACATCTTTGAATGAGGATTGTTGCCAAACGCAGAAACGCCCCATTTTCCTCCTAGTATTTTAGACACATTGTGTCCGTATTTATCATTCTTAGCCTCTTCCGACACTTCTTTATTCATTTTGGCTGCAGCGTGTATAAACTTTAGCTCTTCAATTGGCGTTTCGTGAGCATAATCATATACTTTTCTAAGATTTAATGCAACTGCAACATCATCAGTGTCTACTTCTTTAAAGTTTTCTGAGTGAATAACTTCCCCATCTTTTTCTATGTGTGAGAAAAAAGTATGAGCACCGCTTATAACAGTAATTACTTTGCTGTTTTGAGCGTAACAATGCACCTCAATGTAAAGATTGTGTGGAGGATTTTCTTTAACTGCTATGTTTATTCTATCATCATTAATATACTGCTTGGCTTCTTCTAAATCATCGGCATCAAAGTCACGCAATACTTCCAATTCATACTCCGATTTACCAATGAGTGCTCCCAAAGCTATGGCAATGGGGAGCCCAATCATTTTTGTGCCCGGAATACCTACTCCCATTGCATTTTTGGTGACATTTGAACTTAAAAAAACATCAATTTTTTCAGGTCGATGCTCCAATAATTCTGCAGCCTTTGCTACACACAACGAAACTGCTATAGGTTCGGTACATCCTATTGCTGGCACAATCTCTTGTTCCATTAGTTGCTTAATTGCTTTTCGTACGGATAAGGGTAACATATTTTTTATTATAGTGGTTGATTTATTGTTCTCTGTAAGTGCAAATTTACACAAAGTGATCGAATAAAACTGCATCTGCCTTCAAAACAGATAGAAAGGACTAAATGTTTAGTTATTTTTTGCAATTAAAAAAGAAAGTTATATATTTGAAAACATAAATATAAATGCTGTGAAATATCCTGAACAACTACTCCATTATATTTGGAAATATAAGCTTTACACCAACCAAACCTTCACATCTTCTGAAGGAAATGAAGTTGAAGTTATAGACACTGGCATGCTAAACAGCAATGCTGGACCTGACTTTTTTAATTCTAAAGTAAAGATAGGAAATAAAATATGGGCTGGCAACATTGAAATTCACAAATCTTCTTCTGATTGGAAAAAACATAAGCATCACAACGATTCTGCTTACAACTCAATAATACTACATGTGGTAGAAAAAATTGATTGC
>SMER01000054.1_pt1 | contig 24533 bp, 27 predicted proteins | sample 2456411 | NCBI WGS metagenome assembly SMER01 (sample SAMN10132597, study PRJNA489261) | soil metagenome | isolation source: day1 antibiotic-silt loam soil ammended with raw manure from dairy cow... | place: USA | collected 2015-05-01 | reverse complement strand
CAGGCCTTAAGGTTATGCGTATCAATCTGAATGCGGAGTATTCAACATGCCAAAGATGAAAACGAAAAGTGGCGCTAAAAAGCGCTTTAAAGCGACAGCAAATGGTTTCAAACATAAACACGCTTTCAAGAGTCACATCTTGACCAAAATGACAACAAAACGTAAACGTCAACTACGTGGTACATCGATGATGCACCCAAGCGAAGTTGCTCGCGTTGAACGCATGTTGCGTGTTCGTTAATTTAGGTCTGGATAAATAAAGGTAATATTTTATGGCTCGTGTAAAACGTGGTGTGTTAGCCCGCCGTCGTCACAAAAAAATCTTGAAACTTGCTAAAGGTTACTATGGAGCGCGTTCACGCGTCTTCCGCGTAGCTAAGCAAGCGGTTATTAAGGCTGGTCAGTACGCATACCGTGACCGTCGTCAGCGTAAACGTCAATTCCGTGCTTTGTGGATTGCTCGTATCAATGCTGGTGCACGTATCAACGGTTTGTCTTACAGCCGTTTCATTGCTGGCTTGAAAAAGTCTTCAATCGAAATCGACCGTAAAGTACTGGCTGACTTAGCAGTAAACGAAAAAGCAGCATTTGCTGCAATTGTTGAAAAAGCTAAGTCCGCTTTGGCCTAAGTTTTTAAACATTGCGACATGCGTTTTTTGATAAGGGAAGGGCTCAGGCTCTTCCCTTATTTCGTATAGAATCCCAATTTTATAAGTTATAGCAAGAGCACCTTGCAAAGCGCGCGGGCTGTGTTTTGCAAGGTCCTCTGGAGTAATGTATGGATAATCTTGATGCGCTGGTGCAGCAGGCGTTAGCAGCCGTAGCACAAAGCGAAGAGTCGCAAGCGTTAGAGCAGCTGCGTGTTCACTATTTAGGTAAAAAAGGTGAAATCACCCAGCTGATGAAGCAACTGGGTAAATTGTCAGCTGAAGAGCGCCCGCAAGCCGGCGCCCTGATCAATGCTGCCAGAGAGCAGGTGCAAACAGCTTTAGCAGAGCGTAAACAGTTTTTAGATAACCTTGCGTTAGAGAAAAAACTTGCCGCGGAAACCCTTGACGTCACTCTCGCTGGTCGCGGCCAACAAAGCGGTGGCTTACACCCAGTCACCCGCACCCTTGAGCGCATCGAGCAGTTTTTTAGCAAAATCGGCTACGGTATTGCTGAAGGCCCTGAAGTTGAAGATGATTATCACAACTTTGAAGCCTTAAATATTCCTGGTCATCACCCCGCGCGGGCGATGCATGACACCTTCTACTTCAATGCCAATATGCTGCTGCGCACTCACACTTCACCTGTGCAAGTGCGCACCATGGAAGCACAGCGCCCGCCGATTCGTATTGTTTGCCCAGGCCGCGTCTACCGCTGTGATTCTGATATCACTCACTCGCCAATGTTCCACCAAGTGGAAGGCTTGCTAGTTGATCAAGACATTAGCTTTGCTGATTTGAAAGGCACTATCGAAGAGTTTTTGCGGGTGTTCTTTGAGAAAGATTTAGGCGTGCGTTTCCGCCCTTCGTTTTTCCCCTTTACGGAGCCGTCCGCTGAGGTGGATATGCAGTGCGTGATGTGCAATGGCGAAGGTTGCCGCGTGTGCAAGCAAACCGGTTGGCTGGAGGTTATGGGTTGCGGCATGGTGCACCCCAATGTCTTACGTATGTCGGGCATTGACCCAGAAGAGTTCCAAGGCTTTGCCTTTGGTATGGGCGTTGAGCGCTTGGCCATGCTGCGTTATGGCGTAAATGATTTGCGTCTGTTCTTCGATAACGATCTAAGGTTTTTAAGCCAGTTTAACTAGATCGATACCCTTTTAATTTTAGGAGAACAGTATGAATTTTAGTGAACAGTGGTTACGTAGTTTAGTTGATCCGCAAGTTGCCCGTGACGAGTTAGTGGCGCGTTTATCCATGGCCGGTTTAGAAGTGGAAGCGGTCACTCCGGTGGCTGGAGAATTCAGTGGCGTGGTGGTGGGGGAGGTGCTCAGCGTTGAGCAGCACCCTGATGCCGATAAGTTAAAAGTTTGCCAGGTCAGTGATGCTGAGCAAACAGTGCAAATTGTCTGTGGTGCACCCAATGTGCGGGCCGGTTTGAAAATACCTTTTGCCCGGGTTGGCGCGGTATTGCCAGGTGCTTTTAAAATCAAAAAAGCCAAGCTGCGTGGTGTTGAGTCATTCGGCATGCTCTGCTCGGCCAGTGAGTTACAAATCAGCGATGAAAACGATGGTCTGCTCGAACTGCCCGCTGATGCGGTAGTGGGGCAGTGTGTGCGTGAGAGTCTGAATCTCAATGATGTCAGTATTGAAGTGGACTTGACCCCTAACCGTGGCGATTGTTTGTCATTGCAAGGCTTAGCCCGTGAAGTGGGAGCTTTATATAACGTGCCAGTGCAGTTGCCCGCGATTACCGCTGTGCCTGCCAGTCATGAGCAAACAGTTGCTGTTGAGTTGGCCGCAGTTGAGGCTTGTCCGCGCTACGCTGGCCGAGTCATTACTGGGGTTGATTTAACCCAGCCGACACCTGCGTGGATGGTTGATCGTTTGCAGCGCAGTGAGATTCGCAGCATTGATGCAGTGGTGGATGTCACCAACTATGTGATGTTGGAGTTAGGTCAGCCGCTGCATGCCTTTGATTTAGCGCAAATCCACGGCGGTATTTGTGTGCGCATGGCGCAAGACAATGAGGCAATCACTTTGCTGGATGGCCAAGAGATTAAGCTCAAAGCCAATACTTTAGTCATTGCTGATCAGCAGCGCGCATTGGCGATTGCCGGTGTGATGGGTGGTGAAGACAGCGGCGTCGAAGTGGGTAAAACTACAGATATCTTCCTTGAAAGTGCCTTCTTTGAGCCGATCGCCATTGCCGGTAAAGCCCGTTCTTATGGCTTGCATACCGATGCGTCACACCGTTTTGAGCGTGGCGTAGATTGGCAGCTACCTGCGCAAGCCATTGAGCGTGCTACTGAGTTGTTGCTCAGCATAGTGGGCGGCAGTGCAGGGCCGGTTGTAGTCACAGAAGATACGCAGCATTTACCACAAGTTGCGCCGATAACCTTACGTGCGCAACGGGTTGAACAGATGTTTGGCCTCACTTTAACCGATGTGCAAATTGAAAGTTTGCTTGCGCCTTTAGGTTTACAGCTCACTGCACAAGGTGCTGGGGTGTGGAGTGTGGCAGTTCCAAGTCATCGCTTTGATATCAGCATTGAAGTGGATCTGCTGGAAGAAATTGGCCGCTTGTATGGCTATGATCAGTTACCGGTACGCTACCCAGCGGCACGCTTAGCACCGCAAGCGCAGGCTGAAGCGCAAGCGCGTTTGCCGGAACTGCGCCGTTTGTTAGTGGCCCGTGGTTACCAAGAAGCCATTACCTATAGCTTTATTGAGCCGCAGTTGTTTAGCGCATTTCATCCTGAGCTAAAGGCGCTGACACTAGCTAACCCAATTTCTGCTGAATTATCAGTGATGCGTGCTTCTTTATTACCAGGTTTGCTGAAAGCTTTGCAGCACAACCTCAACCGTCAGCAAGATCGTGTGCGCTTATTTGAAAGTGGCCTACGTTTTGTTGGACAGCTGGATGACCTCAAGCAGGAGCGTATGCTCGCTGGGGTTATTACCGGCGCACGTTTACCTGAGGTTTGGACGCACGGCAGCGATAACGTTGATTTTTATGACATCAAAGGTGATGTTGAAGCTTTACTTGGCGCCGCTGGTGATAGCGACAGTTACACTTTTGTTGCCTGCCAACAGCATGCCTTTCACCCGGGCCAATGCGCACGCATTGAGCGCAATGGTGAGGTCGTAGGGTATGTGGGTACTTTGCATCCGCAGCTGGCTACTGAGTTGGATATTGACCAGCAAACACTGATGTTTGAAGTTCAATTGGATGCCATTAGTAGCGGTCGTTTGCCTGCTTTTAAAGAGTTGTCACGCTTCCCCGAAGTGCGCCGCGATTTGGCCTTAGTGGTGAAGGCTGAGGTGCCGGCCCAGCAACTTATGGAAGCCATGCGTAGTGCTGCCGGTGAGTGGTTGACGCAGATACGTCTATTTGATGTCTATCAAGGTAAGGGCGTAGAGGAAGGTTGCAAAAGTTTAGCAGTTGGCTTGACCTGGCAGCATCCTTCACGCACTCTAACTGATGATGAGGTCAGCGCTGCAACACAAGCGATTTTGACCTTGTTGTCAGATAAGTTTGCGGCAATCTTGAGGAAGTGAGTATATGGGGGCTTTAACGAAAGCAGAAATGGCCGAACACCTGTTTATGGAGATCGGCCTCAATAAACGTGAAGCTAAAGAGTTGGTGGATACCTTCTTTGAAGAGATTCGTTTAGCCCTCGAAAACAATGAGCCGGTCAAGTTGTCCGGCTTTGGTAACTTTGAGTTGCGCGATAAAAGTCAGCGTCCAGGACGTAACCCGAAGACTGGCGAAGAAATACCCATTAGCGCTCGTCGCGTGGTAACTTTTCGTCCAGGGCAAAAGCTACGTGATCGAGTAGAGACCTATGCTGGAACCTAGTCATAATCATGAACTACCAGCCATTCCGAATAAGCGCTACTTCACCATAGGTGAGGCCAGTGAGTTGTGCGCTGTTAAACCCCATGTTTTGCGCTATTGGGAGCAGGAGTTTGAACAGTTGGCTGATATTAAGCGCCGTGGGAATCGTCGCTACTATCAGCGCCATGATGTGCTAATGATTCGTCAAATCCGAGGCTTGCTGTATGAGCAAGGCTTTACTATTGGTGGTGCTCGTCAGCGCTTATCGAGTAGTGAAGTGCGTGATGAAAGCAGCCAGTCCAAGCAAATTATTCGACAAATGATTTCCGAGCTTGAGGATGTGCTACAACTGCTGCGTAGTTAGGCAAGAGAGTTAAGCTCTTAGCTTAGGGATAGCAGGTGAAGCGCCTGCGGGTGTTACATGTTTGATGTGATAAGTCTTAAGAAACTATAAAAAACACCTTATCATTTAATTAGCATCAAAAAGAGGATGCCGCGTGTCATCAGTCACTATTGTCGTATTCATTCTCGTAGGCATTGTTGCTCTGTTTTTGATTGGCTATATCAATCATTTGCTTGAAAAGTCGAAGTTGGATAAAGCTCGGCGCAAGGCTGAACTTATTGACCGTTACCGCCGCTGTGCAAGTTTATCGAACTCCTTGCCGGGTCAGTTGATGACTGTCGAGCTCAAGCAGCTTTTGAATAGGCTGGAGTTGCACTTTGTTGATGAACTGACCCGCGTTGATCGACAAGAGCCAAAGCATCAGGTGCGGGCCGAGGAGTTACGCCAGCTTATGGCTAAGACTGCTGACGTGCCAATCAGCAATCCATCGGTCAAAATTATGACTGATGAGCAAGCTAAAGATGTGCGTTTTCAGCTTGAAACCTTGCAGACACAAATTATCCGAGCCGCGCAAGAAAAAATCTTACCCAATGCGCAAGCCAAACAGTGGCTGAGCCAAGTTCGGCACATGCTGGTGGCAGTTTATATCGAGTACTTTAATAATGTTGGTCGCCAGCAGTTGGAGCTCAATCGCCCCAATCAGGCGCGCTTAGTGTTTGAGCGGGCAGTGCAATACTTGAAAAAACAAAAGGACCCAGCGCCGTATAAACAGCATCTTGCCCAGTTTGAGCAATTACTCGAGCAAGCCAATGCTGCGACGCAAACACAGCTATCCCCACAAGCTGCTCAGGCAAGTGAGCTCACGGAAGGTCTAGAACTGCAAAACAAGCATGAAGATTGGAAGAAAAAACAAATGTACGATTAACCCTGCTGCGTCAGTGTGCAATTATGACCGCTGTTGGTTATAGCGTCATTTTAGGGTTCAAGATTGTTTCGTGCATTTTTTGTGAATAAGGTCATAATAGAGTCTTAAAATTTGACTGGGTAGTTCTATTATGCAAAAAGAATCGCGTAAGGTTCGCGAGTTTCGTCGTCGTGAGCAAGAGATTTTAGATACGGCTCTGAAATTATTTCTTGAGCATGGCGAAGACTCGGTTACTGTAGAAATGATTGCTGATACCGTGGGTATTGGTAAAGGCACCATTTATAAGCATTTCAAATCCAAAGCGGAAATTTATTTACGCCTGATGCTCAACTATGAGCGTGAGCTCAATGAACTGTTTCATTCTGATACTGTGGCCAGTGATAAAGAAGCACTTTCGCGTGCTTACTTTGCCTTCCGGATGCGTGACCCGCAGCGTTACCGGTTATTTGACCGTCTTGAAGAAAAGGTTCTGAAAGGCCATCAAGTGCCGGAAATGGTTGAGCAATTACACACCATTCGAGCCTCTAACTTTGAGCGTTTAACCCGTTTAATTGAAGGACGCATTGAAGAGGGCAAGCTGGAAGATGTGCCGCCTTACTTCCATTACTGTGCGGCTTGGGCTTTGGTGCACGGTGCGGTTGCGCTCTACCATTCGCCATTCTGGAGTAATGTGCTTGAGGATCAGGAAGGCTTTTTCCAGTTTCTGATGGATATTGGTGTGCGCATGGGTAACAAGCGCGTTAAGCGTGATGATGCTGGCGAAGAAGTGATTGAGCCAAGTGTCGAGGAGTAGTTGTTAATGCCTATTCAATATATTGAGCCGGTGTTTCGTCCACCCAGTGAGGCGCAGTCGTTAATACTGCCGGTGACTAATGGTTGCTCATGGAATAAATGTACGTTTTGCGAGATGTACACTGCACCGCAGAAGAAGTTCTCGGTGCGCGATGAAGCGCAAGTGTTAAGTGAGATCAAGCAGGTCGCTGAACAAATGATTGTGCAGCGGGTGTTTCTTGCCGATGGTGATGCTTTAGCGCTGTCGACGCGGCGCTTGCTGACAATTTTGCAAGCTATTCAAGAGCACTTGCCCACGGTGAATCGGGTCACCAGCTACTGCTTGCCGAGCAACTTAAAAAACAAATCTGTCAGCGAGCTACAAGAGCTGGCTGATGCCGGTTTAAAAATGGTTTATGTCGGTGCCGAATCAGGTGATGATGAAGTGCTGGCTAGGGTCAATAAGGGTGAAACCTATGCCTCCACCTTAAGTGCTTTAACTAAGTTAGGTGAGGCCGGTATTGTCCGCTCAGTGATGATCCTCAATGGTTTGGGTGGACGCTCATTGAGTGCGCAGCATGCGGATCAGTCCGCTGCCCTAATGAATGCAGCGCAACCCGAGTATCTATCGACCTTAGTGGTTAGCTTTCCTTTAGGTGATGCGCGTTTTAAAGAGCGCTTTACTGATTTTGAGCCACTTGATCAGCATGGTTTGTTTATTGAGTTACAGCGTTTAATGAGCCAGTTAGAGCTTAACAATACTGTGTTTCGCAGTGATCATGCGTCTAATTATTTACCCCTTAAGGGCACTTTAGGGGTTGATAAACAGCGTATGCTTGCGCAATTGCAACAAGCCATCGAGCATCCAGATACAATGGCTTTGCGGCAAGAGTGGCAGCGCGGTTTGTAAGGATAAATGCTGCTCAAGGTCTGCATTGGCGCAAAACCTGCTAGTCAAGTAACAGATGCTATTTTTTGACGCGAGAAGAGGGTGTTGTATGCGCCAATTACTCCTGGTGGTGCTGGCAGTTATGCTGGCCTCCTGTATGAAAGTGAGCGACTTAACCGCTGAGGCAGAGTATCACCTGCGTGATATTGGCTTGCTTAATTATACTGAGCTCAAGCGGGCGAATACATGGCGCTTGCAAGATGATTCTTATATTTATATTAGCCAAGGTCACTTTGTCCCATTGGGGCATCCAAGTGCTCAGCCCAATATTGTGGCGCAAGAATCTTTCAATGCCTTTATTGAATACTTTCCGCGCTTGAGTCGCTCGCCAACGCCGCTTGGCTATGAAGAGGCGCTCAGCGCTGCCCGTACAGCAGGTGCAGACTATTTGCTGTATACCCGTTTTGCCCAAGGCAATGACCGCATTGGTAATTGGGATGAGTTCAAAAAGAGGAAAGATACTGGCGCACGCATCGGCGTGGATCGCGGCTCAATTCACTTGATGCTGGTTGAGGTCGGTACCGGTCAACTCATAGATACCGCCAATATCCGCAACCGAGGCGGTTTTTTACGATTTTATAACACTAAGCCTGAAGACATGATTCGCCCAGCCATGCGTGACTATGCGCGGCGCTTGTTAGGTTTAAACTCTTAAGTAAGGTTTTCTTATGTCCAGCCATGTCAGCCCACACATCTTGCAACGTCTGGCCCAAAGCGCAGAGCGCTTGGCATACAGTGCGGATTGGCAGCCCACGCAGCGCGGTGACAGTGAGATGCGTATTGCCCGTGATGGGCGCTGGTTCTATCAGGGCAGTGAAATTGCCCGTCCTGCTTTAGTGCAACTGTTCTCCCGTTTACTGCGCCGTGAAGGTGAGCAGTATTTTTTAATCACGCCCGTGGAAAAGCTCAGTATTGAGGTGGAAGACGCGCCTTTTATTTCGGTCAGTTTGACTGTGGAGGGCGAGGGCAGTGCGCAACAGGTGTATGTTACGACCAACTTGGGCGACAGTTTGGTGATTGGCCCGCAGCATCCATTGCGAGTTAAAACTGACCCGGATAGTCAGGAGCCAGCACCCTATGTATCCATTGGCGATAATCTAGCGGTGCTATTACAGCGCAGTGATTTTTATGCGTTAGTGGAGTACGGGGTAGAGCAGACGCAAAATGCTAAACAAGTTCTGGGGGTGTGGAGTCAGGGTGAGTTCTATTTGCTGGGTGAGTTGTGAGGCGCTGAACAGACGGCAGCTTGTAAAATACCGCTTAGCCCCCATTTATATATTTAAATCTTATGTGTGCGTGCAAATATTATGACTTTAGCGTTATCTATTAAACAATTACGAAAAAGCTATGCAAATGGCTTTGAGGCCCTGAAGGGGGTTGATTTAGAGGTGGCCGAGGGTGATTTCTTTGCTTTGTTAGGCCCTAACGGTGCTGGTAAATCCACGACCATTGGCATTCTCTCGACCCTAGTCAACAAAACCAGTGGTAGCGTGCAGGTTTTTGGCCATGATTTGGATACTGATCCTTTGGCGCTCAAACGCTGCATTGGTTTGGTGCCGCAAGAATTCAACTTTAACCAGTTTGAAACGGCACACAATATCCTTACGACCCAGGCGGGTTATTACGGTATTAAACTCAAAGAGGCACGGGGGCGGGCAGAAGAGTTACTTAAGCAACTGGGGTTGTGGGATAAGCGCAATGTTGCTTCGCGGATGCTTTCCGGGGGGATGAAGCGGCGCTTAATGATCGCCCGAGCCTTGATGCACAGGCCGCGCTTGCTGATTCTTGATGAGCCAACTGCTGGTGTTGATATTGAATTGCGCCGCTCCATGTGGGAGTACTTAACTGAGCTCAATGAGCAAGGTACAACGATTATTCTCACCACGCACTATTTGGAAGAAGCAGAGCAGTTGTGCCGCAATATCGCCATTATTGATCACGGCTATATTGTCGAAAACTCCAGCATGCGCGCCTTGCTTGGGCAGCTATCGAAAGAGACGTTTTTACTGGACCTCAATACTAAGCAACAACAAGCCCCCATTCTGGAAGGCTATTCAACCCAGCTACTGGACGAGTGCACTTTACAAGTGCATGTGGAAAAACACCGTGGTTTGACCGAGTTATTCACCCAGCTCTCGGCGTTGGGGATTGAAGTGCAGAGTCTGCGTAATAAAAGTAACCGCTTAGAGGAGCTTTTTGTGTCATTGGTTGAGAAAAATTTGGAAGGTGATCAAGCATGAGCGCAGAATTAAAGTCTAATTTGATTGCTTTGCAAACCATTGTGTACCGTGAAGCGCGACGTTTTTTACGTATTTGGCCGCAAACCTTATTGCCACCCGCGATTACCATGGTTTTGTATTTTGTGATTTTTGGTAATTTAATTGGTAGCCAAATCGGCGATATGCATGGCTTTACGTATATGCAATATATTGTGCCGGGCTTAATCATGATGACGGTTATTACCAACTCGTACAGCAACGTAGTATCGAGCTTTTTTAGTGCTAAGTTTCAGCACTCCATTGAGGAACTGATGGTGTCACCGGTTTCACCGCATACCATTTTGATTGGTTATGTGATTGGCGGTATTTTACGCGGCCTAGGTGTTGCAGCCATTGTCTCTGTGTTGTCGTTGTTTTTTACCGAGCTGCAGGTGTATAGCCTGCCGATTACCATTGTGGTGATTGTCTTTACTTCTGCAGTGTTTGCCTTGGGTGGCTTTTTAAACGCAGTGTTTGCACGCAACTTTGATGATATTTCTATCATTCCAGCTTTTGTATTGACGCCGCTGACCTATCTTGGCGGGGTTTTCTACTCGGTGGATATGCTGGGTCCGTTTTGGAAAACCATTTCCATGGCGAACCCTATTTTGCATATGGTTAACGCCTTTCGTTATGGAATATTAGGGATTTCAGATATTGATATCAGTGTAGCGATTAGCTTAATGCTGTTAACAACTTTGATCCTCTATATCGTCTGTGTGCGCTTGTTGATTTCTGGCCGCGGTATGCGCTCCTAAGCAGTAAGTCTGTAAGTTGGCCTAGAAGTTGCATTTATCTCAGTAAGCATCGCAAAGCGTCAAAAAAAGCGATAGGAGATAAAAATGAGCCAAGGTATAGAATTCAATCGGTTGATGTTAGAAATGCGTGCCATGCAAACCGATGCAATGTCACGTGTGAAGCCGGCTGCTGTCGAGGAGACACAGGCAGCAGGCGGCCCTAACTTCGCTGAAATGCTCGGTCAGGCTGTTGGTAAAGTAAATGAAACGCAGCAAGCATCAAACCAGCTCGCTAAAGCCTTTGAAATAGGGCAAAGTGGCGTCGATTTAACCGACGTGATGATTGCTTCACAGAAAGCCAGCGTTTCCTTCCAAGCCATGACCCAAGTTCGTAATAAGTTGGTTCAGGCTTATCAAGATATTATGCAGATGCCAGTTTAGGGGCGATAGATCATGGTTGATGCAACGGCAAATACACCGCAAACCACCGAGCAGCCAGCACCCGCGAAGCCAGCCTTCGCCGGCTTAGCATTTCTCGATAACTTAGCGCAGATGCCTGCTTTGCGTCAGGTTGCATTGCTAGTAGGTTTGGCCGCCAGTGTCGCCATAGGTTTTGCAGTGGTTTTATGGTCGCAGGAACCTGATTACCGCCCGCTGTATGGCAGCTTAGCTGGGCTCGATGCCAGTCAGGTGATGGACACCTTAAACAGTTCAGGCATTAACTACCGTGTTGAACCCAATTCCGGGGCTTTATTGGTTAAGTCGTCTGAGTTAGCCAATGCGCGACTGAAGCTGGCCGCTGCCGGTGTCTCGCCAACAGACAGCACCATTGGTTTTGAGATTCTTGATAAAGAGCAAGGTTTAGGCACCAGTCAGTTTATGGAAACTACGCGCTATCGCCGTGGTTTAGAGGGCGAGTTGGGCCGGACCATTGCCAGCTTAAATAATGTTAAAGCGGCGCGTGTGCACCTGGCCATTCCCAAAAGCTCAGTTTTTGTCCGTGATGAGCGCAAGCCCAGTGCCTCAGTTCTAGTGGAAATGTATCCCGGGCGCAGTCTTGAGCCGAGCCAGGTTATGGCGATTATTAATTTGGTGGCGACCAGTGTGCCGGAGCTGCAGAAGTCGCAAGTGACTGTGGTTGACCAAAGCGGCAATCTGTTATCCGATCAAGAAGAGCTGTCGGAGATGAGTCGAGCCGGTAAACAGTTTGATTACACGCGCCGCTTAGAAAATTTATTTACCCAGCGCGTACACAATATTTTACAGCCTGTATTAGGTGTTGGACGTTATAAAGCTGAAGTGTCAGCAGATGTTGATTTCAGCGCAATCGAATCAACCTCGGAAACCTTTAACCCAGATCAACCGGCATTACGCAGTGAACAGTCCTCATCTGAGCAGCGTCAAGTCAGCAGTGGTCCGCAAGGAGTTCCCGGCGCTTTGAGCAATCAGCCACCGGGCGCTTCCATAGCGCCTGAAGTGGTCGGTGCTGTTGCCGTAGAAGGGCCTGTTCCTGCAGGGCAACCACTGGTGGATGCCGATGGCCAGCAAATCATTGACCCAAAAACCGGTGAGCCAATGCTGGCGCCTTATCCGAGTGATAAACGCGAGCAGTCGACCCGTAACTTTGAGCTGGATCGCTCGATCAGCTATACCAAACAAGATCAAAACCGCTTGCAGCGCTTGTCTGTGGCAGTGGTGGTTGATGATCAGGTAATTGTTAATCAAGAAACCGGCGAACAGGTGCGAGTGCCTTGGAGCGAGCAAGATATCGCACGCTTCACGCGCTTGGTGCAAGACTCTGTGGGCTTTAATGCCAGTCGTGGTGATAGTGTCAGCGTTATTAATGCTGCTTTTGCACCGATTCAAGTAGAAGAAATTCTCGATATTCCTTTTTATACCGAGCCTTGGTTCTGGAGTATTGTGAAACAAATCCTCGGGGTTTTGTTTATCTTGGTGCTGGTGTTCGGTGTGTTGCGGCCCTTACTGCGTAATGTGGTGGGCGGCGGTAAAAGCAAGGAGCTGGCGGTTAGTGAGCGCTCAGATGATGCCGACTTAGGTGATATGGATGATTTTGACCCAGGCTTAGCGGATGATCGCGTCAGCCTTGGCGGGCCGCAAAATATTTTATTGCCCAGCCCAAGCGAAGGTTATGATGCACAGTTGAATGCGATTAAAAGCTTAGTCGCTGAAGATCCAGGACGTGTGGCGCAAGTCGTGAAAGAATGGATTAACGCTGATGAGTGAGCAATCGTATGACTACTAAACTCAATAAGGTCGATAAAGCAGCCATTTTGCTGCTGTCACTGGGTGAAACCGATGCTGCGCAAGTGTTACAGCACATGGGCCCTAAAGAAGTGCAGCGGGTGGGTTCGGCCATGGCGCAAATGCGCAATGTGCACCGCGAGCAAGTCGAAGAAGTCATGAGTGAGTTTGTTGAGGTGGTGAGCGACCAGACCGGTTTAGGTGTCGGCACTGACGGCTATATTCGTAATATGCTTACGCAGGCGCTCGGTGAAGATAAAGCTGGCAACTTAATTGACCGCATTTTGCTGGGTGGCAATACCAGTGGCCTCGACAGTTTGAAGTGGATGGAGCCCCGCGCCGTAGCAGATGTGATTCGCTATGAGCACCCGCAAATTCAAGCCATTGTTGTCGCGTACTTGGATGCTGATCAGGCTGGTGAGGTGCTGGGGCATTTTGACCATAAAGTTCGCTTAGACATTATGCTGCGGGTATCGGCGCTGAACACCATTCAGCCTGCGGCGCTAAAAGAGCTGAACACTATTTTAGAAAAACAGTTTTCCGGAAACTCCAATACCTCGCGCACCACCATGGGTGGGGTTAAGCGAGCTGCAGACATCATGAACTTCTTAGACAGCTCCATTGAAGGGCCGTTGCTTGATGCTATTCGTGATTTGGACCAAGACTTGTCGGGCAAAATTGAAGATCTGATGTTTGTCTTTGATAACTTAGCCGATGTGGATGATCGCGGCATTCAGGCTTTAATGCGTGAAGTATCTTCTGACGTTTTAGTTTTAGCGTTAAAAGGTGCAGATGAAGCCATTAAAGAAAAAATCTTCAAAAATATGTCAAAACGTGCTTCTGAACTGTTGCGTGATGATTTAGAAGCTAAAGGGCCTGTGCGCATCAGTGAAGTCGAATCGGCCCAAAAAGAAATCCTTACCATTGCTCGCCGTATGGCGGATGCAGGCGAAATTGTGCTTGGTGGTAAAGGTGGCGAAGAGATGGTGTAGGCATGCCTGAGAAAAAACCAAGCAGTGAGTTAATTCCAGCGCAAGAGGGCGAAGTCTTCAGTTTATGGGACTTACCAAGCTTTGATGATCCAACTGCTGCCGAAGTTAAAGAGCAAGCTCAGGCTGCTGAGCCGGTTGAGGAAATCGAGCAAGAAGTGCGCGTTGAAGAAATGGTTGCCGAAGACGTCAAACCATTGACGCTCGATGATGTGGAAGCCGTTCGTCAAGACGCTTGGAACGAAGGCTTTAGTACCGGTGAAAAAGATGGCTTTCATGCTGGGCAACTGAAAGCAGCGCAAGAAGCAGAACTGGTCTTGCAGGGTAAAGTACAGGCTCTAGAGCAAGTGATGCAGGCATTTTTTGAGCCGATTGCCAAGCAAGATCAACAGCTGGAAGAAACCATGCTGGAGATGATCATGCAAATCAGCCAACAAGTGATTCAGCGCGAGTTAACGCTTGATTCCAGCCAAATTACCCAGGTGGTGCGTGAGTCCTTAAAGCTGCTTCCCATGGGCAGTGCAGCGGTGCGGGTGTATGTGAACCCACAAGACTTTGAACAGATTAAAGCATTACGTGAGCGCCATGAAGAAAGCTGGAAGATCATTGAGGACGATGATTTGCTCCCAGGCGGCTGCCGCTTTGAATCAGTGAATACGCAAATTAACGCCAGCATCGAAACCCGCATTGAACATATTGCTACGCAAATTTTAGAACAACAACGTGAGCTAAAAAGCCATCCTTTAGAGCCTGATTTGCAGGTGTCCCTTGATGGGGCCGCTATTGTCAGTGAAGCGGAGTCGCTGAGCCAAGTGCAGCCACACAGTGAGCAGCCAGTTGAGTCTCAGGCGCAGGCTCAGCCACTGGCCGCCAGCAATGAAGCTGAATCAGAACCTGAGCCTGATTTAGAGCCAGAGCCAGAAACCCCCGCAGAACAACTCACTGCAACGCCGCAATTAGAGCCTGCGACCGATGCAGCAGACAATCATGCCCAATTAAGCCTGGACGAGTCAGAGCCGGCTCCTGAACAAGAGCCTGAGCCTGCGGGTACTGCTGAACAGCCAGACCACCCGTCGGTGAATTAATCAGGAGGTTCTATGCAGCTACAGCGCACAGGTTTTGCCACCCGTCTCGGGGCTTATAAACCAGCCACCCAATTGAGTAAAAAACCGCTGGTGGAAGGGCGTCTTATTCGTATGGTGGGTTTGACGTTAGAGGCTGAAGGCCTCCAGGTGCCAGTAGGCAGTCGTTGCTTGGTGATCAATAACGATGGGTACCAAGCCGTTGAGGTTGAGGCTGAAGTAATGGGCTTTTCTGGCGAAAAAGTTTTCCTGATGCCTATTGGTAATCTCACCGGCATTGCGCCGGGTGCGCGGGTGGTGCCGGTGGCTGGAACTGACCGAATGCCCATGGGCATGTCCATGTTGGGTCGAGTTCTGGATGGTGCTGGACGGCCTTTAGATGGTAAAGGCCGCATTGAGGCAGAAGAATGGGTGCAAATGGAAGGCCCAGCGATCAACCCTTTGCAACGCCACCCCATCAGCGAGCCTCTTGATGTTGGTATTCGCAGTATCAATGGACTGCTGACCGTGGGCCGTGGGCAACGGATTGGTTTGTTTGCCGGTACGGGGGTGGGTAAGAGCGTACTGTTGGGAATGATGACCCGTTTTACTCAAGCGGACATTGTTATCGTTGGGCTGATTGGTGAGCGTGGCCGTGAAGTTAAAGAGTTTATTGAAGATATCCTCGGTGAAGAAGACCTCAAACGCGCCATTGTCGTCGCGTCGCCAGCGGATGATGCGCCCTTGATGCGCTTGCGCGCAGCGATGTATTGCACACGTATTGCTGAATATTTTCGTGATAAAAACTACAACGTTTTATTATTAATGGATTCTTTGACCCGCTACGCCCAAGCACAGCGGGAAATTGCCCTAGCCATTGGCGAACCGCCAGCCACCAAGGGTTATCCGCCATCGGTGTTTGCTAAGTTGCCCAAACTGGTAGAGCGTGCGGGTAACGCTGAGCAAGGCGGCGGATCCATCACTGCGTTTTATACGGTGCTGTCTGAGGGAGATGACCAGCAAGACCCGATTGCCGATGCGGCGCGCGGTGTGCTGGATGGTCACTTTGTCTTATCCCGAGACTTGGCCCAAGAAGGCCATTACCCAGCTATTGATATCAGCGCCTCAGTGAGTCGAGTGATGCCACAAGTGGTATCTGCCGAGCACCTGAGTGCCGCACAGCGCTTTAAACAGCTGTGGACGCGCTACCAGCAGAGTCGTGACTTAATCAGCGTAGGTGCTTACGTGGCGGGCGGTGATAAGGACACTGATATGGCCATTGAGCGTTATCCGCATATGTCGGCGTATTTACGCCAAGGCTTACGTGAGACGGAAACTATGGAAAAAAGTACCCAGCATTTACTGGCTGTGGTTAATCCAGCAGCGGTAGGTTGATAGACGATGATGAAGCGCGCGCAGCGTCTGCTGCCAGTGGTGGATATGGCGCAAGAAGCTGAGCGCGAAGCAGCAGCGAAACTCAGTCAATACCAACAGGCTTTGCAGCACGCCCAAGAGCAGTTACAAAATCTGCAGCAATACCGTGATGACTATCAACAGCAATGGATTGATAAAGGGCAGACTGGGGTCAGTGGCCAGTGGCTGATGAACTACCAAAGGTTTTTATCGCAGCTGGAGGTGGCCATTGAGCAGCAAGAAAAAAGCCTAGCTTGGCATGAACATAATCTGAGTGGCAGTCAAAAGATTTGGCAGCAAGCCTATGCGCGTTTGGAAGGTTTGCGTAAGTTAGTGCAGCGCTACCGTGAAGACGCGCAAAAAGCCGCAGATAAGCAAGAGCAGAAGCTGCTGGATGAAATGGCTCAGCGCCTTATGGCACAGCAGACTAGGCGCAATTGAAGCACTGTTGCTAGACAGTGCCACAGTAGGTGGAACACTCTATGCAAGATTTTCAATGGATGCTCGAGTACGGCATCAATCGTTTTGGTTCTTTAGCTGCTTTAGAAGCACGCTTGCCGCAGCCAGCCACGGCGGCGCAGCTCACTGCTGTAAGCGATGACCGTTATTTGTCCTTATTGGCTTTGCGAGTCTTTCGTGCCGGCTTGCGGCACAGTGTAGTGGATGCTAAATGGCCGAATTTTGAAGAGGTTTTTTGGCAGTTCAATCCCGATAAAGTTGTGCTGATGAGTGCCGAGCATATTGAGCGCTTAATGCAAGATACACGGATTATCCGTCATTTAGGCAAGCTCAGAAGTGTGCCGCGCAATGCCCAGATGGTGCTGGATATACGTCGAGAATATGGCAGTTTTGGTGCTTTTCTAGCCCAGTGGCCGAGCAGTGATATTGTCGGTTTATGGCGTTATTTAGCCAAGCAGGGCCAGCAACTGGGCGGTATGTCGGCGCCGCGTTTTTTGCGAATGGCTGGCAAAGATACTTTCTTGCTGAGCAATGACGTTACCGCAGCGTTAATTGCGCAAGGCATAGTGACTAAACAACCCACCAGTCAGCGTGACTTAGCGGCAGTGCAAGAGGCGTTTAATAGCTGGCAAGCGCAGAGCGGGCGGCCCCTGTGCCAGCTTTCGATGCTGCTGGCTTTGACGACAAACCATTAATTAAGTCACAATTATTGACCATTAAGTTTGCACTTTGCGTCAATGCAAGGCATATTGCACCGCTAAATCCGAAAGTATTTTGTATGTATGTCTAAATTAATCAAGAGCATCGTTTGCGGTGTGAGCTGTTTAGTCTTGGCTTCTTGCGCCAACTTAAACACCGAACAGCGTCAAGCGTCTTCAGTTAAGCGAGACACAATAGAGCTTAATTCACGTGCTTTATTAGCGGTCTTAGACCGTTTTGATGAGGCGCAAGAAGCTGCAGTACAGTTGCAAGACGATTCGCTGCTCAATGAGTACAAGCTGCCAGGTCTTAGCGACAGTTTACTGGATCGCAGTAAAACACTGTTAGGCACCCCGTACCGTTACGGTGGTAGTAGCCGTAAAACAGGTTTTGACTGCAGTGGTTTTGTAAGCTATGTGTACAAAGAAGAGTTAGGCATCAAGTTGCCACGTACCACTGGCGAGTTATTAAAGATGGATGCGCCAGTGATTGCTCGTTCTGATTTAGAGCCGGGTGATTTGATTCTGTTTAATGACCGCGGACGTGGACGCGTAACCCATGTGGGGATTTATATGGGGGATGATGAGTTTATTCATTCATCCAGTAAGCGTAGCGGTGGTGTGCGGGTTGATAAGCTGAGCAATCGCTATTGGAATGCCAGTTATTTACAAGCCAAACGCGTATTAAGTGCTGAAGAAGCGAAAGAGCCTGAAAAGCAAGCCCAGCTTTTATCTAAAATCGTTCAGTAATACACAGTTAATTAGAAAATACCGCTGCGTGCCTCACTCAGCGGTATTTTTTTGTCTGATTTATAGGCCAAGTAGCTCGGCAACATAATCAGCGTCTTTGTCACCGCGTCCAGATAAGTTAATCAGAATACTTTGTTCAGCTGTCAGGTTGGGTGCTGTGCGTATTGCCCAAGCCACTGCATGCGCACTTTCCAGTGCGGGAATAATGCCCTCAACACGGGATAAACGCATAAAAGCATCCAAGCATTCTTGGTCTGTGACGTTGTCGTATTGCACACGTCCCAGATCTTTTAAATAGCTGTGTTCTGGGCCAGAGCCCGGATAATCCAACCCCGAGGCAATGGAGTGCACTTGTGCTGGGTTACCTTCGTCGTCTTCTAGAACGTAGCAGGCCATACCGTGTAAATAGCCAAATTTGCCTTTGCTCAAGGACGCAGAGTGGCGTTGCGTGTCCAAACCTTCACCGGCTGGCTCAACACCGACCAACTGCACATCCTTATCATTTAAAAACGCTGTGAACATACCTATCGCGTTGGAGCCACCACCTACACAGGCAGTGACGTAGTCAGGCAGGCACTGCTGGCGCTCGAGGAACTGCTCACGAGCTTCTTTGCCAATGATCGACTGGAAGTCACGGACCATCTTAGGGAAGGGGTGCGGACCCACTACAGAGCCGATGGCGTAAATAAATTCTTCTGGGTTTTTTAAGTATTCTTCAAAGGCACTGTCCACTGCTTCTTTGAGGGTGGCGGCACCTGCAGTGACTGGAATTAACGTGCAGCCCAAGATTTTCATCTTCACCACATTAGGGTGTTCTTTCTCAATATCGGATTGGCCCATATGGATTTCACAGGGAATACCCACCAGTGCGCAGGCTGTGGCTAAGGCAACGCCATGCTGACCGGCACCAGTTTCGGCGATAACTTTCTTTTTCCCCATAAACTTAGCCAATAAAGCTTCACCAAGGCAATGGTTAATCTTATGCGCACCGGTATGATTGAGGTCTTCGCGCTTTAGATAAATTTGCGCACCGCCCAGTTGTTCACTTAAACGTTTGGCGTGAAAGATTGGGCTGGGGCGGCCAACGTAATCGGCAAATAAGCTGGCTAGCTCCGCTTGAAAGTCAGGGCAGGCACGGATTTCTTCGTAGGACGTATTAATCTCATCCATGATTTTTTTCAGGTGATCAGGTACATATTGACCACCATAAGGACCAAAGTAACCTTGTGCGTCTGGCATGGCGGCAAAAGAGTCAGTGCTCATCGATAAGTTCATCCTTCAAAACGTAGTGAGCATACAAGGGCATGCTTTAAAAAATAGACTTGGCGCCATGATGAGCGCTCTATTAAAACGGCATTTTGTCGCAACTGCGCAGCTAAAAGGTTGCTGCACAGACACCGTTAATCGCTATTCGTTGAGGTGTAAACGAAAACGCAATGTCAAGCCTTTGAGAAACTGGCGCATAAGCTGATCACCGCACTCACGGTAATTGGTGTGGCCGGCTTTTCTAAATAAAGCGCTGAGTTCAGGCTTGGAAATCTCAAAGTCCACAGAGTCTAAAATATCCAGCAAGTCGGCTTCATGCAGAGTAAAGGCCACGCGCAGCTTTTTTAAGATGGTGTTGTTGGTCAGCGGCAGCTCAGTCGGTGGCGCGGGTTGCGGGCTAGGACCGCGGCGCTCGAGGATTAAATTGTCTAAAAAGCCCACCATTAATTCATCATTCATATAGACAAATGACTCATCGTCTTCGCTGGCTAAGTAGCTGCGTAAGGTGGCGATGTCTAAGTCTGGCTCTACGCCATGCAGCATGTCGAGTAGGGCGTTGTCACTGAGGTCGAGGGTGTAGCGCAGGCTGCGCAGTACATCATTATTAAGCATAGAGTTCTCGGTTCATTATGGGTATCAAAAGTGAATTAAAATTTTTGCGTAGGCGGGCAGTAGCGCCATTGCCCTAACGGCAGCTTCCCCATGGATACTGCTCCAATACGGATGCGGCGCATGGCTAAGACGTCAAGATCAATGCTGGCGCACAAACGCTCAATAACACCTTCGGATGGGTCTTTAAGTACCATGCGAATATGCTCTTCGTTTTGCTGACTGGCTTTACAACCCGGTAAGCCCACGCCTTTGATCATTTGTGCATGGGCCAGACGTTTAAGGCGTTGCGGGTTGATTTCACCGGCGACTTGCACCACATATTCTTGTTCAAGGCGTGTGCGGTCATCGGTTAATTTGCGTAGGGTGCGCCAATCTTGAGTAAAAACTTGTAAGCCGGTGGCTTTATTTTGCAGTGGCAGCTCGCTAGTTAAACGCGCAAAGTGGCCTTTAAGCTGCTGGATGCCACTGGGGTCTTCTGGCCAATGCGTCTGGGCTGTCAATAATGCCAGCTGCTGCTCTAGCGTAGCGTTGGCTAGCGCTGGTTGGTTAAGCAGTAAAGTGATCGGTGGCAGAGGCTCAGCTACAGCGTCAGCGTGCAACTCGACTTGCTGATCGGTAATGGGGAATTGCGGCTCATCAACTACAGCGCCATTGACCCGCACCCAGCCGCCTTCAATATAGAGCTGGGCTTCACGGCGTGAGCAGCCAATTAAATCAATTAAATGTTTGGAAAGACGCACTGAATCAGTCATAAGAAAAAGCCAAAAGATAATGGCGTAGTATACTGGGTCTGTCTGTTTTATACAGTGCGCCGCTATTTAATGCGCTGTATACCTTTATTGTTCGTGCTGGTGCCTTTTATTAAGGGTACAATCGCCGCCTTTTCACGCATTCGCGTCTCGACTACTCAGGATTTATTTGTGATTTCCACTGCTAATATCACCATGCAATTTGGTGCAAAACCGCTTTTTGAAGATGTCTCTGTAAAATTTGGTAACCGCAACCGTTATGGTTTGATTGGTGCCAATGGCAGTGGTAAATCCACCTTTATGAAAATTCTCGGTGGCGATCTCGAACCATCAGCTGGGCACGTGATGCTTGAGCCAAATGTGCGCTTGGGTAAGTTACGTCAAGACCAGTTTGCCTACGAGCAGTTTACCGTTATTGATACGGTGATTATGGGACACGAAGAACTGTGGAAAGTTAAGGCTGAGCGTGATCGTATTTACTCGCTGCCAGAAATGAGCGAAGCCGACGGTATGGCGGTGGCCGAACTGGAAACTGAGTTCGCTGAAATGGATGGCTATACTGCAGAGTCGCGTGCGGGTGAGTTGCTGCTTGGCTTAGGCATTGGTGTTGAAGAACACTTTGGTTTAATGAGTGAAGTGGCACCGGGTTGGAAGCTGCGCGTGTTGCTGGCGCAGGCTTTGTTCTCAGATCCAGAAGTGCTGCTGCTGGACGAGCCGACTAACCACCTGGATATCAATACTATTCGTTGGTTGGAAGATGTGCTCAGCAGCCGAAATAGCACCATGATTATCATTTCCCACGACAGACACTTTCTCAACAGTGTGTGTACGCACATGGCGGATTTGGATTATGGCGAGATTCGTCTGTTCCCAGGCAATTACGACGAGTATATGACGGCCGCGACGCAAATTCGTGAACGCTTGTTGGGTGAGAATGCCAAGAAAAAAGCACAGATTGCTGAGCTGCAAACCTTTGTCAGTCGTTTCTCGGCCAACGCCTCTAAAGCCAAGCAGGCCACCAGCCGTGCTCGCGCCATTGACAAGATTCACTTGGATGAGGTGAAGCCCTCGAGTCGGATCAGCCCCTTTATTCGCTTTGATCAAAGTAAGAAATTGCACCGCCAAGCGGTTGTGTTGCATGAGCTGAGCCAAGGTTTTGACGGTGAAGTGTTGTTCGATAATCTGAACTTACAAGTTGAAGCTGAAGAGCGTGTAGCGATTATCGGTCCGAACGGTATCGGTAAAACCACTTTGCTACGCACCCTAATGGGTGAGTTGACACCAATGAGCGGTCATGTGAAATGGACCGATAGTGCTGAGATTGGTTATTTTGCCCAAGATCACGCCAGCGACTTTGCCGAAGATATGACCTTGTTCGACTGGATGGGGCGCTGGACTCAAGATGGTGAGCAAATGGTGCGCGGCACCTTAGGGCGTATGCTATTTTCCGGTGATGACATTGAAAAGTCAGTGAAAATTATTTCCGGTGGTGAGCAAGGGCGCATGCTGTTCGGCAAGCTGATCTTACAAAAGCCCAACGTTTTACTGATGGATGAGCCAACCAACCACTTGGATATGGAGTCCATTGAAGCCTTGAACTTGGCGCTGGAAAACTACCCTGGTACTTTGATTTTTGTCAGCCATGACCGCGAGTTTGTTTCATCTCTGGCGACGCGCATCATTGAGCTGAGCGAGCATGGCATCAAAGACTTTAGCGGCACTTACGATGATTACCTGCGCAGCCAAGGCGTCGAGGTTTAGTCGCGCCTGAGCCATCCACTTAGTCTAATCGCGGAAAAATACGTGGACTAAGTGGTAACCAAACTGTGATTTAACTGGCCCGTGAATCATGCGCACGGGCTTTTTAAAGATGACATTATCGATTGATTTAACCAATTGACCGGGACGTACTTCGCCTAAATCACCACCTTTTTTGCCCGACGGACAGGTGGAGTATTTACGCGCTAACTTATCAAAAGCATCGCCCTTATCCAGACGCGCCTTAAGTGCTTCTGCCTCTTCTTTGGTTTTTACTAAAATATGCCGCGCCATTGCCTTGGCCATGTAGCTCACCTCAAGTTTAAATATGCGCAGCAGTTTAGCGTATTTGCCCCTGTCTTGGCGTGAAATGCTGGCTAGGCTTTTCTTTTTGTTGGGCAGTCGGTGAATATGCGTAGCGCATTAATTATTCCAACTGGTAAATTTCTTAGGTATGTTTAAAGGTGATATGTCACGTACTGAGTTAATGCAAAGACTGAATCTAAAACATGCCGAGCACTTCCAGCTTCATTATTTGAGTAAAGGGCTTGAGCTAATCTAAATGACCATTTCTGACAAACCACGCAGCCGTTGGCAAAAATACCGCTTAACCCCATTAGGTAAGCAAGTGCTTGCAGTCAAAAAGAATAAGTGATTTCGGTTTGAATTGAGGTTGGTTGCACATTAAGTTACACTTTTCGTCACTTAATGTGTAAATTCAGTGGCTTTATGATTAACCAATCCGCTTCTTTGCAGCCCTTAGAGCGCCTTTATCAAGGCTTAGATAAGCTTGCCACGCCCGAGCGTTACTTGTTTACGCCTGCCGATATGCGTGTATTGGTGGGGGGCATTAGCGAAGCGGCTTACCGTGCGCTGTTAAGTCGTGCTGCGAAGGGTGGGAGGCTAGAGCGTGTTTGCCGTGGTTTGTATTTGTATCACCCAGCAAAGCCAGTGCTAGGCCATGTGTTGTTTCATGCGGCGGCACGTTTACGGGCGCACGAATTCAATTACATCAGTTTAGAAACTGCCTTAAGCGATAGCGGTGTTATTTCGCAAATTCCGATGAACTGGATAACGCTTTTGTCTTCCGGGCGAACGCATAGTGTTGATTGTGGGCGCTGGGGAAAGATTGAGTTTATCCATACCCGGCAAACGGCTGCCGATTTGGCAGCACACTTAAACTACGATGCAGAGTGCCGTTTATGGCGTGCATCTGTTGCACAAGCGGTGCGCGATATGCGCAGACATCAGCGTAATCTTGATTTGATTGACTGGAGTCTAGTCGATGAGTTTATTTGATCAGTTGGTTAACCAAGCGCTGAGTCATAATAGCGAACTCACGCAGCTGCGCACCGTGGTCGAAAAAGAGCTGCTCCACCATGATATTTTGCTGGCGATGAGTGATGGCGGTTTGCTGCAACAACTCTGCTTTATCGGTGGCACTTGTTTGCGTGCGTGCTATGGCTCTAATCGTTTAAGTGAGGATTTGGATTTTACCGGCGGCGCTCATTTTGATCGTAAGAGTTTAACAGAACTAAAAGCCTTACTTACGGATAAGTTACAGCTGAAATATGGGCTGAGTGTGGAGGTCAGTGAGCCACAAAAAGAAACGGGCAATGTGGATACGTGGAAGCTACGCATCCAAACAAGGCCAGAACGCAAAGACTTGCCAGCACAGCGTATTAACATTGATATTTGTGTCATTCCAAGTTATCAGCCACAAGCACGAATACTGTTAAACCCTTATGGTGTGGATATGGGTACGCAAGGGTTGATTTTAATGGCGCAATCCTTAGAAGAAATTTACGTGGATAAAGTTTTAGCTTTTGCGCTAAGACGCAGGCGGATTAAAAATCGTGATTTATGGGATTTGTTATGGCTTAAGCAACAAGGTATAAAGCCCGCCTTTGAGCTTTTAGAAAATAAGCTGAGCGATCACCTGCGCACCAAGGATGAATTTTTAACCTTGGCACATGAGCGAGCTGATCTATTAACCGCTGATGCTCAAGTTAAAAAAGACTTTCGCCATGAAATGCAACGTTTTT
>SMER01000052.1_pt1 | contig 25022 bp, 15 predicted proteins | sample 2456411 | NCBI WGS metagenome assembly SMER01 (sample SAMN10132597, study PRJNA489261) | soil metagenome | isolation source: day1 antibiotic-silt loam soil ammended with raw manure from dairy cow... | place: USA | collected 2015-05-01 | reverse complement strand
TATAAATATGTGTACAGCCATTTTGATGATGGTTCTAAAATAATTATAGGGGACGATGGTACTATCAACCCATATAACAGGAATCCACGCTTGTCTTATAATTTACATACGCAACAAATAGGTATAGTACCAAAGTACTACTATGAATTGATGGATGGTGTTGAAATCTTTATTGAAAACGAGTTTAATTATGTTGTGGTAACAGGAGAGGTAAAGTATTTGTTGGATGTGAATGAGAAACGGAATATAAAAAGCTATATACCATTTACTTATTCAGCCCTTGTTGGCTTCGAAATAGAAAACGAGCGCGTTCATTATGGTTTCTCTTTGGGATATACTACGCTAAACTTTAAGGATGCGGTTGCAAAGAATAAACCACCCAACTACACAGCACGTATATCACGCCTTGAAACAGGCATCTTAATGAATTTCTATTTTAAATTTCCTTTGTTTAAGTGATTGTTCAAGCAAGGTATTGATAATCTTTATTGAAAAGATTAAAGTGTAGAATGCTTTAGTTATTACAAAATACCCGAGAATAAAGCCAAACCTTTCGAAACTTAATTGAATAATAGTTGTTGTTTGATTTCGGTATATCTGCAAATTTTAGTTGATTTGCATCAATTTTACTTCGCACTCGGTTTATGTACAGCAATAAAAATATAATTAAAATAAGTTACCCGATATTTTTGAGTCTTTTGGCTCAAAATATTATTCAGGTAATTGATACTGCCTTTCTAGGTAGGGTTGGCGAAGTTGAACTAGGTGCTTCTGCATTGGCTGGTATATTCTACATTGCTGTTTTTACACTTGGTTTTGGCTATAGCATGGGTAGCCAAATACTTATTGGTAGACGAAATGGTGAAAAGAACTATCATCAAATAAGCGACATTGTTGTTCAGGGACTCTTGGTGTTGATTCCTGCAGCAATTCTGTTGATTCCTATTATGGGGTATGTTTCAAATGAGTGGTTACCCTATCTTTTCGAGTCGGAAGAGATTACAGCTGCTGTAAACGAATACCTCGATTGGCGCTTCTACGGACTTATATTTGCTTTTACCAACACAATGTTTCGCGCCTTCTATATTGGTATAGCGGGTACAAAGATTCTCACTTACAATGCCATTGTTATGGCTTTGACCAATGTGCTATTCGACTACCTACTTATTTTTGGTCATTTCGGGTTCCCAGAAATGGGAATTGCTGGAGCTGCATTGGCATCAGTTATTTCTGAGTTGGTTTCAACTCTTTTCTTTATTATTTACACATTTAAGACTGTTGATTTAGATAAATATGGCTTTAAGAAAATTCGTGTTCAGTTTTCGGTTGTAAAGCAAGTGTTGAATATCTCTGTTTTTATGATGGCTCAATACCTTCTATCTGTTGTTGTGTGGATGCTCTTTTTTGTTTTTATAGAGAAGCTAGGCGAGCGACCTTTGGCAATTTCCAATATTGTGCGGAGTTTCTACACCGTTCTTATTCTGCCTGCTCAAGCACTTGGTTCTGCCACAAATACTATGGTAAGTAATACAATTGGAGCTGGTAGGCAATCGGACGTGTTAAGCCTTTTGGGGCGAGTCACAAAAATTAGCTTGGCAATAACTGCTGTAATTATGCTCATGGTTTTTCTGTTTCCGCGTGCACTTATACATATATATACAAACGACCCCCTACTTATAGCCGAAACAATACCACCTATGTATGTGCTACTTACTTTGTTGCCCATATTTAGTGTGGGTGCTGTATTCTTCAATGCTGTGTCGGGGACAGGTAATACACGAACTGCATTGATGTTCGAGATTTTAACGCTCACTTTCTACCTTTCGTATATGTGGTGGATTATTATTTATCTTGAATCATCGGTTGCAGTTTGTTGGACTTCGGAGCATATATATTGGTTTTTCTTAATGTCATTTTCATTCCTCTATTTGAGGTATGGTAAATGGCAAAACAAAAAGCTGTGATTTATAGTATCGTCTATGATTCTATAAATTTAGATTAAATCGGTTATCTTTGTTTCTGATTTCTTTGCTTTGTCGAAAAAAGAGTCTTTTTTTTTGGCAAGCTATCGCATCAACTTATTAGATTTTAATTGACACAGGGAAGGTTAAATGCAGTGTGCAACCACCTTCTCATAAATGAAGTTATTTTCAAAATGAAAACACCTAAAGAACTAATAGATAAGCTTAGAGCACAACTGCACGAGCACAACTACAACTACTATATACTGTCGGAACCTGAGATTTCGGATTTCGAGTTCGACGCGCTAATGAAGCAATTGTCAGATTTAGAAGCCCAGCATCCTGAGTACAGCGACCCCAATTCGCCCACAAAGCGTGTGGGCAGCGATATCAACACAAGCTTTAGACAGGCGGCACATCGCTATCCAATGTTGTCTTTGCAAAACACCTATTCGCATGAAGAGGTTGCAGAGTTTTACGAACGTGTGATGAGAGCATTGAATGATGACTTTGAAATTGTTTGTGAATTGAAATTCGATGGAACTTCCATCTCGCTTGTGTACGAAAATGGCCGATTGGTACAAGCTCTTACGCGTGGCGATGGCAAGCAGGGCGATGATGTTACCGACAATGTAAGAACCATAAGCAGTGTGCCACTGCTCTTGAGGGGCGACAATATTCCACCTTATATAGAAGCACGTGGCGAAATATTATTGCCATTTAGTGTGTTTGACAATCTAAATGAGTTACGTGAAAAGGAAGGCGAAGCACCGTTTGCCAATCCTCGCAATGCCGCTTCGGGTACGCTTAAGTTGTTAGACCCCAAAACAGTGGCTTCTCGCCGATTAGACTCTTATGTTTATTTTTTGATGGGCGAAGAGTTGCCTACTGATAGCCATTTCGAGAATCTTTCTATTGCCAATAATTGGGGTTTGAAGGTGTCTAAGGCTAGCAAGAAATGCAAAACCCTTCAAGAAGTATATGAGTTCTTAGCATATTGGGATATTGAAAGAGCAAACCTTCCTGTAGCAACAGATGGTGCTGTACTAAAGGTAAACTCTTTGCAGCAACAAAGAAATTTGGGTTTCACATCAAAGTTTCCAAGATGGGCCATAGCCTATAAGTTTAGTGCAGAGCAAGCTGTTTCCACCTTAGAATCGGTTGCCTATCAAGTAGGTCGTACGGGAGCCGTAACTCCTGTTGCCAACTTAGCACCCGTATTGCTTTCGGGCACTACTGTAAGAAGAGCTTCGCTTTATAACGAGGATGCAATAATGGCGCTCGATCTGCATATTGGCGATAAAGTGTATGTTGAAAAAGGGGGTGAGATTATTCCTAAAATAACAGCCGTAGACAAAGAAGCTAGAGATGGTGTGGGCGAAAAAGTTGTATTTGCAACAAATTGCCCTGCCTGTAATACTCCTCTAAAGAGAGATGAGGGCGAGGCCGCTCATTACTGCCCCAACATTACTGGGTGTCCGCCACAGATAAAAGGCAGGATTGAGCATTTTGTTGCTCGTAGAGCTATGGATATTACTGTTGGGCCTGAAACCATCTCGTTATTGTTTGATGAGGGGTTGATACATGATATAGCCGATTTATATGCATTAACCTACAACGACATCATCAATTTGGAGCGATGGGGCGAAACTAGCACCAACAATCTTCTTGAAAGTATTAGTAAATCAAAATCAGTTTCTTACGAGCGTGTTCTGTTTGCTCTTGGCATAAGGTTTGTGGGCGAAACAGTTGCCAGCAAATTAGCACATGCTTTCCCCAATGTAGATATGCTTAAGTCTGCCACATTTGAGCAGTTGACAAGTGTAGACGAAATAGGCGAACGCATAGCACAAAGTGTAGTCGACTTCTTTACCAACGATACTTATATAGATATCGTAGACCGCTTGCGAGCTTCGGGTTTACAGTTTGCTTTGAGCGAAGAGGCGCTCTCTTTGAAGACCGACAAGCTAGAAGGTAAAACTATTGTGATAAGTGGCGTATTTTCTATTCATTCGAGAGACGAATATAAGGAGATGATTGTACAGCATGGTGGTAAAAACACGGGCTCAATCTCCAAGAAGACAGACTACATTCTTGCAGGCGATAACATGGGACCCGCAAAATTGGAAAGGGCCAAGAAGCTGGGTGTTGAAATTATTGATGAGCAAGCCTTTTTAGAGATGATTCAATAAGCACGCATATACTTTATAAATCCTAGTGGTTTTTATTAACTATAAAAGAGCCTGTAGATTTCATTTCCCCATATAATCACCTGTTAGTTAGAACAATCTGTAGAGGCAGAGTGTTATATAGATTCAGAGTTCTAATTTAAAAACAAAATATAATATGAAGAAAAGAAGATTTATAGGTTCGATGCTAACATTTGCTTTAGCATCAATATTTGTGCTTGCATCTTGTACAAACAAAACAAAACAAGAAGAGACGAGAGAAGAAATTAATGAGGATTTAGTAGAGATTAAGCAAGAGATTGATGAGGAGATGAGAGACTTTAAGAACTACACCTACGATCAGAGAGAAAAGTTTTTAACCGATGCCAATGAAGAATTGGACGAAATAAATGAGGAGATTGATGAGATGAAAGCCGAGCTCAAAAGAGCTGGCGATAATATTTCTGCAGAAACAAGAGCAGCATACGAAAAAGCAATCGTAGAGCTTGAGGTTATGAGAGATGCTTACAAAAAGAATGTAGAAGAGGTTGAAAATAGCACCAAAGATAATTGGGAAAAGACCAAAGAAGATGTTGCTAATACGTACGATAAAACAATGAACAGCATTAAAGATGGCTGGGAAGATTTGAAGCGTGGTGTAACTGAGGGAGTGAATAAGACAAAAGATAGACTTGATTAAAACGTTTAGTCTTTATTGTAATTATAAAAGTTCTGGAGTAGTTCTACTTCAGAACTTTTTTTGTTTTTGCTCTTTGTGATTATTTATGGCTAACACTTCTCCTCTTTTTATTCATAGATGAATCATCAACTAGTAATCTCATGTTTACGAACTTATTATGCTTTATTTCAATGACTCCCTTTTGGAAAATGCTCGCTTTTATCTGCTCCCTGAAACTCGCTTCCTGATCTGTCGAAATATACCATCTGTTACGCCAGCAAACCGCTTGAAATAGCATATTATATCTGTAGAGTTTGAAGCCGCAGCATCTATGCAAAGCTAAAATGCAAATAGCAAGGGTTAAACAATAGTATCTTTAGCGTGTTTAATTGGAAAATAAAAAAACTTTAAAAGATACTCGTTTGCAAAAGTGTATCTATTTCGAATCATTTTAAAATAATCAAACTATGTCATTACTCACTATTGTTCTATGTGTTCTTCTACCACCAGTGGCTGTATTTATGAAAACAGGATTGAGCGGTAAGTTCATAATAAATATAATTCTAACCATTATTGGTTGGATTCCCGGTGTGATACATGCGTTATATGTAAACAGATATTAGTGTATGTAATAGAGGCTTAGATACATTTAATTTGCTTTGCCATTCAATATATTACTGTTGTAATGACCAAATAACAGATAAAAATTATAACTTTGCATATACAATATAGCTAATCTGTAGATATATCTTTTTTAATGCAGATGAGGTTATAACTTAAATACAAAGAAATATCTTTTATGGCTAATTTTCCCTTTAGAGGAATGGGGGTTGCTTTGGTTACTCCCTTTAAAGAAGATAAAACAGTAGACTTTGAAGCGCTTAAGGGTTTGCTGGACTTTCATTTACAATCGGGAACCGACTTCTTGGTGGTATTGGGCACTACTGCCGAAACAGCTACTTTGGCACCAAAAGAGCAGCACGAGATTGTTCGTTTTGTTGTAAAGCATATTCAGGGCAAACTTCCTATAATTGTAGGGATGGGCGGGAACAATACAAAAGCCCTCATCGATATAGTGAGCTCTTTTAACTTTGAAGGCGTTCATAGTATTCTCTCAGTAACTCCATTTTACTCAAGGCCCGAGCAAGAGGGCCTGTATCAACACTTCAAGGCGCTTTCTGAGGCATCGCCTCTGCCAATAGTTTTATACAATGTTCCTAGTAGAACTGGTGTGAATATGACAGCCGAAACTACTTTGCGTATTGCACATGATTGTAAAAATGTAATTGCAGTAAAAGAAGCTCACCCTAATATTGAGCAGGTAAAAAAAATAATTGCAGGAGCACCCCTAAACTTTTCTGTGCTCTCGGGCGACGACCCAATGACAATTAATCTTATAAAAGAGGGTGGACAAGGTGTAATATCTGTTTTGGGAAATGCTTTTCCTGAAAAGTTTTCAACTATTGTACATGATGCTTTGAGAGGTGATATTGATAAAGCACAAGAGGCTTTTGATAGTATGAAACGCTGTTGTGAGTTGCTCTTTGTAAATGGCAATCCTGCAGGGGTAAAATGTGCACTCTACTTAATGGGCTATATCAAGAATGAACTTCGCCTGCCATTAGTGCCTGCAACAGAAAAAACCGAAATGGCCTTGAAACAAGAACTGAAGAGTTGCTTCAGGTAGCTTTAACCCAACTTTATTTATTAAAAAACAGATTTGTCACCCTACAAGTTAGACTTATAGGTAGACAAATAATTTTATAACCACAGTTATATAGTTCAATTTAATATATTTTGCAGTCTGTATATTCTGAAGTATCAATTTATTTTAGCTATTTTTGTAACAGACTTTAATCGCAAAAAAACACAAATTATGAAAAAACTATTATTGTACTCAACTACATTACTTATGGCAACATCATTTGGTTGTACACAGCAGACAACCCAACACGAAGACAAAGGAATAGAAATTGCAAACATGGACACTTCTTATGTTCCAGGCGACGATTTTTATATGTATGCAACAGGGGGCTGGCAAGAAGCCAATCCTATTCCCGACGAGCACTCACGTTATGGAACTTTTGATAAGTTGCGCGAGAATAATCAAGAACAAGTACAGGGTCTTATTGAAGAGCTTGGTGCTGAAGACCACCAACATGGCACTAATGCACAAAAGGTGGGCGACCTATATAGCATGGGAATAGATGAGGCAAAGCTAAATGCCGAAGGATTTGAGCCTATTAAACCTATATTAGATGAAATTGAAGCAGCTACTTCAAAGAAAGATATTGTAAGACTAATGGCAGAGATAAACAGATCTGCTGCAAGTCCGTTTTTTGGGTTTGGTGTAGGCCCCGATACTAAAAACAGCACAATGAATATTGCACATATATATCAATCGGGTATTGGTATGGGTGGACGCGAATATTACACAGAACAAGATGACAAATCGAAGCATTTGCGTCAGGAGTATGTGAATATGATGCAAACCCAATTTCAAAATATTGGTTACACCGAAGCTGAGGCTGCGAAAGCTGCTAATGCTGCAATGAAAATTGAAACAGAGTTGGCAGAGAACCACTTTACTAAAGAGGAACGCCGTCAACCAGAAAAGAACTATCACAAAATAAAATTTGTAGACCTCGAAAAAGAAGTAGCTCCATTTGATTGGGCTTACTATTTTGAGCAAGTTGGCGCAAATGGTCTTGAAGATTTAAATGTATCGCAAATTGAACCAGTTAGAGCAGCTATCAATATCATTGATAAAGAGTCTATAGACAATCTGAAGAGTTATTTAAACTGGATTGTTATTCGTTCTTCGGCAAGCTATTTGAGCGATAGTTTTGTAAACACAAACTTCGATTTTTATGGTAAAACCATGAGTGGAAGCAAAGAAATTCGCCCACGTTGGAAAAGAAGTATCGATGCAGTAAATGGTGCATTGGGAGAAGCCGTTGGGCAGCTATATGTAGAGAGATATTTCCCCGAAGAGGCAAAAGAGAGAATGCTTACATTGGTAAACAATCTAACAGAATCACTAGGCGAACGCATATCTAACCTCGAATGGATGAGCAACGAAACCAAAGAAAAAGCTCATGAGAAACTAAGTACATTTATTGTAAAGATTGGTTATCCCGATAAATGGAAAGATTATTCATCGCTAGAGGTAAAAGACGATTCGTATTATGCAAATATGAAACGTGCATCAGAGTTTCGTTACAACGAAATGATGGCTGATTTGGGTAAACCTGTTGATAAAACAAAATGGCACATGTCGCCACAAACAGTAAATGCTTATTACAGCCCATCGTCAAACGAAATTTGTTTCCCAGCTGGTATTCTTCAGCCTCCATTTTTCTATATGAATGCTGACGATGCTGTAAACTATGGTGGTATTGGTGTAGTTATTGGTCACGAAATGACACATGGTTTTGACGACCAAGGGCGCAAGTTTGACAAAGAAGGTAACCTAAACGAATGGTGGACTGCCGAAGATGCAGCAAACTTTGACGAGCGAGCTAAGGTATTGGTAGATTACTTCGACAACATTGTGGTAATAGATACAGTGCGAGCAAATGGAACCTTCACTTTGGGTGAAAATATTGCTGACCATGGAGGTTTGCAAATTTCGCTTAATGCATATAATAAGACTAAAGAGGCCCAATCGGGTAAAGCTGTCGATGGATTCACTCCCGAGCAACGCTTTTTCCTCTCTTACGCTACTCTATGGGGTGGTAATGTGCGCGATGCAGAAATATTGCGTCTCACAAAAATTGATCCTCACTCATTGGGCAAATGGCGTGTAAATGGTGCTTTGCCACACATTGATGCATGGTACGATGCTTTTGATATAAAAGAATCAAACGCAATGTATCTTCCCAAAGAGAAGCGTGCATCAATTTGGTAAATAAAAGTAGAGGAACTAGAAACCTCAAAAGTTTATTCATTCATTTTAAATATATAATATGTTTTCAGGAATAGTAGAAGAAGCAGCTACGGTTGTAGATATACAAAAAGATAAAGGAAATGTACACTTCACTTTGAAGTGTACATTTACCAACGAGTTGCAAATAGATCAGAGCATTGCTCACGATGGTGTTTGTTTGACAGTGGTAAATATTAAAGACGACACCTATACAGTTACAGCCATACAAGAGACATTGGATGTATCAAAGTTGAGCGAGTGGAAGCTAGGTGATAAGGTGAACTTAGAGCGTAGCATGAAAATGGATGGCCGTCTTGACGGACACATTGTGCAAGGACACGTAGATCAAACTGCAATTTGTGAGAGTGTGAGAGAAGCCGATGGTAGTTGGTATTTCAAATTTAAGTACAACTTCGACAAAGAGATGGCTAAAAAAGGATACCTAACGGTAGATAAAGGTTCGGTTACTGTAAACGGTGTGAGCCTTACGGTTGTTAATCCTACAGAAGATACTTTCGAAGTTGCTATTATACCATACACTTATGAGTACACCAACTTTCATCAAATAGAGAAGGGTACAATGGTAAATCTTGAGTTTGATATAATAGGTAAGTATATTAGCAGAATTATTGCATTAAGAGAGTAAATTAATAAAAGCCGAAAGCAATGACTTTTTTAGATTTAGTTTCATCACGGCAGAGTGTAAGGGCATTTGACCCCGATCGTAGTGTTGAAAAAGAGAAAATAGAACGTATTATCGAAATAGCACGACTAGCACCTTCTGCATGCAATGCGCAACCATGGAGTTTTGTAGTGGTAGATGACCCTGAACTAAAAAATAAAGTTGCCGATGCCACCTCTTCTCGTGTATTGGGTATGAATCATTTTACAAAGCAAGCTCCTGTACATTTGTTGCTTGTTGAGGAAAAGGTTAATATTAGTTCGGGAATAGGGGGTTGGATAAAGAAAAAAGACTTTGCTCAAATGGATTTAGGCATAGTGGCTGCTCATATTGTGTTGGCTGCAGAAGCAGAAGGTTTGGGTACATGTATTGTAGGTTGGTTCGACGAAGATAAAGTGAAGGACCTGCTACATATACCTGCTTCAAAAAGAGTGTGGCTAGACATAGTTGTTGGATATGGAACACAACCATTACGCAACAAAAACCGAAAAAGTGTTGATAAAATAGTATCGTACAACAGCTATAAATAATATATTGTGGGGGTTGGATGAACCTCAGAATATGTTTAAAAAATCAAAAACTCACCATAAGGTGAGTTTTTTTTATTTACTTTGTCCTTATTTACTTTATAGATAGGTGTAAATCATAGCATATTTTGCAAGTATGTGATGACTTATATGCTTGTCTTGTTTTATTTAAACAGCATATTTGCTACGTTTGTAGTGCAATAACAATATAAATATGCAATATTTGCATAAACTAATAATTTAGAGATACAAAAAGCATAGTCTTTTTCTTTTTCATAGAAGCAACAGAATGAACAAACAGAAACGTTTCTTATTATCGCTCATCATATTTGTCACACTTATAGGCACATCGTCAGCCCAGAATGTTGGCGTTGACTCTCCGTATGGGAGGTATGGTTATGGTGTGCTTTCAAAACCCGCTTTAGGAGCAACAGAGTCAATGGGAGGTATTAGTTATGGCGTTAGAAGAGGCTGGAGTATAAACCCTGGAAACCCTGCGTCGTATTCTGCTGTAGATACTCTAAACTTTACTATGGAGATGGGTGTATCGGGTCAGTATTCTAAGCTGTCGGATGGTTTAAATAATCAATCTTTCCAAAATGGTAATTTCGATTACCTTGCTTTTCAATTTCCAGTGTATAAAAATGTTGGTATGAGCGTTGGCCTACTACCTTATTCAAAAGTAGGGTACGATTTTGGAAGAGATATATTATCTGATGAAATAAGCTACCGTGAAACATTTTCCGGCTCGGGTGGGCTTAGCAAAATATATGGTGGTATAGCTTATGCTCCAATAAAACAACTCTCTGTGGGTGCAAATTTGTCTTATTTGTTTGGAAAGATTACTCACTCGCAAGATATACCCGCATTAGGACAAACTGGTGAAGCATCCAATAGATTAGCCGCTAATTCGTTTACTATAAAAAACGTAATGTTTGATTTAGGAGCTCAGTTTACTTATCCTATCGATGATAGACGATCGATGACATTGGGTGTTGTATATACTCCAAGTGTAAAAAATGAAACAACGGTTTTCTCTACCGATTATTTATACTCGGCAACAGGCACTCAGTTACTTCCTAGCGATACATTATATAATCAGTCTTTTGATTTGCCCGAAACATTCGGAGTTGGTTTTTCATACAGCTCAATCAACTGGTTGGTTGGTATTGATGGTACTTTCCAGAAATGGGCCAATGCTAAATATCCCGACGACTTAGATAATATGACACTTGGCACTCGTTTCAACGATAAGTATAGTGTTGCTTTAGGTGCCGAGTATGTAGCAGACCCCGTCAACCGCAACTTTTTTCAACGTGTTCGTTTTCGTGGAGGTTTGTCTTATTCAAACTCTTATACCAATACAAAGGTATATGACCCAATTACTAGCATGAGCTTGGGAGAGCATGGTTACAAAGAGTATGGTGTGAATGTAGGATTCGGGTTGCCATTTCGCGACATGATTAGTGGCAGAATATCAATGGTCAATTTAGGTTTTGGCTATTCTATCATGGACCCCGAGCATAAATACATGATTAAAGAGGAAATGTTTAAAGTTTCAGTAAATATAAATATCAACGAATTTTGGTTCTTTAAACGTCAGTTTGACTAATATGTGTAGAGCACATTAAACTTTTGAATTAACATAACGTCAAAGATACTAACAACGAAAAAAGAACACTTAAAAACAAATAGAAATGAAAAAGTTAATTTTAGCAATTATTCTTGCGTCAATTGCCTTTCTTGGAGTGAATGCTCAAAAAGCAAACTATGATCCAGTAAACGCCCCTTATGGACATGGACAAGATAGTGTGAAGTGTATTACCAATTTAAGTCTTATGTCTACTGCTGCTAAAGCAGAAAACTATAAAGATGCAATTAAGTCATGGGAGTCTGTTTATAACAACTGTCCAGCATCTAGTAAAAACATTTATATCTACGGGCCTCGTATTTACAAAGCCCTAATTGAAAAAGAGACAGATGCAGCCAAGAAAAAGGAATACGCAGATTTAATAATGGAAATATATGATAAGCGTATGCAATATTTTTCCAGTTCCGACTCAAAAGGTACCATCTTGTGCTACAAAGCTTCAGATTATAAAGAACTAATGGGCGATCAAGCAGACAACAACGTTGTTTATAAAATGTTGGGTGAAGCTGTTGAAGATATGAAAAGTGAATTGTATCCATCAGTTGCTTTTTACGATTACATTATTGCGTCATTCTATGTGTTTAGAGAAGATAATGCAAAAAAAGATCAGTTTATCAACGATTACTTCCGCACATTAGAATATATGGAAAAAGCTATTGAAACTGCTAATGCAAATAATGATGTTGACAATGCAAACTATTTAACTGCAGTGAAAGAAAGTGTTGAAACTGTTTTTGTAAATAGTGGTGCTAGTGATTGTGAAACATTGCAAGAGTTTTACTTAGCTAAATTTGAAGCTAATAAAAACAACGAAGAGTTCTTGAATAAAGCGCTTGGTGCATTATCACAAATTGGATGTAACGAGTCTGACTTCTATTTCGATCTTTCAGAAAATTTACACAGACTGAAGCCATCTGCCAACTCAGCATTAGGTTTGGCACAAAGAAATCTTCAAAACAAGGATTATGAAACAGCCATGAAGTATTACGAAGAAGCTTCTCGTTTAGAAGTAGATACTGATAAAGCAAGTGGCTATATGATGACATTGTCTCAAATATTGTTCTCACAAAGACGTTATTCACAAGCAAGACAAGCAGCTTATGAAGCATTGAAATTTAAGTCGAACAATGGAGATGCCTACATATTAATTGCACAGATGTATGCTTCAAGTGCTCAAGGAATTTTTTCTGAATCAGAAAAAAGAGGTTTAGTGTTTAGTGCGGCTGTTGACAAATTGCTAAGAGCTAAAGCTGTTGACCCAAGTGTTTCATCTGAAGCTAATAAATTAATAAATCAATACTCAGGCTACTATATGGAGAAAGAAGATGCATTTATGATGGGTCTTAAAGCTGGAGAATCTGTATTTGTACCTGGTTGGATAGGTGAAACTACAACTATACGCACAAAGTAAATTTTGTAGGTAAAGAGATAAAGTAGTAATTAAAACACATATAATAGTTGAAAAACTTATTAAAGATGAAATCAAATAGCATAACAATCGGTATAGTAGCGATTGTTATGCTGTTTTTTTATACTGCCTGTGGCAGTAAAGAAGCTGAAACAATAGATATTCAGTTCGATCCTGAAACAACGCCTTCTATGACCACCGATAGTGTAACTACGCTTATCTCCGATTCGGGGATAACGCGATACAAGTTGGTGGCAGACAATTGGCAAGTGTTTGATAAAGCAGAGGAACCATTTTGGTATTTTCCAGAAGGAATATATTTAGAACGGTTCGACTCCTTGTTTCAAGTTGAAGCTAAGATTTTGGCCGATTCTGCATGGAATTATACCAATAAAAGACTTTGGCGATTGAAAGGTAACGTTGACATTCGGAATATGGAAGGGGAAATGTTTTTGAGTGATGAGCTTTTTTGGGATCAAAAGGAAGAACGAGTTTACTCAGATAAATATATTCAGATAAAGCGTGGCGACACAGAATTGAAAGGATATGGGTTTGAATCGAACCAAGCCATGACTGAGTATCGTATCTTTCGTCCTCACGATGGTAGAATACCTTTTAAAGAAGAACCTGTTAACCCCGACCTGGAAGCCATAGAACCAGACTCAATGAAAATGATAGATGAATGATTCGGTTGCGATACACCTTTGGACTGTATCTCTTATATTGTCAGTGTTTTTCTCCGGAATGGAAATTGCTTTTGTCTCTTCCGATAAGCTACGCTATGCACTAGACAAAAAAAACACAAATCCAATTGATTACATTCAGCGGGTGTTTTTTAGTCATCCACGTAAGTTTTTATCTACACTTACAGTTGGAAATCTTTTGGTGCTCATTCTTTTTGTATATACTACTATTGATCTTTCTAATGATTATATTCATCAAAATATAACAACAAATACTCCTTTAACGCTTTTCTTACAAGCGTTGGGGGCCTCCTTTATTATTTTAGTGACAGGGGAGTTGTTGCCTCGTGCCATATTTAAAAACAACTCCAACTTGTGGGTCAAAATCCTTTCTCTGCCTGCATTTATCTTTTACTTGTTGCTCTATCCCATAATCACCGTGTTTGCTTCTATGGGCAGTGCATTGCTACGATTAGTAGGCATCAGATTCAATCCTTTGGAAGAGAAAGCCCTTGGTAGGGTAGAACTTAATTCTTATGTAAAGCAAGGAATAGAAGAAGCACCTTTAGAAGGTGGCAGAGATTCGGAGGTGAAGATATTTAGAAATGCACTCGACTTTTCATCAGTCAAACTTCGCGATTGTATGGTTCCACGCACCGATATTATTGGCATAAGCAAAGATGCAGATGTAGACGAACTGAAAGACACATTTATAGAAACAGGTTTCTCTAAGATACTTGTCTATGAAGACGATATCGACAATATTATTGGATATATTCATATATGGGAGATGTTTAGCAATCCAGTAGACTGGACTACTCAAATAGCTTCTATATCATTCTATCCTGAAAGTATGCTTGCCAAGAACTTGATGAGCGAATTGCTACAACAGCACAAAACAATAGCGGTGGTAGTAGATGAATTTGGCGGAACATCTGGCATTATTACAACAGAAGATTTAGTGGAAGAGATTTTTGGGGAAATAGAAGACGAATATGATATAAACACGAATATAGCAACTAAGGTATCAGAGAATCATTACAAGATATCGGGTCGCATGGAAATTGACCAGCTAAATGAGCTTTTCGATTTCAATTTGCCGCAAGACGATGATTACTCAACCATTGCTGGCTATATACTACATCATATACAACGTTTCCCTAAAATTCACGAGAATATTGTTATTGATAATTACACATTCAAGATATTGAAAGTAACAGAACGTAAGATTGAAATTATAGAGTTGATTTTAAATCAAAATAATCAATAAAGGTAGAGAGGCTTTATTATTGAGAATAAATGGATTTGTTTTAAATTTTTTCCGTTATCTGCTTAATATTTACTATCTTCGTGCCCTTATTGAAACAACTATTTAGTTAAACATATTAATTTAATAAAAGGTAATTGTAAATGGCTACTTTACAGAAAATTAGAAATAGAGCCGGTCTCCTCATTGCGGTAATCGGTGTTGCTTTATTGGCATTCATTTTAGGAGATTTATTGACTTCGGGTAATACTTTCTTCCGTAAGTTACAGGACAAAGCATTTGTTGTGGACGGTGATATTGTCTCAACAGGAGAGTACTTCGACAGAGTGACAGAGTGGGAAGATTTTCAGAAAATGATTAGTGGAGAATCATCACTTGACGAGGCTACTACATCTCAGGTACGCGATATTGTGTATCAACAAATGATAAAAGAACGTCTGTTGGATGTGCAAGCCGAAAAGTTAGGCCTTGCTGTATCTAAACAAGAGCTGAATGATTTAGTGCACGGTGAATTTATTTCTCCTTTGTTGCAGCAGCTTCCACTATTTGTGAATCCCGAAACAGGAATGTTTGACAGAAATCAGCTCATTCAGTTTATTGCTACAATAAACACAGACGAAAGCACGATTCCCGTAGAGCAAGTTCAGATGGTGAGACAGTACAAATCTATTTGGTTGTTTTTAGAGAATCTAATTAAATACCAACGCTTAGAAGAGAAGTATGCTGCTTTATTGTCGGCTGCTGTTATATCAAATGATGTAGAGGCTAAAGCTACTTTTGAGCATTCGCAGCAAAGTGCAGATATTTTGTATGCAGTGCAAAACTACTTTACTATACCCGACTCTGTAGCCAATGTTACCGATGCCGATATTAAAAAGTATTACAACGAATACAAGCACCTTTTTACTTCTGATGTGCCAACTGCAAAAATAACATACTTCTCAAAAGAGATCGTTCCAAGTGATGAAGACTTTGATGAAGTAGAAGCTTTGGCTCCTGAGGTGTACGAAAGATTGCTTACTACTACCAATGTAGCAGCTGTAGTTTCTGAATACTCAGACCGTCCTTTTATAGATGCGTATCTAGCAAGTAATTTACTAACAACCGATGAGCGTTCGTTTGTTGAGTCTGCGGAAGTGTCTGATGTTTACGGACCTTTTAGAGATGGCGACTCTTTCAAACTATTTAAATATATAGCCAAAACTGTTGCTCCTGACTCTGCACGAATCAGCATGATTGGTATTCCACAGTCTATGTCTAATGATTCTTTAGTAACTGCATTTATTGACAGCTTACACACAGAAATTAATGGCGGTGCAAATTTTGCTGATGTTGCCAATAGCCTCAATCCACAATCAAATGGTGGTGAAATAGGTTGGGTGCGCGAAATAGATTTAGCACAAGCAGGTCCAGATGTAGCACAAAATGTATTTGCAACTTCTGCAGGTTCGGTAATTAAATTAAAAATGCCAGGACAACAAGCATTAATCTATGTAGAAGAAAAAACAGCTCCTGTTGCAAAATATAAACTTGCTGTAGTGAATATGCCTGTTATTGTTGGCGATAAAACTCAAAACAACATCGACAATGAGTTAAATCAATTTGTATCTGACCCCGAGGTTAAAACAAACTTTGCAGATAAGGCCCGTGAGTTAGGTTACAGTGTTGTTCCTGCTTACACAGCTTCAGCTACAGATCATACATTGGCGCAAATACCAAGTACGCGTCAAGTACTAAGCTGGGCATTTAATGAAAAAGAGGGAGCAGTAAGAAAATTCGACCTTTCTAAAAGTAGAATCATAGCAAGAGTTGATAGATTAATTCCTGCCGGGATTGCTCCTTTATCCGAAGTTACAGCATATATTAAGGCTGTACTTTTGAATGATAAAAAAGCAGAAGTAATAATTGAACAGTTAAAATCTAAAAATCCTTCAACATTGAACGATTTTGCACTAGCAATGAATTCTCAAGTAGATTCTGTGAGATTTGTTGACTTCAACACAGAGAACATTACCTCTTTAGGTAATGAGCCTATTATTAATGCTTACGCAGCTTATGGGCAGTTGAATAGTGTTGTAGGCCCACTAAAGGGCAACAGAGGGGTGTTTGCTCTTCAGGTTATCAATCGTGAGCAATCTCAAGAAGCGTACAATGCAGAGACTGTTAAGGCGCAACTTCAAGCAAACACTATGTACCGTTTACAAACACAAGCAGTAGAGGTGTTGAAAGATAAAATGAAAGTTATTGACTACAGATATAAGTTTTACTAGGCTATGTTTTGGTTATACAAAACAGCTAGTAATTACAAAACAAAAAACGTTAGAAGAGATTCTAACGTTTTTTTTTGTGCTTACCTAACCAAGCCGAGATGCCATTAGCAGTAGGTTAATGTGTATCGACGCTCTTTAGTTATATTTATAAGAGCTGAATTATCTATGGGCTGTTGGAAATGTTAGTGGTTTGTATAATCTACCACGGTAGATTATACAAACATGTCATGAAAATTGAATCTACCACGGTAGATTTGTTTGGAAATAAATTAATACGCCTATTTCTAATAGCATATTCAATATTTATGCCCTTAAAGTTGGATATGCTACATAGAAAAGGAATAAAGAGGTTTTACGTGATTAGCCCTACGGCGAGAAATGAATTTTTATATAATGAATCTCCAATTAAAATGCAACGAAACAGAAAAAATATCCTCAATGATTAAAAAACTACAGCAAAAGCGTGTTTTTTCTCTCCCCTGACAAATCTACCGTGGTAGATTGGAATTTTATGTCATATTTGCTTTTCTACCGTGGTAGATTTGTTTAAGAAGGTTTCATTTGCAACTACTTTGTTGTGGAGTTCATTGATTCTTTAGAATAATTGTGAATATAAATTAGACACAGCTCTAGCGCTTTTGCTTGTAAAGAGTTGTCTTGGATATAATAAATTATTAATCATCAGTACCAACCGCAAAATGATTGCATGTTTATTGCATAATATATAGCTATACGATACGACTCACGTTGGGCCGGAATGAATAACAGCAGTATAAGTTAGTGTTTAATTATTGCTATATCACATGGCGGCTAAGGTTCGAATTGTGCATTATTCAACACAGTAGCTTATATTTAAATTGTGCATACTAATTACTAACGATCAATGTGGACTTGGATCCGCTTAGGCCTCATTACTTGCCAGCCAAAAATTAGTCGCAAATCATAATAACCTGCAACGTTATTTGCAAACATATCTTTAATCACTTTCAAATGTTTGTGTTTACTATCTAATTCAAACTGTCTTTATACGTCCAGTTTTCAGTTCGTGTGTATGTTTATGTCAGATGGCACAAAGTTAGATGTGGCCTGTAAAATATACTTAGCTAGGCAGTTAAAGTAAAAACAGAGAGTAATAGATAAAGTAAACACATCTTTTTTTGCAACTAATCCTAAATAGTTTAATCAATAGACAAGCAATAGATAAAAAAAGCCGCATTTCTATTATCAATAATTGAAATGCGGCTTTAATTTTATTTTACTAGAAATGCTTACTTAGCATCTTTCTTAGCTTCTTGCTCATATTTAAGCGTCATAGTTGGTTGTTCTTTCACCTCGTCTGGACCAAAGTATTGGATAGGACCTGGATAGATGTAAGATGTTTTCTTTGCCCATGTTTCGCGATGTTCTGCAAAGGCTTTAAAAGGAGCTCCTTCTAAATCAACCAATGCTTTTTGAATCACTGGTTTCATTTCGCCATGTCTGCGTTCCATATTCAACATCATAGTAATGGGGACACCACCTGCAATCCATTCTGAAGCTGGAGCGGTTGTGTTTCTAATAGACGCCATATAACCAGTCTTTCCCGCTTTAATAAGTCTAGATGCTGTATATCCTAAAGAGTAGCAGTAGTTGGCATCAAAATTAGATGGTGCTGCACAACGTCCTTCGTATCCAAAGAAATGGTGAATAGTGGCAAATTTTCCTTTGTATTTACCTTCTTTTTTCCATGCCTTTAGCTTACTGCTTACCATTTCACTCAGTAGTTTCTCTGTTTCGATAAGCGATACTTGTACGTTTCCGTGTGGGTCACGATCTAATGTTAACTGACTAGCAACAGTTTTTGGTAGGCTCTCATATATTTTTGAGTTTTCCTCTGATAATTTGTGGATTATATACTCTCTTCTCATTGAGCGACGTATTGCGTCAAATTCAATTTGATTGTGAGCAAGGAAATCATTTAATTCAGCAATCAATCCTTTCATTGCAGGTATAAACTCAATTAATCCTTCAGGAATTAATACAGTACCATAATCCCTACCATCATCAGCTCGTGCTGCAACAATTTTTGCAATATCTGTTACAATATCGTCAAGCGATTGGTTTTTTGCTTCAACCTCTTCAGAGATAATACAGATGTTTGGCTGTGTTTGTAGAGCACACTCCAAAGCAATATGTGATGCTGAACGGCCCATTAACTTAATAAAGTGCCAGTATTTGCGTGCTGAGTCACAGTCGCGTTGTATATTACCAATAACTTCTGAATAAACTTTACATGCAGTGTCAAAACCAAATGATGTTTCAATTAAGTCATTTTTCAAGTCTCCATCAATTGTCTTTGGACAACCAATAACCTGAACCCCTGCATCAATTGATTTGTAATACTCTGCAAGTACAGATGCATTTGTGTTTGAATCATCACCTCCAATAATAACTAGAGCTTTAAGATCAAGTTCCTTTGCAATTTCTAATCCTTTGTTAAATTGTTCAGGTGTTTCAAGTTTTGTTCTACCCGAACCTATAATATCAAAACCTCCTGTATTACGGTGCTCATCAATTACCTCATCGGTCAACTCTCTGTATCTATGAGTAATCAATCCTTCAGGGCCTAATAAGAAACCAAATAGGCGACTCTCTTTATTGATGCTTTTAATGCCATCGTAAATACCTGCTATTACATTATGTCCACCAGGAGCTTGGCCACCCGATAAAATAACTCCAACATTTATGGGAGGATGATTTTCAGTCTTTTCACCCGATTCAACAAAGTTGATAATAGGTCTACCATAAGTATTTGGGAAAATTTTTTGAATTTCTTCCTCATCAGCAACAGCTGTCGTTGGTTTTCCCTCTTGTGGAACTACGTTCTTTTCTAATACTGCTGGCATCTTTGGAATATAGCTAGCTCTTGCCTTTTGTAAAGCGCTTGTAATCATATTTATTCTTTTTTTTATAATATGCATGTATAAGTATGCAAAACGTTTATTTATAGCTTCAAAAATAGCATTTTATTTTGAGAGTTTGAGTGTTTTGTGCATCAAAAATTGTTAATGACTGCTGTAAGAGTGTTTTAATAAATGTATATATCAAGAAAACGAGTCAAACTGTTTTAAATATAATTTTTATTTAGATTTATCAGTTGCTCTTCTAAAAACCTCTATTTTGAAATAAACAAAATTGTCTTACTTTTGTTTTATATCTTTAAACAAACCAATCACTTAGAATTATTTTTGATGTATAAAAAAAACACACTATTTTTCTTTTTATCGTTATTGTTTTCAATATCTGCATTATCGCAAAATGGTAAAATAAAAGGAACAATCGTCAATGCCACAACAAACGAGCCCGTTGAGTTTGCAGGCATCCAAGTTCAAGGAACTACGTTAGGCACTACATCGCAAGAGAATGGTGTGTTTGAGCTTACCAATGTAAAGTCAGGTTTTGTTCGGCTCGTTGTTAGTTTTATCGGTTTCGAAACTACTGTTTCTTCCGAAATTCAAGTGATGGGAAATCAAACCTCCTTTATTAATATTGCTTTACGTGAGTCATCGGTGCAATTGCAGCAAGTAACAGTTCGGCCCAACTACAATATGAAGCGTATAGAAAGCCCTATTTCTGTAATATCTGTTGGAGTGCGAGAAATTGAGAAAGGAGCAGGTGTCAATCGCGATGTTTCCAAAATAATACAAACACTACCAGGAGTAGGAGCCACCGATCCTAATCGCAACGATTTAATTGTCCGCGGAGGAGGTCCGTCAGAAAATGTGTTCTATCTTGATGGCATAGAAATTCCAATTATCAATCACTTTGCTACACAGGGTTCATCGGGTGGTGTTGTTGGAGTTATCAATCCAGATTTTGTGGAGGAGATTAGTTTCTACACTGGTGCATTTCCTGCCAATAGAACCAACGCATTGAGTTCGGTAATGGAAATAAGGCAAAGAGAAGGCAGTAAAGACAGAATACATACCAAACTCTCAATTGGAGCATCAGATGCTGCCGTAACAGTTGATGGGCCTATCAACGATAAGTCTACTTTCATTGTTTCGGCACGTCAATCTTACCTTCAGTTGCTGTTTAAACTTATTGGTCTTCCTTTCTTGCCTACTTACAATGACTTTCAAGCAAAATACAAATTGAAGATTGACAATAAGAACGAATTGACCATCATTGGTATCGGAGCAATTGATAATATGGCACTCAACACTGACTTGGAAGATACTGGAACAGAATCGCAAAAATATTTACTCTCTTATCTTCCTGTTTACAAACAGTGGAATTATACAGTGGGAGGTGTTTATAAGCATTTTAGTAATAGTTTCATCGACACTTGGGTGTTGAGTAGAAGCATGTTGCGCAACGCTAACTATAAATATAGAGACAATGATGAATCCAACGAGAAAATGTCGGATTACCAATCAGACGAAGCAGTAAATAAGCTACGTTTCGAACGTGAATATCCCTATATGACAATGAAACTAAAAGTGGGTGCAGGCATCAACTATGCCCACTATACCAACAACTCGTTTCGTAGTCTTTATCGCAATGGAGCTAAAGAACTGTTAAAGTACGATACAGATCTAGACCTTTTTGGTTATCAAATGTTTGCTCAGTTATCAGACGATTTTATCAACAAACGTTTGAAGCTTTCTCTTGGTGTGAGCGTTGTGGGTAATAACTTCAACGATAATATGAAGAACCCCCTCAATCAGTTCTCTCCACGTTTGTCTGCCTCTTACGAACTTTCTGATAAATGGGATATTAATGCAAACATTGGTAGATATGCTTCACAACCTGCCTACACTACAATGGGTTTCAAAAAAGATGGCGAGTTTGTAAATAAAAATGAGCAACAAAAATATATTACCTCCAATCAAGCAATTGCAGGTTTTGAATACCGTCCGGGTAGCAATATGCGCTTAAGTGTTGAGGGATTTTACAAACAGTATGGTCGTTATCCTTTCTCAAAAGAAGATGGCATTAGTATTGCTAGTAAGGGAACGGAGTATGGTCAGGTAGGCGATGAAGAGATAACTTCTATAGGAAAGGGTAGGGCATATGGTGTGGAGGTGTTATACAAATTAGTAGATTGGAACAACTTGAACCTAACTACCACCTACACTTTTTTTAGAAGTGAGTTTACAGATAAAGACAATGTTTATCGTCCATCGTCGTGGGACACGCGCCACATGGTAAATCTTATTGGTAGCTACAAGCTAAACAAGGGTTGGAATATTTCGGCTCGCTGGCGTTTTAGTGGAGGTGCACCCTATACACCAATCGATATGGAGTTATCAACAAATAGAGAAGCTTGGGATATTACCAATCAATACTATTTAGATTACGACAAATTCAATACACTTCGCTTAACAGCTAATCATTCGCTCGACTTACGAGTGGATAAAGAGATTTACTTCAATAAGTTTGCACTAAATTTCTATGCAGATGTACAGAATGCCTACAACTTCCAGTCAGAAAGTGTACCTATCTATACCAACAAGGATGTGGATGGGAATGTAATGATAGACCCATCCGACCCTACTAAGCAAAAAATACGCCTGCTGGATAATGTATCGGGAACTGTTTTACCTGCTATTGGGGTGATGGTAAAGTTTTAGAATGGTGTGTTTTGGTAAGAGGTGTGACGTATGTTTCGTCTGAAATAGACTTGTAGTCTGAAATATGATGTTTTTGTAAAATGAAGCTGTAGTTTGTTGTATGGGCTCAGATTGTTTGCAGGGTATTTTGCATAAGCTTATTGTGCATAACTCTGTGAGACGGTTGATAGGAAGGTCTTTATTGAGAACACTTAGTGATTTTTATTGTAATATATGGTCTATATTATAGCGGTGGTGGAGCTTTACTAAACAACTCAGATATTGAAGGAATAGATTTGGCTCTTTCCCAGCCTGCCATCCCCATTGTCCAAACTAAAGTATCGGGAGTAAGTTGTCCGTTCACCACCATTTGCTGCAAATGTATTTTCCGAAAAGGGCCTTGTTGCACACCACTTATTGCAATATAATACAAAGCCTGTTGCGATATTCTTGGTACTTCCTTCACATTTGCATCAATGGTTTTGTCAGACTGCACCGCTGTGCGTTGATCGTCTTGATAGTCAGTCATTTCTTGGGCCATTCTTTTTGCTCTAGTTAGACCTATACCTATGCCCATAGCATTTCTAGGGTGACTTCCTGCATCTGTTAGATTATTCGATCCACCTACTAAAGAATCAGTAAAAGTTTTTTGTGTGTAAGTGCTTCTTTTCTTTAAATTATTCTTTTCTATTCGTTTATCAATCACCTTTCTCACATTTTCCGGCAATATTATCTCTTTTACCGAAAACTTCATAAGGTTTAAACCATAGTCTGAGAAGTCGTTTTTTAATGCAATGGTCAGCTCGCTTGAAAACTCATTAAGGTTTGATACTAGATCAAGAATAGATATTTTTGATATAGCAAGATAATCTGTGAATTTAGAAATTGCAAAACTTTGCAGTTTTATTGTTGCACTTTCTGTAGTAAAATTCTTTTCAGTCCCTCCTACATTGCGGATAAATTTGATAGGATTGGATTTTACTTGAAAACAATATATCCCAGTTGCTTGCATACTTGTGTTTTCAAACTCCGAGTCGTGCATAACAATAGAGCTATCTGTAGCCCAGTCTATATTCCAAAACTGCTTTGTGTTTACAAAATAAACATCCACTTTAAATGGTGAGTCGAAGCCGTACTTCCATCTTTTAAGGGTGGCTAAAATAGGCATGTTTTCTGTAGTAAGTTTATAAGTACCCGGATGGTATACATCTGCAAATTGTCCATCACTAACCAATACAGCCACTTGTGTTTTGCTCACTGTGAGTTGTGCTCCATTTTTTATTTCCGCCTTAAAGCGGGGAAAACGCCAAATCAATATATCGGACGTGTAACTAGTCCATTCAATGATATCTACATATTCCCTGAATTTTTTATATTTAATTTTGCTGAATATACTCATAGCTAGTCATTTTTAAGTGATTCAATAAATATATTGGCTGATATACTTTTCTGAAATGCACTCGTAAACTTATAAGAGTTCTACAAAAAGAACCTGCACTATTTGCGCAATATTTAGTATTTTTTACGCATTAACAATTGATGCTAGTAGGACTATTCGTGCATTATTTCACTTTATAGTGCTGGTAATCAGAGTGTAATGTATACAAGTGGTTTGGGTGGAAATGTGCTATTTAAAAGATGAAGTGTTGCAAGATTACCCCTCTACTGACATACAAAAGTTGGGAAACATCTTTGCCGTATTAATGACGCTCATTACATCCGTTTTAATCTACACTGTTTCTTCGATTATCGTGCTCAGGGCCATCAAATATTCATATTGCAAGAAGAGAAAATCATATAGAGCAAATTTATGCTAGTTTTTGATAGGCTTCAAATGAAAATCTGCCCAAACATTATCCAATACCCACCATACTGTTTATGGAAAAATCTACAAGTTGTTTTACACAATAGGGCTGTAAAGGCGAAGCTATGTTGGTCAGCAAAGCTGTTTAATAGCAAAAAATAGAACATCTAAGACAATAATTAAGAGCGCATGTAATATGCAAGAAGAGCAATAATTGATGTACTGTTTATCAATACTTTCTAGCCAACACTCCCGAGCGATTGTAACGTCTGAGTTGATTCATCAGTAAAGTAGCACAAATAAGATTGGTACAGTAGCGATGCAAACCAGAAATTAAAAAATGGTTGTTTAAAAGAGCTTCAACTCTGTTTTTGGCGAGTCCGGCGCTTTCCGCTGCTCG
>SMER01000051.1_pt1 | contig 25219 bp, 23 predicted proteins | sample 2456411 | NCBI WGS metagenome assembly SMER01 (sample SAMN10132597, study PRJNA489261) | soil metagenome | isolation source: day1 antibiotic-silt loam soil ammended with raw manure from dairy cow... | place: USA | collected 2015-05-01 | reverse complement strand
GCCTCATAAAAATCTACAACTATTTCATCGGGATTTGTAGTCCTGCGCTAGCATAAAATCTGCGTTTAACTATTGCTATTGCACATTGCGGCTAAGGGCTGCTCTGTGTAAGTAATTTGGTGTTTTTTGTGGCTGATATTGACTTGATCTCACTAATAACCAATGCTAAATGCCGACTTAGAAACGCAATATCGCTCACTACAGACAGTTGCATCAGAGGCCAATCTACGGCACATATGTCATTACCAAGGCAATAAATAACAGTAGAAATAATAGAAGATAATATGAAAATTACCATCTTAGGAACAGGTACATCAACTGGAGTACCCGAGATAGGCTGCCAATGCGAAGTGTGCACCTCAAAAAACAGTAAAGATAAGCGATTGCGCTCGTCGGTATTAATAGAGAAGGGCGATGTGCGCATACTTATAGATGCTACTCCCGATTTTAGAGAGCAGATGATGGGTTTGCCATTCAGGAAGATAGATGGTGTTCTTATTTCACACGAGCATTACGATCATGTGGGAGGATTGGACGATATGCGCACTTTTGGACGCTTTGGGGAGATAGACATATATGCCGAAAAGAATGTGAGCGATGCGCTGATGAGTCGCATTCCGTACTGTTTTGCTACTAAAAAATATGCAGGAGTTCCTAATTTAAAGATTACGGAGATTGATTGTACACCTTTTAGTATAGAGGGTATAGAAATTGTGCCTATTAGAGTGATGCACTATAGGCTCCCTATTTTAGGTTTCAGAATTGGCAGATTTGCCTATCTTACCGATGTGAAAACAGTTCCTGAAGAGGAGATAGAGAAACTAAAAGATTTAGATGTGTTGGTAGTGAGTGCTTTGCGAAAGCGCGATCATATATCGCATCAAACATTGGATGAAGCGGTTGCTTTGATTCATAAAATTGAACCCAAAGAGGCTTATCTTACTCATTTGAGTCATCAGATGGGGCTTCACGATGAAGTGGAGAAGGAGTTGGAAGATGGTATTAAGATTGCTTACGACGGGATGGAATTAAGGGTTGAGAGATAAGAATGAAGAGTGACAGGCTAAACGCCATTGTCATTCCTATCGTATGTGAGGAATCTATTTAATTGCGGGATACTGGCAAACCATTCTACAACACGGCTGGTGCGGGCTACTACCCCTCGTCTTTGCCGAGGGGTTTATGGTTATTTGTTTTGTAACAAATATATATGTGCAGTACACACTGAGAATACATGAGGGCACTGCCCATAAAAAATAAAAATGTAGAATCATCAAATACCCCATTCTTTCCGAAACCTCACTCAATTTTTTTTATAGGTCCTTTCCCACCGCCTCTACTTCTTCACCATCGTTTCTACTCAATTACTGCCCCATCAATCACGTAGGGATGAAATCTTTGTAGTAAAAAATAATGTCAATAGAAACAGAATCCCGTAGGGATGGCATCTTTTAAACACATTACAAAATTATGTTATTGGTGTGGTACACGCAGAGAAGCGTCCGTTGAATTTAACCACGTAGATTACAATAAAATATTAAACCTTGCTTTATCCATCACTCATTAACAATCATTCATTCATAATTAACCATTGCTCCACGCAACTATTTGCCATTTTCTACGTCATATAGAGTAGAAGAGTAGGAGCGTAGATGTTTGTTTGAGACAATGAAAGTATTATATTTGTATAAAGTATGAAATTTCTCGATATTAATTAAACTATTTACACGCTCTGGAGTCAAACAAAGTGAGAAGGATAAATAGAACAACATAAATAACATATAAAGGGAGAATAAGAATATGAAAACAATTAAATTATTACTTTCAGGATTGCTATTTTTGACACCCTTTTTGGGTAACTCCCAAGAGTGGGATGACATATACGCCAATCCCGATAAACAAGTGACAAGGTTGATTCAGGAAAAGCCACAACAACCAGAAAAGAAGCAGAAAATTGTAGTTATACAAGGCAATGCTTCTAATGTGACTGTTGAAGCAAACGGCCGCGACATTGATGCATACAACCGCAGAGGTGGTGATGAAGGTGTTGAAACTGGCCAAGCAACTGTGGATGAGGATACTGATTATGAGTATACTGATAGAATTATTAAATATCACGAGCCACAATCGAGTGTAAAAATTACTGGTGCCGATGAAGTAACTATTTATGTAGGAGACGACTTGTATAGCGACTACTACGAGAATAGAGGCTACAATTATGACATGAATTGGAATTGGGGATGGGGTGGTTACTATCCTTGGTACGATGCATGGAATTTTAATATGTATGGATGGAACTCGCCATGGAGATTTAGATACGGATTTGGATATACTGGATGGTACTACAACGTATACTCGCCATGGGTACATAGTTGGTACTCACCTTGGTATAATCTAGGATACTATGGATTTGCTAATTACGGTGGATATTATGGTAGCTACGGTGGATATTATGGTGGAGGAGGCTACGGATACGGTTTCTATGATGGATATTACTCAGGACTTAGCAATAGCACTTCGGGCCGAAGCACATCTAGCTATAGATCGGGCAGTGGACGAGGATCTACACGCTCTAGTGGAAGAGAATCTACAATTACTAGTATAGACAGATCTGAAAGTGGACGTAGAACTACTGATTATACAAGAGCATCAAGAACTTCTGCAAACGCTTCAGCAAACAGAAGCAGTGCATCGGGTTCGAGAACAAGAATTGTTGATAGATCTGGCAATGTGTTGGATTCTAGAACAGGACGCACAATAAGTAGGAGCAATGCTTCAGCAGCAGGTGCAGTAAATAGAGGCAACGCTACAGCAGGTAGAACAAACAGAGGCGATATAGCTCGCCCAAGTGGAAGATCGTCTGTTGGACGTAGCGGAACTGCTACTCGCACTGCATCTTCTAGAGTTTATGAAAGAAACTCATCAGCTGCTCACAGTTCACGCAGTAGTGCTATAAATAGAAGTAGCTCTTCGTCGATGAGCAGAAGCTCAGGAATTGGCTCTACTCCTTCGCGCAATAGTAGTAGAACATCTACTTATGAAAGATCATCAAATACTTCTACACCAAGTAGAAGTACACAATCATCTACAATAAGTAGCCCTTCAAGAAGTTCGTCTTCTTCATCTAGCTCATCTAGTTCATCTTCATCACGTTCATCTGGTGGAGGAAGCAGTAGAAGTACTGGCGGAGGTCGTAGATAATAAATCTATTACAACAAGATTGTAAAGTATAGTAAACTTTAATATTGGCTGCCTCGAAATTATACGGTAGTGTTTTTCGAGGCAGCTTTTTTTGATAACAAAATAATAAAATAGTAAAATGAAAAAAATCACATATATAGTCATTTCATTATTGCTAATGGTAAGTTACTCTTACGGACAGGGACAAGTTGAAGCCAATCAGTTTTCGAGAACCGATTTGAATGGTACAGCTAGAGCTATGTCTATGGGGGGAGCTTTTGGAGCATTAGGAGGTGACCTGACGGGTGTATCAATCAATCCTGCAGGTATTGCAGTGTATAGAAGTTCTGAAATTGCAACAACTGCAGTTTTTAATAGCCAAAAGTTTGAAGCACCCAATGAAACTAACACAAAGAACAAGTTCAACTTCCATAACTTGGGTTTTGTAGGTTATTTTCCTACAAGAAACGATGTTATGCCATTGGTTAACTTTGGTTTCTCGTACAATAAAGTAAAATCTTTTGATAGAGAGATTGGAGCTGTAGGAATGGATAGAGGAACATCTATGATGGATTATATGGCGCATGTTTCTACGGTATTTGATGGTGGAGCAGGTGTAGACCCAGATATTATGAAGTTTACCGATGATAAGAGTTACGATCCATTTTTGAGTGGCGCTCCATGGTTATCAATATTGGGTTATCAGTCTTTTCTAATAAATCCTGGAAAAGACGAATTTGGTAATTTCTATACTCCCCTACACAACGAAACAGTGAACAACTCGCTATATATGTCTGAAAGAGGATCGATTGATGTGTACGATTTTACTATAGGAACCTCTATTAACAATATACTTAATGTAGGTATCTCTTTGTCGGTAACCGATATTTCATACAATCTGTATTCACAAAATAGTGAAGATTTTGCAACTGGTACTAATGCTGGTTTCGATTTAAACAATTGGCTTGAGACAGAAGGAAATGGAGTGGGAGTGAAGTTGGGAGTTATTTATCGCCCTATCAATGCATTGCGTTTGGGCCTATCTTACCATTCGTCAACTTGGTATAATATGACAGACAGATTCTCGGCAGAGATAGAGCATAATGTAACTCAATATGTTGATTTAGATGTTCATCCTGATTATAAACCAGGGTTTTATCCCAAAAATGAGGACCTGAAAAACTATACGAAAGACTACGATTTTAGAACTCCTGACAAATGGACTGCTAGTGCAGCGTTGGTTTTGGGAACTAATATGATAATTAGTATGGATTATGAGTTGACCAATTATGGCAGCATGAAGTTTTCTGAAGTGTCTGGTGTGAATGTTAGACCAGGAGAATCTTACGACGATAATACTAATGTTTTTATAAAAGAGGATCACAAGAACACTTCTACTGTGCGAACAGGTTTGGAGTATCGTTTTACACCTCAATTTTCGGGACGTTTGGGTTATGCATGGATGCAAAATCCGTATGACAAGGGTTTCAAAAATGATAGAGGAAATGCAATGACAGCTGGAGCTACCACTGCATTTAGAATGGAGGGCGATGCCAATTACATTACGGGAGGTTTAGGATATAGATTTAATCGTAATTTCTATGCCGATTTGGCTGTAGTGTACAAAACGCAAGACGACGAGTTATATGCTTATCCCAATGTTTTGAACGAAAGTGGAACAGGCAAATTTATTGATGCTGCTCCTTACAAACTAACAAATAGGTCTATAAAAGGATTGATAACTATTGGTTATAAATTCTAATTTATAGATTGAGTTTTTCATTCGTGTGTTTTATATAAAAAGGCTACCTGTTGTGGGGTGGCCTTTTTTTTGTGCCTCACTTCGTAACGGAATGAGAGGGGTATTTGACGATTCTACATTCTTATTTTTTATGGGCAGTGCGGACTGGAAGCCGCAGTGCCCTTGTGTATTCTACCAATGACATAATTTTGCAATGTGCTTTCACACTCTTTACTCCTTACTCCTTACCCTCCAATCAATTCCGCATAATCCGGCACATCCCTCAAAAAACTATACTTTTGTGTCTCATAATCCATCTTACAACAAAAGTGTTCCAATCCATTAGATACAATCAGGTAATCTACCCTTAATACTATGTTGTAGCGCACTATCTGATCAAATACATGTTGGTCTATTTTTACATCGGGCCTTTTGTACTCCACTATTACCAGTGGCTGTAACTTATTGTTATACACCACTGTATCGCATCGGCGTGTCATATTATTGAGCTTTATAATGGCTTCGTTTTCCATAAGAGAAAGAGGGTAGCCTTTGTGGTGGATAAGATAATTAAGGAAGCTTTGCCTTACCCACTCTTCTGGAGTTAGCACAAGATATCTCTTTCTTATTTGGTCAAAAATATGAAGTTCTCCTTCTGTTTTCTTCAATTTAGGTTCGAATATAGGCAAGTTTAATTGCAACATATTGTATCTTTGTTTAAATATCAGTATACTGAAACAGTACGAATGACAAAAATAAAGTAATTATGAGAACCAAACAAGAGATAGTAGAGAATTGGTTGCCCCGCTATACAAAAAGAAAGTTAGAAGATTTTTCAAAACATATTCTTTTAACAAACTTCCAAGACTACGTTGAGATATTTGCAAGACATTTTGATGTGCCAATATTAGGTGTGGGTGGTAATATGCCAAATGCAGCAGCAAACGGAATTACAATTATCAACTTTGGCATGGGTAGTGCCAATGCGGCAACTATAATGGACTTGCTGAGTGCTGTAAAACCCGACGCAGTATTGTTTTTAGGCAAGTGTGGGGGATTGAAACCCGACAATAAACTGGGTGATTATATTTTGCCAATTGCTGCAATTAGGGGCGAGGGAACATCGAACGACTACTTGCCACCCGAAGTGCCATCGCTTCCTGCATTTAGTCTTTTGCGTGCTGTATCGTCTAACATTAGAGACTTTGGCAAAGACTACTGGACAGGTACTGTTTATACAACCAATAGGCGCGTATGGGAGTATGACGATGCTTTTAAAAACTACCTGCGCAAAATACGTACCATGGCAGTGGATATGGAGACAGCTACTTTGCTTACTTGTGGTTTTGCAAACCGTATACCAACGGGGGCGTTGCTTTTGATATCAGATCAGCCCATGATTTCGTCTGGTGTGAAAACCGACGAAAGCGACAAGTTGATTACAGATTCGTTTGTAGAAGAGCATGTGAAAATTGGCATTAAATCGCTTTCAACGCTTATTAATAGAGGTTCTACTGTAAAACACTTACGCTTTGACTGGTAATACAGTTGAGCATGATTTATAAAAGATATATATAATTCTATGGCAAAGTTTGCTTCATATAGTTTAGTGCGCGAAGAGATACTTAAAAAATCGTTTAAACCAATATACCTTTTCATGGGCGAAGAATCATACTTTATTGATGATTTGACTGACATGATGGATAAGATGATTTTGTCGGAAACTGAACGTGACTTCAATCACAATGTTTTTTATGGTGTAGATTCTGATGTGAGAACAATAATATCTACCTGTCAGCGCTATCCAATGATGTCGGAGTATCAAGTGGTGATTGTGAAAGAAGCACAGCGACTCGACAATTTTGAGCTCTTGGAGCTTTATGCCAAGAACCCCCTCAAGAGTACCATTCTCATTATCAACTACAAGCATGGCACAGTTGATGGCCGCAAGGCTGTGTTGAAATCAATTGATAAGGTGGGTGTTATTTTTGAATCGAAAAGGGTTTATGAAAATAAAGTTCCAGCATTCATCTCTTCTTACTTCCGCGACAGGGGTTTTCAGATAGATGGCAAGGCTACACAGATGTTGGTTGACTATGTAGGCAACGATTTGAGTAAGCTTGTTAAAGAGCTCGAGAAGTTGCAAGTGGTGATATCTGGCAAGCAGCAACCGAGAATAACGCCAGAGATTATAGAAGAGAATATTGGTATAAGTAAGGATTATAATAATTTTGAGCTGATAAAAGCCATAGCCAATAAAGATAGGGCCAAAGCTTTTAGGATTGTAGATTATTTTGATAAGAATCAGAAGAACAATCCGTTGATATTGACTTTACACTCTTTCTTCTATTATTTCAACAACTTGGTGGAGTGTTTTTGGTTGCCTAATAAATCGGAGCAAAGTGTTATGAATGCACTCAATTTTAGAAGCACTTTTATGACACAAGACTATATGGCTGGGTTACGCAACTACACTGTGAATGAGGTGTTGGAAGTGATATCGCAATTACGTATTTTCGATGCTAAATCTAAAGGGATAGATAATCCATCTCTTACAACTCATGGCGATTTGCTTACGGAGTTGGTGGCTAAGATAATGCGATGAAAATTAATGGTGAATTTATAATTAAAAACGCCTTCTACTGCAGAGTATGCAGAGAAGGCGTAATGTTTGCTATGCTTTAATAGCTTACTATTGTGTAATGAAAATGAATAGGACGAACAAGTTCATCTCTTATATTTTATAATTATAATCACATGGAAGAGCACATTGCTACTAATGGGCTTATTGTAAACTACTCAATAATCTACCGATATATACCAATTACCCATCAACCACTATTATTCTGTTATCCAAGCAATTATCTCATCACTCATTGGGCTCTTTTTGGGCTCAACAAAATCTACCAACTTACCATCTTCATCAATCATGTATTTCTGAAAGTTCCAGCTAACTTTAGAGTCTTTTACTCCATTTTTCGATTTTTGTGTAAGCCACTCATAAATAGGAGCCTGATCTTTTCCTTTTGTACTTATTTTATCCATCATTTTGAAAGTAACACCATAGTTTTCTGAGCAAAAAGTCTGTATTTCTGAGTTACTACCAGGCTCTTGGTTCATAAAATCGTTGGCTGGAAATCCAATAATAGTAAAACCACTCTCTTTATATGTATCGTACAACTCTTGTAGTTGTTCGTACTGAGGTGTCAATCCACATTTTGAGGCCGTGTTTACAACTAGCACTTTCTTCCCTTTCAAAGTAGCCATATCGAACTCTTGGCCATAGATATCTTTCACTTTAAACTGATGAATTGAATTTGTTTGGGCTTGTATCATAATTAAAGATATTGCTAAAAAGCTGATTAAAACTAGATATCGTTTCATAGTAAATTGTTTATTTTAATTTATAAATAGTGTCTCTTATTGCTTCACAATATTGTAAAAAGCTGTCTACTTGTGCAGACTTAAAGTATAAACAAAGCAAGTGTAATTGTGTTCATATTCAAGAAATCTATTTATTAGAACAAATAATTACCCTTTATAAAACACATCAAGCCGCTATATACAAGGCTATTAGTTGTTTTTAATTCTCTCAGAATCGAATATTTACAAATGTGTGTGTAATGGTACAGTAATATCACACTGTAGCGGAGTTAAGCCTCAATTACCTCATAAAACATCATTTGATGGATATAATTATTCTTCATGCACCGACGAAAAACAGCCTATTATATAAATAAAACTATAGTTAACAATCACAATTTACATACATATGTTATCATAAGTAACAAGAGTATCACTATATACATATGTCTATGTGTTACAAATGTGCATAAACAAATGTACTTACGAGTGTAGTCAATTGTATATACATGAAGTTAACATCTTCTTTAAAGCCTTTGTTGATACTATATATGTTGTCTTATCAGTGTTTTAGGAAGTATTTATAAAGTATTTGATAACCTTTAAAATAGAGTAGGGAGGAATATCATTGACAAACTGTTAAAGGATTGTTCTTATAAAATATAAAGTGCTATATATGAGATTATAATATTGTTTATATAAAGTAGTAGTATAATCATTAATATCAATTGTATACTTCTGTTGATATAGATAAGATAGATTTGTATATTTAAAAGTTACTTTTCTATTCTACATATGTAGCTAGAGATTGTTTTCATATGTAATTTATGTTTTGTACATTTGTATATCACATTTGTGGAGCAACAACGTTTTGTATTTTAAACAATTCCTTATTATGAAAGACAGAATCAAGAAAATAATGGATAGCGAGGACTTGACAGCAGCTAGATTTGCAGATATGCTTCAAATTAACAGAGCTGTAGTTTCTCACATATTAAATGGTAGAAATAATCCGAGTTTAGATGTTGTAACAAAAATACTGTCGGATTTTAATTATATAAATCCTGATTGGCTGTTAAGTGGAAATGGATTGATGTATAAAGATGGATATGATCCTAAAGATGAAAAAGAGAGAGATTTATTCGCTAAAGAGGCGTTAAACGCAGACAACGATACAGATGTAACCAAATATACCAAGGAAAATAGCTCTCAAAGCGTTGTAGAGGTAGATAAAACCGCTGATAAACAGCAAGTTCCACCCATTCCTATCAATGACAGAAAAGTTAGGCAGATAATTGTTTATTATAACGATAACACCTTTGAAACCTTTACGCCCCATTGATTTTCTTTTTGTAACTTTGTATCTGATATTGATAAATAAATTGACTTACTAAAAAACTCAACAATAAGATACGGATGAAACAAAAACTAGATTTTATAATAACTTCGAATGAAGCTTTAAACGAAAAGACTTTTTTATTAAAAGTCTCTCCAGTGAATGGTGAAACTTTGCAGGAAGTTTATCCTGGTCAGTTTGTACAGATATTAATAGCCGATTCATCTGCACTTTTTTTGCGTCGTCCTATCTCTATCAATTATATTGATAAAGAGACCAACGAAATGTGGTTGTTGGTTCAGAGAGTTGGTAAAGGCACAAATAAGATAACAGAGATGAAGGTGGGCGAAGAGTTGAACCTTCTGTTTCCATTTGGAAATAGGTTCACAATGCCAAAATCGGGACAAAGAGTTTTGCTTATTGGTGGTGGAGTTGGCACAGCTCCGATGCTATTTTTAGGAACACGCTTGCAAGAGAAAGGTTTTAAGCCTGAGTTTCTATTGGGTGGAAGGTCTGCTTCTGATATTACGCAGTTGAAGGATTTTGAGAAAGCAGGCAAAGTTTATACTACTACAGAAGATGGCAGTTTGGGTGTGAAAGGATTTGTTACTAACCATCCTATTCTAAAAGAAAAAAACATAGATAGAATATATACTTGTGGCCCAAAACCCATGATGATTGCCATTGCACAACATGCAACAGATAATGAGATAGACTGCGAGGCATCTTTAGAAAATCATATGCCTTGTGGCTTTGGTGTGTGTTTGTGTTGTGTAGAAAAAACTAAAGAGCGTGGCAATGTATGTGTTTGTACAGAGGGACCGGTTTTTAATATTAATGAATTACAATGGATAGATTAAAAGTAAATATAGGAAATCTGGAGTTGAAAAACCCAGTAATGACTGCTTCGGGTACATTTGGATATGGTGAAGAGTATACAGATTTTGTCGATTTGAGCCGTTTAGGGGGTATTCTTGTAAAAGGCACTACATTGGAGCCAAGACAAGGAAACGACTATCCTCGTATGGCAGAGACCCCTTCTGGCATGCTTAATGCGGTGGGATTGCAAAACAAAGGGGTTCACTACTTTGTGTCAGACATTTATCCAAGAATAAAAGAGTACGACACCAATATTATTGTAAATGTATCGGGGTCTACAATAGAAGATTACATTGCTTGTACTGAGGCTTTGGTGGGACTGGACAAAATTCCTGCCATAGAACTCAACGTTTCGTGTCCTAACGTAAAAGAAGGCGGAATGGCATTTGGCACATCATGTGTATCGGCAGCGCAAGTTGTAAGAGCTGTGAGAAAGGTGTACGACAAAACGTTGATTGTGAAATTATCGCCCAACGTTACCGATATAGCAGAAATTGCATTAGCAGTTGAAGCAGAAGGTGCAGACAGTGTATCGCTTGTGAATACTTTTTTGGGAATGTCCATAGATGCCGAGAAACGCAAACCTAGGCTTTCTACCATCACGGGTGGTCTTTCGGGTCCTTGCATTAAACCCATAGCATTGCGTATGGTGTGGCAAGTGTACAACGCTGTAAAGATACCTGTTATTGGAATGGGAGGTATAAGTAACACGCAAGATGCTATAGAATTTATTCTTGCAGGGTCTTCAGCCATACAAATTGGGACATACAACTTTATCAACCCCACTGTAAGCGAAGAGGTTGTGGATGGCATATTGGATTATATGAATAGGCATAATATTGACGCTATTTCTGATTTGGTTGGCAAACTAGAGTGTTAGTTGGTTTTTTTGATAGCGTTTATTAGATAATAACTATATGCGTCTTTGCATTTTCATTTTGCAAGGGTGTGTATACTGACAATTGTCTATTGATTTGCTAAGTATTTTGACAAAATGAATAATAACACTACTTTTGTCAATCAAAAAATCAAAATAATAGAATTAAAACAATATGTCAAAACTAACTATACCCAAAGATTACTCTTCGATAATAGATTTAAAGCAAACAGAACTCGGCATTAAAAGCATAAAAGATTTTTTTCAATCTACTCTCTCATCCGAACTACGCTTACGCAGGGTAACTGCTCCTTTATTTGTAGAAAAAGGCACAGGAATTAATGACGATCTTACAGGAGTGGAACGCGCAGTGGAGTTTCCTATAAAGGATATGGACAATATAAGCGCAGAAATAGTTCACTCTTTAGCAAAATGGAAAAGATTGACGTTGGCTGAGTATCAAATAGAGAAAGGTTATGGAATCTACACAGATATGAATGCTATACGCGCCGACGAAGAGTTGGGCAATATGCACTCTTTATATGTAGATCAGTGGGACTGGGAGCTGGTGGTTGATGAATCGGAACGTACAGTAGGCTTTTTGAAAGAAATTGTTACTAGAATATACGATGCCATGTTGCGTACCGAGTATATGGTGTTTGAGTTGTTTCCTGCAATAAAACCCATGTTGCCAAAAAACATCACCTTTATTCATGCCGAAGAGTTGTTGCAAAAATATCCTACTCTTACACCCAAAGAGCGCGAAGATGCTATTTGTAAGGAGTTTGGAGCAGTTTTTGTTATAGGAATTGGTGCAGAGCTGTCGAATGGTGAGCCACACGACTTGCGCTCGCCAGATTATGACGATTGGACAACTGTGAATGAAGAAAACAGTGTGGGACTAAATGGCGATTTGCTTGTATGGAACAGTGTTCTTGAAACAAGTATGGAGTTATCGTCGATGGGTGTGAGGGTTGATAAAGCGGCATTGCTAAAACAACTAGAACTAAAGGGCCAAAATGATAAATTGTCTCTCTTTTTTCACAATAAATTGGTAAATGACGAGCTTCCTCTATCGATTGGGGGTGGAATTGGTCAATCTCGTTTATGCATGTTTTTTATGCGTAAAGCGCACATTGGGGAGATACAGTCTAGTATATGGCCCAAAGATATGCGTGTGGATGCTGGTAATAATGGAATTCACTTGATATAATATGTAATATGGATGGATTGTAGAAATTATGGATGTAATAATCGAAAATAGCTGGAAAGAGAAACTGCAGGGAGAGTTTGAAAAATCATATTTTAAAACCCTCACCAATTTTATTAGAACTGAATATAAGACCCAGAAAATATTTCCACCAGCAAATCTTATTTTCAATGCTTTTGATAAATGTCCTTTCGATGAAGTGAAAGTTGTTATTATTGGGCAAGACCCTTATCACAATATTGATCAAGCCAACGGCTTAAGCTTCTCGGTAAATGAGGGTGTGAAACTTCCACCATCGCTACTCAATATTTACAAAGAAATAGAGACAGATTTGGGTATAACTACTCCTAAATCAGGAAATTTGGAGCGCTGGAGCAGACAAGGTGTGCTACTTTTGAATGCAACGCTTACAGTAAGGGCTCATACACCGGGATCGCACCAAGAAAAAGGTTGGGAACAATTTACCGATGCTGTAATAGACACATTATCAAAAGAGTGTAGCGGATTGGTATTTATGCTTTGGGGAAATTATGCACAGCAAAAAGGAAAAAGTATTGATGCGAATAAGCATCTACTGCTCAGGTCGCCCCATCCTTCGCCACTTTCTGCTTATAGAGGCTTCTTTGGGAACAAACATTTTAGCACTGCCAACGAATATTTGATTAAACAGAATAGAAAACCGATAGAATGGTAAATTAGCGTTGAAAATTAAAAGTGAAAAGTTTAAGAATATTGTAGGGACAAGTCGCGACTTATCCATGGTTAATAATATTGCAAAAGTATAATTGCAATAATGTTAGTACAGAAATAGATACAAAAAAGCGATTCCAAATTTAATTTGGAATCGCTTTTTTAAATGTATATTGATTGTATGGTAAATTTCAATCTAATTTATCCAACACTACCTTCTAAACTTATTTGAAGTAGTTTTTGTGCTTCAACTGCAAACTCCATAGGAAGTTTGTTTACCACCTCTTTTACGTAGCCATTTACAATAAGGCCTACTGCTTCTTCGGGACCTAAACCCCTTTGATTGCAATAGAATATTTGGTCTTCGCTAATTTTTGAAGTTGTTGCTTCGTGTTCTAGCATTGCCGATGGATTTTGTATATCTGTATAAGGGTATGTGTGAGCTCCACAATGGTCGGTAAGCAATAAGCTATCGCATTGCGAGTGATTCCGGGCATTCTCTGCTTTCTTTGATATTTTTACTAATCCTCGGTAAGTGTTTTGGCTGTTACCTCCCGATATACCTTTACTTACAATACGGCTTCTTGTGTTTTTACCAAGATGAATCATTTTTGTACCAGTATCGGCCTGTTGCCAGTTGTTTGTAACAGCTACAGAGTAAAACTCACCTACAGATCCGTCGCCAGCAAGTATGCACGATGGATATTTCCAAGTGATGGCTGAACCTGTTTCTACTTGAGTCCACGATATTTTGGAGTTTACCCCTTTGCATATTCCACGTTTGGTAACGAAATTGAATACCCCTCCCACACCATCTTTATTGCCAGGATACCAGTTTTGAACTGTAGAGTATTTCACTTCTGCATTATCTAATGCTATGATTTCAACAATTGCTGCGTGCAGTTGATTCTCGTCGCGCATAGGAGCTGTACAGCCCTCAAGGTAACTTACATACGAATCGTCGTCGGCAATGATGAGCGTGCGCTCAAATTGTCCTGTGTTGGCTGCGTTTATTCGGAAATAGGTTGACAGCTCCATTGGGCAACGTACACCCTTTGGAATGTATACAAACGAACCATCGCTAAATACTGCACAATTGAGTGCTGCATAGAAATTGTCTTTATACGGAACTACACTTCCTAAATACTTTCTCACCAAATCGGGGTGTTGCTTTACTGCGTCGCTAAACGAACAGAATATAACTCCTTTTTCGGCCAAAACTTCAGAGAAAGTAGTTTTAACCGATACACTGTCCATAACAGCATCAACGGCTACTCCTGTCAATTGATTTTTCTCATCTAAAGGAATGCCTAATCTTGCAAATGTCTTAAGGAGCTCTGGATCAATCTCATCTGAACCTTCTTCTCCATCTTTCTTTTGACGTGGATCGGCATAGTATATAACTTCTTGAAAATCTATTTCAGGAATTTCTAAATGTGCCCATTCGGGTTGCTTTATTGTCAACCAATGTCTGTAAGCCTTCAAACGATAGTCTAACAACCATTCTGGCTCTTCTTTTTTAGAAGAGATAAGTCTTATAACATCTTCGCTAAGACCTTTCGCTATAAATTGCGTATCAACATCGGTAACAAACCCATATTTATAATCGGATGATGCTAAATCGTCTAATATTTTATCTTGATCTAATTCTTGCATAATATTTTTATTTTTACTTAGTGTATTTACGCATTTGATTAATGAGCAAATATCTTTTTATATTATCAGCACTAATAACAGTGGAGTTGGTTGTTTTGTTTAGTCTAAAATGAGACTATGTAACAATAGATTTCTGTAATAGATTCTGTTTCTTGCTGTCGGTAATATATGCTAGTGCTTATAATTGACAGTTGAAAAACAAAATTGACTTTGAAAAAACCTACTTAAGCTGTTTTGCTGCAATGCTTTCGGGTATAATAATAGATTGAATATCTTCGTAAGGAATAGTAACTTCTATTGGGCCCATTGAGTATGGAGCTATTTCGTATTGATTGTAGACATAATGTACTCCTTCGTTGTTTATCCAAAAGTTATTGTTTGGTGCAATGTCATTTACATCGAAAAAGCCCTCATTAAGCAACTCTTCTGGAGTATTTGCTTGGTACTTTTTCATTAAATTATCGATAATCTTTGTTGTCAAAAATTGTTGATAGTTGGGTGTAAATATATCTTCTTCTGTAATTGTTGTTAGCCTATCTAGGTTTACTGTATAATACAATACTTGCAACGACCCATGTGCTCCACCAGTATACGTGGCGTGGCTTACCGAGTAGCTTAATATGTTTTCATCTTCAAATAGTATCTCATTGCTTTTATGTAATTGATACCAGTACCAAGAGGGTTGATTGTCGCCTTCTAGATTCCCCATATCTTCGTAATACTGATTGCCAAGCTCTCTATACTCTTGGGTATATTTTTCTAAATATATGTCTAGCGCTTCTTTTGCAGAAAGTGCTCCGTAAGATTCATCGTTAAAAAAAGTGCCATTAAATATCTCTTGCAGTCTTGCTAGGTCTTCTTTGTTTCTAAAGCTCTTGGGATAGTTAAAGTCTATTTCCACATTTGCAAAAGGCTTTAGCGTATCGTTGTCTGAAAACAAGTAAACCTTTTCGTTCACTGTTATATTGTCAAACTCAAGCTTTTTGCTCTTTTTGATACACGATGTTGCAAATAAACCTACAAGTATTATTGATGATATAATAACTAATATATTCTTTCTCATAATCTAAATGTCTCTCTGTATAAATATAATCTCTTATTGAGTAATTTGTTTTATAGCACCAAGGTGTGGATAGAATTCAACTTTCACGGGTTGCTTTCTTATATCAAACATCTGTTTGGTTAATACATCTTGCGAACCGTACTGCACAACATCTACCTCTGTGTTTAGCAATGTTTTGTTTTGAAAATTAACTATTAATTGGGCTTTGCTCGGAAGATTGTAAATAACACCTTCAGAAAACTTTTTCTCTAATCTACGTTGATCTCTTTCTGAAAGCACTATTTCTGGTTGTGGAGTTTTATTTATTAAACTCAGATATATTGGCTCGCCTGCTAGGTCGTCAGCATCAACTTGTCCAAGTTTTTCGGAAAATCGAAAATGAACTTCTCTGTCAATATCTTCTAAGCCTGGAATTATAGAAACAGTCGATGTGCTTTGTTCCGTTTTAGTACTTCCAGCAAACAATTCAAGCAAAGCTTTCTCTTGCATATTTATTTGGTCTATAACCAATTGATAGGCTTGTCCATCGGGAGGCATATTTTCGGCTTCGCCAGTAAGAATATCTGAACGGCTTAGTCGCAATGCAAATATCTGTTTGGCAATTAGTTCGGCTTGTTTTGAGCGCGAACCTGCCAATAGTATCTCTTCTGTTAATAAAGATTGTGCATTTATGCTTTTAGTTGTTTCAACTTTCTCTTCTTGTGGTTTTGCTTGCTCAATCATTGGTGCTTCGTGATTGATAGAGCAAATCAACCCATCTTTGGTTAAGTAAACAAAAGGCTCTGCCGAGTTAGATCTAAACTCAATAAGATAAGAGTTGTGCTTGTTTGGAACACCAATGTTATGAACACTAACACCCTCAAGATTGTAAACTACCTTGTCTTCCAAAATAGGATTGTCGATGCTAAGATATTGCTTTGCAAACTGATAGTATTCGCCCCTTTTGTATGTTGTTTTAGATATTTTCAGCTCAAAATCAAGCTGTGTAAGCGGCAGGTTGTATGCTACTCCATATCTATTGCTCTCTAAGGCATTGTGCCTAATAGGCATTTGAGCTATAAGAGAAGCACTTAGCAGAAGTAAAGCAATTGTAATAATCTTTATTTTAGTATTCATAGTTAATTGGGATTATAATTAATAAGCCGATTGAAACTGATGTAAGAAATTTACATCGTTTTCGAAAAACAGACGAATATCGTTTATCTGATATTTTAGCATAGCTATGCGCTCAACGCCCATCCCGAAAGCATAACCAGAGTAAACACTGCTGTCTATACCACAATTCTCAAGCACGGCAGGGTCTACCATTCCACAACCCATAATTTCTACCCATCCGGTATATTTACATATATTGCACCCTTTACCGCCACAAATATGACACGAAATATCCATTTCGGCACTTGGCTCTGTAAAAGGGAAATAAGATGGTCTTAAGCGAATTTGGGTCTCTTTACCAAAGAACTCTTTAGTGAAAAATAGCAATGCTTGCTTTAGGTCGGCAAACGAAACATCTTTGTCTATATAAAGTCCTTCTACTTGATGGAAAAGGCAATGTGCTCTTGCCGAAATGGCTTCGTTTCTGTAAACACGCCCTGGACAAGTAATACGAATGGGCGGTTGTGTTTGTTCCATTACACGGGTCTGAACCGAAGATGTATGTGTGCGTAAAACAATTTCGGGATTGCTTTGTATAAAAAAAGTATCTTGCATATCGCGTGCTGGATGATCGTCGGCAAAATTCAATGATGAGAAAACATGCCAATCGTCTTCAATCTCTGGACCATCGGCAATAGAAAAGCCTAGTCTATTAAATATGTTGCAAATCTCCTCCTTTACCAAAGATATTGGATGACGCGTACCTAAAGAAATAGGATAGGATGTGCGCGACAAGTCGTACTCTGTAGTATCTACTTGAGAGTTTTCAAGTTCTCTCTTTAATTCGCTTATTCTATCTTCGAATGCTTTTTTGAGTACGTTCAACTTCTGACCCACCTCTTTTTTCTGTTCGGGTGGAACATCTCTAAACTCGCTCATGAGTGAACTTATAACTCCTTTTTTACTTAAATACTTTATGCGGAGTGCTTCGTACTCTTCTGGATTGTTCGCTTTCAGATTATCTATCTCTGAAAGGAGCCTAATTATTTTATCAATCATTCTTCTGTTATTACTTTTCTATTGTTTGATATTTTAATTACAAAATTACACTTTTCTATGCTATTTGCCACATTATAATTTAAAAGAATTGGTAATTATATAGCGATGGCTCTTTTTTGGTTGAAAAAGTAATCGTAAATTTGTTTTTTAGTCGCAAACATAAGGGTTAAAGACTTTATGGGCTGTGGTCTCTTTTAATCTTTCAAGAAATGAAAGTTGTAATTTAATTATAACAATAGCAAAATGATTACTCAGGTTCAAGAATATATTTTACACCACAAACTCTTTTCTAAACAAAGCAAAGTGCTTATTGGTTTGAGCGGTGGCCCAGATTCTATGGTTTTAATTCATCTGCTCATACAATTGGGCTATAATTGTATTGCTGCACATTGCAATTTTCATTTGCGTGGAGAAGATTCAAACAGAGATGCCGCATTTGTGAGCAAATGGTGTGCTGAAAACGGTATTCCACTATTCACAATAGAGTTTAACACAGAAGAATATGCCGCAACCAATAAAATATCTATTGAAATGGCTGCACGCGAACTTAGGTATAATTGGTTCGAAAAGCTAAGAGTAGAACAAAATGCGGATGTTGTGGGTATAGCTCATCATAAAGACGACTCTGTGGAGACCATTCTTATTAATTTAACTAGAGGAACAGGAATAAAAGGCCTTACTGGTATACCCCTTGTAAACAAGCATGTTGTGCGTCCTTTGTTAATAGTTTCTCGACGTCAAATAATGGAGTATTTGTCTGAAAATAAAGTGCCTTATGTAATAGACCATACTAATGAAGAGGAGATGTACACTAGGAATATTATTAGACTAAATATTTTACCAACACTTAAAAAAATAAATCCTTCGGTAAAAAACTCCATTATAACCACAGCCAACAACCTGAAAGAAGCCGAAAAAATATACACAGGATATATTAGCAAGGCTATAGAGGAGGTTTTGAATGATAATTTAATAGCTATTGAGAAGCTGAAAGAGACCTATTCGCCGCAATCTGTGCTGTTCGAGATTTTGTCGCCTATGGGCTTCACATCATCTGTGATAGAAGATATTGCCAACAATTTAGACTCTATACCTGGCAAAATGTATCATGCCCAGGGTGTGAGATTGCTTAAAGACAGAGATTATTTAGTGATTTCTGATAGTGAATCGGAAAAAGCAACTGAGAGTGATAAAGAGTATCTTATTTATGCTGATTCTACGGGCAAAGAGTTGCCTTTTAGCTTAACCATTCATAGAGAAGCATATACACCACAGTTTGAAATAAAGAGGAATAAGGCTATATTATATTGTGATATTGATACACTTACCTTTCCTCTCACTTTACGAAAGTGGAAAGAGGGCGATTGGTTTATTCCATTTGGTATGAAAGGAAAAAAGAAACTAAGCGACTTTTTCTCCGACAATAAATTTACTATTTTCGATAAAGAAGAGACATGGGTTTTGCTTTCCGAAAACAATATTGTGTGGATTGTTAATCATAGAGCAGATAATAGATTTAGAATATCCGATGCTACAAAAAGAGTTTACACGCTCAGTATTGGTAAAGAAAGTTAAAAACGTGTCTAGGTAAGGAATTAATTACTACTTTCATGCAACATATTTAGCTTTTGATTGTCTTATATAATAAGGACATGATTAGTTAATTGAAAATCAGAATCTTATTTTTTTTAATTTTTAAACGATACAATAATATGAAAACAAACGTTGTTAAAGATGTACTTTTGATAGCTACCTTTGCAGGATTTGCCTATTTAGTAGTGCGCAATTATAAACAAAGAAAGGAAAAAGAACGAGAAGCACTTCAATTTCTTCACTTTCAACTATTTTAATTCTATTTCTGACATTACATCAGAAATAAAGCGCACAATCTAATCTTATGGCTACAACTTTTTACTACCTTTGCAATTAATAAAAAGTTGTAAATAATATTTCCAATGCTAACAATAAAAACAATTTACGATAATCCTCAAGCGATTATCGATGGTTTACGTAAAAGAAACTTTGATGCCGAAGGCATTATTAAAGAGGCGTTGAGCCTTGATGAAAAAAGAAGAAACTCCCAAACTCAACTAGATGGTATACTTGCCGAGGTTAACTCAACTTCTAAGCAAATTGGTATGTTTTTTAAGGAGGGTAAAAAGGACGAGGCCGATAAGTTGCGTGCCAATGTTGCCAATCTAAAAGAAGATGCAAAGTTGCTAGAAACTGACTTGGCTGAAGCTGAATCAAAACTCCAAGATATTTTAGTTACTATCCCAAATGTGCCTCATAGCTCTGTACCTCAAGGTAAAGGAGCCGATGATAATCTTATAGAGCGTACGGGTGGCGATATGCCAAACTTGCCCAAAGATGCTGTTCCTCACTGGGACTTGGCAAAACAGTACGATCTGATTGATTTTGAATTGGGAGTAAAAATAACTGGTGCCGGATTTCCTGTTTATAAAGGAAAAGGAGCTCGTTTGCAGCGTGCACTTATCAATTTCTTTTTAGATAATGCACACAATAACGGTTTCACCGAAATTCAACCACCTTATTTAGTAAATGCAGAATCAGGTTTTGGTACCGGACAATTGCCTGATAAAGAAGGCCAAATGTATCATGCAGTAGTTGACGATTTATACCTTATACCTACAGCTGAAGTACCTGTTACTAATATATACAGAGATGTAATAGTAGACCAAAAAGATTTCCCTATAAAAAATACTGCCTATTCTGCTTGTTTCCGTCGCGAAGCTGGCTCGTATGGTAAAGATGTTCGTGGGCTTAACAGATTGCATCAGTTTGATAAAGTAGAAATTGTATGTATAGAGTCTCCCGAGAACTCTTACAACCGTCTCGACGAAATGGTAAGCTACGTTCAATCGTTGATTGAAAAACTAGAGCTTCCATGGCGCATACTTCGCCTTTGTGGTGGAGATCTTGGTTTTACTTCTTCTCTTACTTTCGATTTTGAGGTTTATTCTGCTGCACAAGAGCGTTGGTTGGAGGTGAGTTCTGTTTCGAACTTCGAAAACTATCAGGCCAACAGGTTGAAGCTTCGTTATCGCGATGATAATAGAAAAACTCAACTGTGCCATACATTAAATGGTAGTGCATTGGCTTTGCCACGAATTTTGGCAGCATTGTTAGAGAATAATCAAACTCCAGAGGGTATTCGTATTCCAAAAGTATTGGTTCCTTACACTGGGTTTGATATAATAGACTAAGTTTTCTTTCGAAAAGAGAGAGAATTACTATTGCTGCAGAATTTAAATGTAGCTAACATTTTACAAAATATATAGCCGCTATAAGTTTCAATTACTTTTAGCGGCTATTTTTTACATCCCCTTTTGTGTTGACCATCGTGTTGTCCATCAAAATTCACTTTCTCTTTACTAATTGAAGCTAAAACCTTTTGGCAAGAGTCATTTAATAAATAGAGTTTTCTTGTTTTTCTCTATATTGATTAAATTTAAAAACTTTTCTACCACAGTAGATAAGAGTTTTATCTGGTAAAAATTGAATTCACCACGGTAGAAATGTATGGGAAAATATATTTGCTATTTTTTCGGCAGAAAAGAGCAAAAATATGAGATAATCAGTCATTACTATAACTAAGGATGGCTTTTCATGAGATGTGAAAATAATCTTCTGCTGATAATTCAATTTTTAGGTGAATAGAAATACTTCTTTCATCAACATTTTTATTTTTAGGGCATATATGTTATCTCTTTTTGGTAAAAGAGCGGTTTTTAAGCTATAACAAACTTTTCTACCACGGTAGATGCAATTTTTATCTGATTTTGCAATTTCCACCGTGGTAGAAATGTTTTAAAATGTTTTAGCGTGATACCAATGGTTTACATTACGCCATACAACGCAACATCTGCACCATTGCCATTACGGCAGAGCGTCGTTTATTGTTTTCTCTCGATTTTCCAAACGAATACATTTTTGTCACCATTGTATTGTTGCATATAGTGCAAATCCATACTGTACCAACAGGCTTTTCTGCTGTTCCACCATCTGGGCCCGCTATTCCTGTTACTGCTATTGCACAATCTGTGTTGAAAGCTTCGATGGCTCCTTTTGCCATTTCTTCCACTACTTCTTGGCTTACTGCACCATAAGTATCTAAGGTAGATTTGTTTACATTTAGCAAATTCATTTTTGCGCTATTAGCGTAGCTTACAACCCCTCCTTTAAAATAAGCCGACGAACCGGCAATGTTTGTGAGCAAGTGAGCAATATATCCTCCCGAACAACTCTCTGCAACAGAGAGCGTAAAGCCTCTATCTTTTAGCGTATTACCTAGTATTTGTTGAAGTGGGTCGTCAGATTCGGCCAACAGGTAATCACCCAGCATCTCTTTTAATTTATTGGACTGCTTGTTCATCTCCTCTGTATGCTCATCGCCTTTTACAGAAAGACGCAAACGAATAATTCCGCCACCAGGTAGATAAGCCAATCCAAAACCAGAGGGAAGTTCCTCTTCAAAATCGTTTAAGTGCATGGCTAAACCCGACTCTGATATGCCGTGTGTGTAGAATACCTGTTTCAGAAATCTTTTGGTTTGAAATTGTTTTGTGAGGCGAGGTATAATCTCTTCGGTCATTGCCCAACGCATTTCGAAGGGTACTCCTGCCATAGAAACTAGCACCTTGCCATTCTTCTCGAACCAAAGAATGGGTGCAGTGCCAACTCTGTTTTGTATTACAGTGCTCTTCTCTGGCACGTAGGCCTGATTGCGAGTGAGTTCGTTTATTTCAACGTTTCTCTCTTTAAAAAGTGTTTCAATGTTTTCTAGCACTTCATTGTCGAAGACAAGTTTTTCGTTAAAATACTCGCAAAGTGTACTTTTTGTTATATCGTCTTTTGTAGGGCCATTTCCTCCTGTGAGTAATAAAATATCGGCTCGTTCAAAACCATCTTCAATTGCAGTATAAATGGCATCTTTTCCATCTTTTATAGATGTAATGTAAACAACATCAAATCCTGCATTGCTCATTTTGTTCGACATCCATGCCGAATTGGTGTCAACTACTTGCCCAATAAGCAATTCATCGCCAATAGTAATAATTTCTATGTTCATTTTCTCTGTTTTAGGGTGCAAATTACGAAATAAGTTGCTGAAAACTAAAATTCTCAACCAATAATTTCATGATTTAATAAAATGTTGTATCTTTGCCCTTTGAAAATAATAAAAGCTCGTACAGCAAATATAATCTTTATAAAGACTTAGAAAAATGAAAAAAGATATTCATCCTTCAGATTACCGTCCGGTAGTTTTCAAAGATATGTCAAACGACGAAATATTTATTTCTCGTTCAACTGTCAATGCAAGGGAAACCATTGAAGTAGATGGCGTAACATATCCACTTGTAAAACTTGAGATTACAAGCAAATCACACCCTTTTTATACTGGTAAACAAACACTAGTAGATACAGCAGGACGTGTTGATAAGTTTAGAAGCCGTTACGGTAACCGTGATAAGAAGTAAATCTATTAGATTTAAAAAAGCTAAAAAAAAGGCTGCTTGAAATTCAATTTTCAGGTAGCCTTTTTTCTTTTTAGTGGTTGCTATATTCTAGACCATTTAACTCACTACGTAAATATTAACATGGTTGTAAATATTTTTGGCCAACTTTAATTTTAATAGACTCTTTTATTTATCTGTTTTAGAGGAGATAGTAAAAAGAGAATACAGGAATGTCTGCATCTCATTATATAATATGATGAAACATAAGTGTAAGATATTTTTTTTGAAAGCTCTCTTTATCGCTAAATTAGTCGATTACTCCCACAGATTGAGTAAGCAATACCTCTTTGTGTGAAGGCAGGTTTAAGAGTTTGACGAGCGCATCTTTGTCGTACCAGCCACGTGATACAGCTCCCAATCCTTCTGAAGCAGCAAACAGATAGATGTTTTGTGCTACAAATCCACAATCGGTATAAGCATATTCGCGACTTGAAGCCTTATCCATATCGGCTACAAGTATAATATTTACTGATGCGTTTGCAACAAAATCTTGACTACCAGTCGATTTTCTATGATCGCCATCTTTAATAAGCTTAAGCATAGAGTTTTTTGCATCGTAAAAATAAACGCCACTTTTAAGAGCTACAAAAAGTTCTACTTCTTGTTTATCATTGGCAGTAGGTGCAGTTCTTTTGTCTTCGCGGTTGAAGCCATTGGCAGCCCACAACAGGTTTGATAAAACATCTACTGATAGTTCTTTATCTACAAAATTGCGCGACGATTTACGCTGGCTCAATGCTTGCATAAGGGGCTTGCCTCCTGTTTTGTTGGGGGCAGTAAGTTTAATGTCTTGTGCAAAACTTGGCATTATGAATGCGATACTAAACAGCATAAGGGTAATTTTTTTAATCATAGTAATGGTTATTAAAGGGTTGTATTACAAATATAAACAATTATTCTAACTTATAGAGTGTTATTTGATAATCGACAACAAAAAATTCAGCATATATACTCATTAAGCAATATGTAATCCTACACCTCGACTGACAATGAAATTAATTTATTTTCTTCTAAGTTTAAGGGTTTTATTTCTATTGTCCATGCTATCCAAAATCATTTCGCTTGAAGTAAGTTTGATAATACGATATTTACCCGCACCTACTTCGTTTTCCATTATATTCATGTCGTTTTTATATATGGTTAACGTGTTGTTATTTACACCTACTACATATTTGAGATAGAAAGTATGGTGGGGAGATTCTAAAGAATTGGGTGTGTGAATAATACATGTACCGTCGGTGTTAAATGTGTATTCTATAAAGTCTATATAGTTGTCGATAGGTAGGTAAGAATTGTCATTTATTACTACAGTCCATTTGCCTATTAGTTGATTAATTTCGACATCGTCATTGTCGCAACTTATAAAACCGATAATAAAGAAGAGTAGCAAAGATATTGCAAGTAAGTTTTTTGATTTCATTTTCTTTGTGAATTTGTTGTAATAATTCATTGAATGATTGTCCTGCTAAGTGTTTGAGCTATATATCAAGTAAAATATAGTTTTCTAATTAAATATTTGTATGTATAACT
>SMER01000048.1_pt1 | contig 25990 bp, 17 predicted proteins | sample 2456411 | NCBI WGS metagenome assembly SMER01 (sample SAMN10132597, study PRJNA489261) | soil metagenome | isolation source: day1 antibiotic-silt loam soil ammended with raw manure from dairy cow... | place: USA | collected 2015-05-01 | reverse complement strand
CCATTGGCTTTGCCTTAATGGGCTTAATGAATAGCACCTTACCGCTGTATATCGCTGTAGCGATCACCATCTTGTCTTCAGTTTTTGTGCAGGGTGCTGAGGGTGCAACCTTTGGCATTATCCCCTCCATCAAGCGCCGTATTACAGGACAAATTTCCGGCATGGCCGGTGCTTACGGCAACGTCGGTGCAGTGTGTTATTTAACCCTCTACACCTTTGTTACCCCTTCGCAGTTCTTCTTCATTATTGCCGCAGGTGCTCTGTTGAGCTTTGTCGCCTGTTTCTTCTGGCTCAAAGAGCCGGAAGGTGCGTTTGCCGAAGAATACATTGTTTCATCAGTGGACCTTGAGCTCGCAGCTGACCAGCAGGCTGGCAAATGATGACGAGTTTAAGTAACCAACACATGCGTGCATGCAGCTGCCCAGCATCAATGCACAGCTGCTTTTCAAGAGGAATAAAACTATGAGTCGCATTCTAGATCAACTGCACTTTTTAAAAAGAAAACAAGGCGAGTTTGCTGATGGCCATGGCGAAACCCGTAAAGAATCACGCGAGTGGGAAGACGGTTATCGCTCACGCTGGCAGTATGACAAGATCGTTCGCTCCACCCACGGGGTGAACTGCACAGGCTCCTGCTCGTGGAAAATCTATGTCAAAAACGGCCTCATTACTTGGGAAACCCAACAAACCGACTACCCGCGTACCCGCCCAGGCTTGCCCAACCACGAGCCGCGCGGCTGCCCTCGCGGTGCGAGCTATAGCTGGTATATCTACAGCGCCAACCGAGTTAAATACCCGAAAGTGCGTAAGGCGTTATTGCAACTGTGGCGTGATGCCCGTAAATCATTAGCGCCAGTGGATGCTTGGCAAAGCATTGTTGAAGATCCGGCCAAAGCACGTGCTTATAAAAGCAAGCGCGGCTTAGGTGGTTTTATTCGTTCCAACTGGGATGAAGTCAACGAAATCATTGCCGCAGCCAACGTCTACACCACCAAGGCCTATGGCCCTGACCGTGTGGTCGGTTTCTCGCCGATTCCGGCCATGTCGATGATCAGCTACGCGGCAGGCTCACGCTATCTGTCGTTAATGGGCGGTGTATGCTTAAGCTTCTATGACTGGTACTGCGACTTACCACCGGCCTCCCCCATGGTTTGGGGTGAGCAAACCGACGTGCCTGAGTCCGCTGACTGGTACAACTCCAACTACATCATTGCTTGGGGCTCGAACGTGCCGCAAACCCGTACCCCTGATGCGCACTTCTTCACCGAAGTACGCTACAAGGGTGCTAAAACCGTAGCAGTCACCCCAGACTATGCGGAAGTCGCCAAACTGACTGACCTATGGCTCAACCCGAAGCAAGGTACTGACGCGGCGCTCTCGCAAGCCTTTTGCCATGTGATCTTTAAAGAGTTCCACTTGGAAAAGCCCAGTGCCTACTTTACTGATTACGTGCGCCGTTACTCCGACTTCCCTATGTTGGTAATGCTGGAAGACTTTGAAAGTGGCTTTAAACCCACACGTTTCTTACGCGCCTCCGATTTAGCCGGCAATCTGGGTCAAGAAAACAACCCCGAGTGGAAAACCGTTGCCATTGATAGCCTTTCCACTGACTTCGTTTCACCGCTAGGCTCAATCGGCTACCGCTGGAATGAAAAAGGCAAATGGAACATTGAGGCCCGCGAGGGCACCAACGGTAAAGACGTTGAACTGCAGCTGTCCTTAATTGATGAAGGCAACCCAGTCGAAGTGGCCTTCCCTTACTTTGGTGGTGATTTACATGATCACTTCCAGCACGTGGAAGGTGAAGCTGTCCAATTCCGTCGTGTGCCAAGCCGTGAAGTGACTTTAGCCGATGGCAGCAGCGCCCGTGTCGCCACCGTGTTTGACATCAGTGCTGCAGGTTTAGCCATTGACCGCGGTCTGGGTGGTGACAACGTTGCCAGCAGCTACGATCAAGCCGACATTCCAGGCACCCCAGCTTGGCAAGAAGCCATTACTGGCGTCAGCCGTGAAAAAGTTATCCAGGTTGCCCGTGAGTTTGCCGATAACGCCGACAAAACCAAGGGTAAATCAATGATTATCGTGGGTGCCGGTATGAACCACTGGTACCACTTGGACATGAACTACCGCGGTCTGATCAATATGCTGATCATGTGTGGCTGTATCGGTAAAAGTGGTGGCGGTTGGGCGCACTATGTGGGTCAAGAAAAACTGCGTCCACAAACCGGTTGGCTACCTGTGGCCTTTGGTTTGGACTGGAGCCGTCCACCGCGTCATATGAACGGCACCAGCTTTTTCTACAACCACAGCTCACAGTGGCGCCATGAAACCATGGACATGCACGAGATTCTTTCGCCTATGGCGGATAAATCCGAGTTCCCACAGCATGCGCTGGATTACAACATTCAAGCAGAACGTGGCGGCTGGTTACCCAGCGCACCGCAGCTTAACCGCAACCCGCTGGAAATTTGCCGCGAAGCTAAAGCAGCCGGCATGACGCCACAAGATTACGTGGTGAAGTCCCTAGAAGACGGCTCATTGCGCTTTGCTTGTGAGCAGCCTGATAGCCCAGCCAACTTCCCACGCAATATGTTTATTTGGCGCTCAAACCTGCTTGGATCATCCGGTAAAGGCCATGAGTATATGCTCAAGTATTTACTGGGCACGCCTAAGCATGGGGTAATGAACGAAGACGCGGGTGCTAATGGTTATAAGCCAACTGAAATTGAATGGGCTGAAGAAGCAGCCATCGGTAAGGTTGATTTGGTTACCACCCTCGATTTCCGCATGTCGTCCACCTGCATGTATTCAGACATCGTCTTACCTACCGCGACTTGGTATGAAAAAGACGATATGAACACTTCAGATATGCACCCATTCATTCACCCCTTGTCGGCAGCCATTGACCCTGCTTGGGAATCCAGAACCGACTGGGACATTTTTAAAGGTGTGGCGAAGAAGTTCTCCGATCTATCTGACGGCCATCTGGGTGTGGAGCAAGACATTGTTACCATTCCGATGCAGCACGACAGCCCCGGCGAGCTGGCTCAGCCCTATGGTGGCACGGACTGGAAATCATCCGGTGAGCCATTAGTACCAGGTAAAAACGCTCCTAACCTAGTTGTGGTTGAGCGTGACTACCCGAACACCTACAAGAAGTTCACTTCGCTTGGCCCGTTAATGAATAGCCAAGGCAATGGTGGTAAAGGCATTGGTTGGAATACTGATGATGAGGTGACGTTCTTAGGCCAGCTCAATAAGCAGGTGCTAGAAGACGGTGTCAGTCAGGGCCGACCACAAATCGACTCAGCCATTGATGCTTGTGAAGTTGTTCTCTCCTTGGCACCGGAAACCAACGGCCATGTGGCAGTTAAAGCTTGGGCAGCACTCTCTGAATTCACCGGCCGTGATCACAGTCACTTAGCCGTGGGCAAAGAGCACGAAGCCATTCGCTTTAAGGATATCCAAGCCCAGCCACGCAAAATCATTTCCAGCCCAACGTGGTCTGGCCTGGAAGACGAGCATGTCAGCTATACCGCGGGCTACACCAACGTGCATGAGCTGATTCCATGGCGCACCATCACCGGTCGTCAGCAGTTCTATCAGGATCACCCTTGGATGCAGGCCTTTGGCGAGCAGCTGATGAGCTACCGTCCACCGGTCAACACCCGCTCCATTGATCAGGTCAAGGATAAGCGTCGCAACGGTAACACTGAAATTGTCCTGAACTGGATTACTCCGCACCAAAAGTGGGGTATTCACAGCACCTACTCTGACAACTTGTTGATGCTCACCTTAAGCCGCGGTGGCCCGATTATTTGGCTTTCAGAAACCGACGCACGTAAAGCGGGCATCGAAGATAACGACTGGGTGGAATGCTTTAACGCCAATGGCGCCCTCACCGCCCGTGCGGTGGTTAGTCAGCGGGTTAAAGAAGGCATGGTGATGATGTACCACGCCCAAGAACGCATTATTAACGTACCGGGTTCAGAAACCACCAAAACCCGCGGTGGTCACCACAACTCGGTCACCCGCGTAGTGTTAAAACCCACCCACATGATTGGTGCTTACGCGCAGCAGTCTTACGGTTTCAACTACTACGGTACCGTCGGCAGTAACCGCGATGAATTTGTTGTGGTCCGTAAAATGAGCAAGGTCGACTGGCTAGATGGCTCAAATACCGATGACCTTCCACAGCCATTACCACAAGATCTTTAAGGAGAACACCATGAAGATTCGCTCACAAGTTGCCATGGTTCTGAACCTCGATAAATGCATCGGTTGCCACACCTGTTCAGTGACCTGTAAAAATATTTGGACCAGCCGTGAAGGGATGGAATACGCCTGGTTCAATAACGTTGAAAGTAAACCCGGTATTGGCTACCCAAAGGAGTGGGAAAACCAAAACAAATGGAAAGGCGGCTGGGTGCGCAATAAAGACGGCTCCATTCGTCCGCGCATTGGTGGCAAATTCCGCGTGTTAGCCAATATCTTTGCTAACCCGGACCTGCCAGTCATTGATGACTACTATGAGCCCTTTGATTTTGACTACCAGCACCTGCATACCGCGCCCGAAGTGGCGCACCAGCCGGTGGCTCGCCCACGCTCGCTGTTAACCGGCAAGCGTATGGAGAAAATCGAATGGGGTCCAAACTGGGAAGAAATCCTCGGTACGGAATTCGCTAAACGTCGCAAAGACAAAAACTTTGACAATATCCAAGCGGATATTTACGGCGAATACGAAAACACCTTTATGATGTATCTGCCGCGTTTGTGTGAGCACTGTCTCAACCCCACCTGCGCCGCAGCCTGCCCCAGTGGCGCCATCTATAAACGTGAAGAAGATGGCATTGTCTTGATTGACCAAGATAAATGCCGCGGCTGGCGCATGTGCATCAGTGGCTGCCCGTACAAAAAGATTTACTACAACTGGAAAACCGGCAAATCAGAGAAGTGTATTTTCTGCTATCCGCGCATTGAAGCCGGTATGCCAACCATCTGCTCAGAAACCTGTGTCGGGCGTATTCGTTACCTTGGCGTACTGCTGTATGACGCTGACAAAATTCACGAAGTGGCCAGCACCCCCAATGAGCATGACTTGTACCCCAAGCAGCTGGAAATGTTCTTGGATCCCAACGATCCGAAGGTCATTGCCCAAGCACGTAAAGACGGTATTCCAGACTCAGTCATCACTGCTGCGCAACAATCACCAGTGTATAAATTAGCCGTGGACTGGAAACTGGCCCTGCCGCTGCACCCAGAATACCGCACCTTACCTATGGTGTGGTACGTGCCACCGCTGTCGCCGATTCAAAATGCCGCTGAAAGTGGCAAGATCGGCATGAATGGCATCCTGCCGGATGTGGACAGCCTGCGTATTCCTCTGCGTTACCTGGCTAACCTGCTCACTGCTGGCGATGAAAAGCCGGTTAAGTTGGCTCTAAAACGCTTACTGGCCATGCGCGTCTACAAACGTGCTGAGCATGTGGACGGCGTGGAAGACTTAACCGCGCTGGAAGAAGTGGGTTTAAGTAAAGCGCAAGCGGATGAAATGTACCGTTACTTGGCCATTGCGGATTATGAAGACCGTTTCGTGATTCCAACCGCACACCGCGAAGAAGCCATGTCGGATGCCTTTGCTGAGCGCAATGGTTGTGGCTTTAGCTTTGGCAACGGCTGCAGTGGTGACGATAGCGCCAATATGTTTGGTGGGAAAAAACATACCAAGCGCGAAATCATGAAAACCGTCCAAGTATGGGAGGACTAAGCATGAAAATCTTAAAGGTTATTTCCTTGTTGTTGGATTACCCAACCCAAGTGATCTTCGATGCCAAAGATGAGCTGGCCCAAGCCATTGCTGCCACCCGTGTGATTAGCCCTGAGCAGCGCCTAGCTGTTCAGGCGCTGGTTGATGAGTTAACGGCAGGCGACCTAATGGATGCGCAAGAGGCCTACGTTAAGCTATTTAACCGTGGCCGCCACTTCTCACTGCTGCTATTTGAGCATGTGCATGGTGAGTCACGGGACCGTGGTCAAGCCATGGTCGATTTAATGGCGCAGTATGAAAATGATGGCTTTGCCATCGATACTAAAGAGCTGCCGGATTATATCCCGCTGTACTTGGAGTACTTATCCCACTGTGACGAGCCTACCGCTCGCGCGGGCTTAGCCGATGTAGAGCACCTGCTCGCCTTGCTTGCAGCGCGCTTAGTTGAGCAAGGCAGTCCCTATGCCGCGTGCTTTCAGGCGCTGTTACAAATCGCTGGCTTTGAGCCTGAGGTGGCCATTGCTGAAGTAAGCGAGCAAGTCAGTCAAGAAGTCTATGACGACAGCTTTGAAGCTTTGGATGCACTCTGGGAGGAAGAAGCCGTCACCTTTATGTCCAGCGAGCAAACGGACAGCTGCGGTATTAACAGTGCCAATGCCCCACAAAAACAGCGCGAAGATGTAGCAGTGCCACTGCATTGGGTCGACTTTGCCCATGATGCCACCGCTACTAATAAAGTGTAGGAGAATCCCATGTCTAATTTTAATCTTTTAGTGTTTGGCGTATACCCATACGTAGCGCTAGCCATCTGCCTGATTGGCAGTTGGGCGCGCTTTGACTTATCGCAGTACACGTGGCGTGCAGGTTCCAGCCAAATGCTCGATAACAAAGGCATGCGCTTAGCCAGCAACTTATTCCACGTCGGAATTATCTTTATTCTGGCCGGACACTTTGTTGGCTTGCTCGCCCCCCACGCGCTTTATAGCCCTTTTATCAGCACCGAAAACAAACAGTTGCTGGCCATGGTCTCTGGCGGCTTCTTTGGCATCTTGTGTTTGATTGGTCTGGTGATGTTGATTCAACGTCGCCTTAACAATCCGCGCATTCGTGCCAGCTCCAGCACTTCAGACATTATGATTTTGTTTGTCTTGTTGGCGCAGTTGCTGTTGGGCTTAATGACCATTGTTGCCTCAACCCAGCACCTGGACGGCTCAGTAATGGTTATGCTCGGTAACTGGGCGCAAAGCATCGTCACCTTGCAGCCCATGCAAGCTGCAGCGGCCATCGCACCAGTTGGCATCATCTACAAGCTGCATGTGTTCCTTGGTGTGACTTTATTCGTGCTCTTCCCGTTCACCCGTTTGGTACACATTGTCAGTGCACCAATCTGGTACCTGGGTCGTCGCTACCAAATTGTTCGTCAAAAAGGTTAAGGAGTAGATTGCTATGCAACAGTCATCGACCCCTTTATTCACCGATGCGGCTCAGTCTGCATCGGTGGGCGCAGCGGCTACAGAGCCGCTGTTAATTGCCACCAGCAGCAACAGTGACTTACCTGTTATTCGGGTCAACGGTGTTGAAGTAACCAGCACCGCCATTGCCCAAGAGATGCAATATCATCCGGCTGACTCCCAGCGCGAAGTGGTATTTTTGGCGGCGCAAGCGTTAGTACTGCAAGAGCTACTCAAGCAACGCGCCGCTGAAATTAATCTTGAAGTGCAGGTGCAAGACGCTGAAACCTACGAGGAAGCCAGTACCCGCTGCTTGCTCGAGCAGGAAATCAGCACCCCAGACATTGGCGATACTGAACTGGAGACTTTCTATAACAGCAACCCGCGCAGCTTTACCACGCCGCCATTGGTGTCGGCGCGGCATATTTTAATTGCTGCTGACCCTGAGGATGATTTAGAACGCAGTACGCAACGGGAAATAGCCCTCAATATTATTGAGCAATTACAAGCGGGCGCTAACTTTGCAGCGATGGCCATGACTCATTCGGCTTGCCCATCGAAAGCCCAGCAAGGCTCTCTGGGGCAATTGTCAAAAGGACAGACCGTCCCTGAGTTTGAGCGCCAACTGTTACGCTTACCGCTGGGCTTGGCTGAACAGCCCATCGAATCGCGCTACGGCTACCACATTGTACTGGTGGAGCAGCGTGTCGAAGGCGAGCTGGTGCCTTACCACATGGTCAAGGAGCGCATTGCTGCTCAGTTAAGCCAACGTGTTTGGCAAAAGAGTGTCACTCAATACCTGCAAATGCTGGTGGGTGAAGCTACAATCGAGGGCATTACATTGCAGGGTGCGGCGTCGCCGCTAGTGCAATAGCTTAAATTGGGAGAAACGTCATGTCTGCTGAACTGATTGATGGTTTTGGTCGAAAAATAGACTACGTGCGCTTATCGGTTACCGACCGTTGCGACTTTCGCTGTATCTATTGTATGGCTGAGGACATGACGTTTTTACCACGTCAACGCATTTTGACCCTTGAAGAAATTGAGCGATGTGCAGAAATTTTTATTGCCAACGGCGTGCGTAAAATTCGTTTGACCGGTGGCGAGCCACTCACCCGCAAAGGCATTGTTGGTCTATGCGAAAGAATCAGTGCCATTCCCGGCTTAGACGAGCTGGTGATGACCACCAACGGTTCGCAGCTGACTAAATACGCCCAACCGCTGGCCGATGCTGGGGTCAAACGCCTTAATATCAGCCTAGATTCGCTCTGCCCTGATAAATTTAAAGCCATGACTCGGGTGGGTGATCTACACCAGGTGCTAGCAGGCATTCAAGCTGCGCGTCAAGCCGGCTTTAAAAATTTAAAGATCAACAGCGTGATCATTCAAGGTCACAATGATGATGAAATTTTAGCGTTAACGGATTACGCCATAAGTAATCAACTGGATATCACCTTTATTGAGGAGATGCCTTTAGGCCATGTCGGCCGTGAGCGCTCTTTATTTAGCAGTGATCAAGTGCGCGACAGCATTGCTGAACGTTATGCGCTGCTGGACAGCACAGAAAGCAGCGGTGGTCCGGCACGCTACATGCGCTTAAAAGATTACCCCACGACGCGGATTGGTTTTATCTCGCCACATTCGCATAACTTTTGCAGTACCTGTAACCGTGTACGCATTACCGTTGAAGGCAAGTTATTGCTTTGCCTTGGTAACGAACACTCCTTGGATTTATTGGCTTTGCTGCGCCGTTACCCGTTAAGCAATGAGCCCGTTTTGGCCAGCATCCATAAAGCGCTCAATAATAAACCTGAAAAGCACCATTTTAGCAGTGACGGCGACGTACAAATTGTGCGTTTTATGAACGCCAGTGGCGGCTGAGGCACAACCTTAGCGCCCTAACTCGCCACCCATAGACCCGAAGAGACCCCATATGACGATCACAAATTTTGATGACCTGTTACAGGCTGCTAAAGCGCAAACAGAGCCGCAGTTACTGCTCTTTGTCTTCACCAAAGCAGAATTACCGGAAGATGCCACACAAGTTGAAAAAGAAAACTTTGCCAAAGGCGTTGGCGGCACTTTAACCCCCGTGGTTTGTGTTGATAAAACCCCAAACGAACTGAGTAGCTTTAGCGCTCTATTGCAAGAGTCGAAAAAAACCGGACAGGACTGGGACGTGGTCTTTATTAGCAGTATGTCTGGCCACGGCGGTATTGCACCAAACTCCGACCAAGCGGAACAACCGTTACAAATGATGGTACAAGCCATTCAAGCCGGAGGCGTGAGTAATTTTTTAGCCTTCAGTAAATCTGGTGAGATCCTACAAATCAGCTAAAGCCAGTGGCACAACCTAGGCTTAAACGCAGCACGGCATAACCCAGTACTGACGCTTAAGTTAAACCTAAATAAAAACGGGGCCTATTCAGAGCCCCGTTTTATTTGCGCACTCTTAACTGGCTAAACGACTAATGCGCACTGGCAAACCTTGACGGATACTGGCACCGCTGACGCCTTCCAGCCAAGTGGCCATCACCTCGCGAGTAGGATCAGCAAAGCCTAGATCATTGAGGTTAATCCCTGCTCCGATCCAGTCAATCGCCGGCATGGCTTGGCCATCCACCTGATGCTCACTGGCGCCTAGTTCGCGGTGACCATAACCGTGCTCAATGCCTAAGGCACCTGGCTTAACGCTTTCACTGACCAAGGCCAAGCCAATCACTGTGCCACCCGGGCTTTCGATTTGAATGGTATCACCGTGGGCAATGCCAGCGCGCTCGGCGTCGATACGGTGCACCAACACAGGGTTATAGGGTTTGATCATACGTAAGCGCTCAAGCCCTGCAGAGTAGGAGTTCATAATGTTTGATTTAAACGAGAACGCCAGTAACGGCCAGTCTGCTGTTGAATAAATCTCACGCATCGGCGTACCATCATGAAACTTGGCTTGCTGAAATTGCGGTGTGCCCACTAGACGCTTACCTGTGTAACTGTCTACAGCAGTGCCCACTTGCTCGTTGTAGATGCACAAAGGCGCGCGCCAAGCATGGCGGTGATGCTTGCCCACATAGGCTTGATCATAGTCTTCAAAACGTCCACCACGGGCATACATATAGGCCACTGGGCCCTGCTCTTCAGGCTTTAACGTGCTTTGCAACTTAGGCAGTAACGACGCAATACCACCATGCTCAATATCACTTTCAGTGACCTCAGGTAAAGGCTTACCTTGGAAAGCAATATTGGCCGCTGCGCGCAAATAGAAGTCTTCGGCTTTATTCAGTGGGTGCAAGTTACCCTCATGGTCAGGGATGGCGTTATCACCAAAGCCGGGTAAGCCTAAGCGTTTGGATACTGCAATTAAGAAGCTGTCCAAACTGACCGGCTCGCCTTCTGCAGTTTTCTGCTGCCGTGGCTCCACCACCGGCCAGCAGGCTGTGGTCATTTTAGTACTGGTGCCGTTCCAAGCTCCGGTAAAGCCCCAGACTTCATACATCACCGAATCCGGTACTAAATAGTCAGCATAACGATTGGTTTCATTGATAAACCCATCCACTGCCACATACAAACCTAAACGCTTAGGATCTTGAATGCGCTCACCGATAATATTGGCCAAACCTGCTTGCCCGTACATAGGGTTGGCCATGCAGCCAATCACTGCTTTTAATGGGTATGGATAGCCATCTAAACCGGAAGCAATATGCTCAGTCAGCGCTGGCGGCGCTAAGACCCGCCACGGTGCGCGAGCTGGGTATGGCGATTCGCCAGCGGCAACTTTGCGTTTATATTCTGATGATTTTTCATAAGGGAATCGAGAACGTGACAAAAACACCCCTTTAGGACCACGCTTGCCCGGGAAACCCTCCAAATCATAACGGGGTCCAGCACCGGTACCGTTGAAACCACCGGGTGCTTTAATCGCTCCACCTTTCTGGTTAAAGCTACCCACCAGAGTATTCAGCATAGTAATGCCAAAAGCGGCGTAGAAACCACTGCCTGACATCATACCGCCATGGCACGCTGCGGCAGATTGACGGCCGTGCTTGGCAAAGGTACTGGCTAATTTCACCAAGGTGCTTTCCGGAATACCGCAGTGCTCTGAGTACTCCTCCATGCTGTACTGGTTGGCTGTCTCACGTAGTTTGGCGAGACTGCTTTTAACCTGAACAGGGCCATTTGGCGTATCAATCTCTTGCTCAACAAACAGCTGAGCCTGTGTTGTTTGGCTGGCAGCAACCAGTTCACCTTGCAGATCTAAGACCATCACCTCATCGGCAGCACTGTCTAACTCGGCTAAACCTAAATCCGAGCGGCGTAAGAAATAACCGACACGCGGATGCCCTTCCGTCTCAATCACTAAGTGGGTGGCGTTGGTGTGCCCTGCTTCGCCCTGCTGCTCAGCAGCCGCTTGGCTCGGGTAAGACAAAAAGTCGGCGGCATAGCCATCATTGGCTAAAAGCCACTGGGTTAACGCCATGGCCAAAGCAGTATCGGTGCCCGGCAGGATCGGTACCCAACGGTTACGCTCGGTGCTGGCATGGGATGCGGCAGCATTCAGTGCTGGATCAATCACCACATATTCTAAATCGCCGTGAGCACGGGCTTCAGCCAGCAAGCGGGCTTGACGCTTAAAAGGGTTACCGGCTTGACTCGGCGCGGTGCCGATAAATAAGGCAAAACGGGTGTGCTTAAAGTCGGGCTTACTGTGGGCGTTTTTCTCCAGATCATTTAATACCGCACCTGAGCCCATACGGAAAGCCACACCACAATAAGAGCCGTGGGCACCAAAGTTACGGGTACCAAACGCATTAAAGGTAAAACGCTTTAAAATTGCTGAACGGCCGTAATCCGTGGCATCCATCACCAATAACTGGTTAGCCACAGGGCCGTACTCGGGGTTGTCTGGATCAATCAGCGTTTCGTGGTCATGTAACTCGCGCAAACCTTGCACATGGCCTTCGCCAAACAAATCGCCACCTTCACAGACTTCTTCAACCATTTGTTCAAAGGAAATCTTTTCCCATTTGCGCTCGCCGCGTTTACCCACCCGCTTCAAACAATGGGTTAAACGAAATGGACTGTCAATTTGCGCCATCATCGCATTCCCACGAGCGCAAGTGGTGGAGCGTCCGGCCAAACCTTGCTCAGCAAAACCACTGACACTTCTTAGTGCATCCACCACCGGTTTGGCTTGCGGTAAGTGTGGATCACCGGATAGCGGATGGTACGGATTACCGGACACACGCAAGATACTTTCATTGTTGTTATCAATGCGCACCCGCACTCCGCACAAGGTGGTGCAGCCATAGCACACTGTGAAAGCTGTGCGCTGATCGGGGTTCAAGGTCAACTCACCGGTCTGACTGTCGACACTGTATTCAGGCGTTAAAGAGTTGCCATGAATACGGTCATTGGGCTTTTCCCCTGAGGTGCCTTTGATGCCCTTAGCCATTTTAATCAGTGGATCAGAGTAACCCGCAGCAAAGGTTGCTGCACCACCGGCAATGGCCGCGCCTTTTAGTAAACGACGACGTGACTTATCTGGCTTATCCATGGTGAACAGCTCCTTTAGCAACAACAGAGGATGGCGCATCAGTGTCTAGACTGTGGTGCTGACCTATGCCGCGCCAAGGGACAAAAAGGTCAATCAATAAGATCGCTGCCAGCCAGAGGCCAAAGATGCCAATCACCCCCAACCAACCGGACGAGCCCAAAGCGATACTGTAATCATTAAAGCCTGCAGTGTTACGTGCCACAGTTTGCACATCCATCAGCACTGCCCAGCGGAACATCCACGCCACATGCAAGGCCAAGAGTCCAGCAATCCATGCATGGACTTGTAAACGATGGCTGCTACGCAATAACCAAGCTAAAGCCATTAAGGTGATACCAGCGGTTAAGCCCCAAGTTGTCATAGTGCGCCAGGTTGGGTTACCACGTACCGAATCAATCGCCGCCGCCACCGAACCGGATAAAGCATTGGCACCGTCGAGGTACCACGTCAGCGCAATCAAGCCGCTGGCCAAGCAACTTAAAATCAAGATGGAAAGCATTTGTTGATTAGTGGCGGACTTTTTGATCCCGGAAATACGGTTCAGTAGCAGCACTAAGCCGCACGCGCCCAACATGCCGGTAGTGGCAAACATCGGAATCAACCAATTGGTGTTCCACAAAGGCCGTCCTTTCACCACGGCAATTTCAGCACCGGTGTAGAGAATAATGCCAGTGGACATCAATAAAGCCGCTAAAGTCAGCAGTGGAATAAAAAACGTCGGTGCTTGCCAGTTACCAAAACTGAGCAAACGCGCATAGGCGCCCAGCAGCCCCTTGGCCGCACGCTGGGCTTGAATCGCTGGCCGCCACACCAAGTAAGCCAGGGCCAGCACTACCCCTAAGTAGAGCGGCAAAATAAAACTGCCGATACTCATCCACGACCAAGGTGTGGGATGGGCATAGAAGTGCCAAAAACGCAGCGGTTGGTGCAAGTCAGCCAGTAACGCCACCGGTGCCACCAAAGTGGTACTGACGCACGCCAGTAAAGCAATGCGGCTGGTGGTCCGCCAGGACTTAGCACCCAACAAACCTGGTGCGCTGAGCCACAGTGTGCAGTAAGACAGTGCTATTAAGAAAAAGTATTGCACGGCCCACGGATACCAAGCTAACCCATAGCGCGGTACCAAAACCTCAGTGACCAGAGAATTCATAACCAATCTCCTTACCTTCGTTATCCAGCACATCCCACAAGCCAGCAATGGCTTCGGGGCGGGTTGTAAATTGCTCATCCATGCCTAAGTAAAAGACTTGCGGTGCAGTGTTTTTCTCCGGCTGTAAAACCATCAACTCGTCACGGTGCTGGGCAATTAAGCGACTTATTTCACTGTTGGGATCGCGCATATCACCAATAATCCGCGCGCCACCGACACAGGACTCAACACAGGCGGGCAATAAATTGGCTTCTAAACGGTGGGCACAAAAGGTGCATTTATCTGCAGTTTGGGTGGTTTCATTAATAAAGCGCGCATCATAAGGGCACGCGTTGACACAGTAAGCACAACCCACGCAGCGATCACTGTCGACCACCACAATGCCGTCTTGACGCTGGAAAGTAGCCTGTACTGGACAGACGGGAACACAGGGTGGGTTTTCACAGTGATTACATAAACGCGGCAACATAAAGGTTGCACTATTGCCCGTTTCTTCGTGTTTAACTTCAAACTGCGAAACAATGGTGCGGAAGTTGCCCAATGGCGCTTGGTTTTCAATATGACAGGACACCGTACAGGCTTGGCAACCGATACAGCGGCGCAAATCAATTAACATGCCATAGCGCTTAGTTGGATCGCCTTCGCGGCGCACTGGCTGGTCATTGATCCCTGCCTGCGCAACACTTGATAGCGGTACCAATGCTGCACCTGCAGTCAGCCTGGCAATCTGCTTGAGCAGCGACCGTCGCATTAAATCCATAACATTTCTCCAGCCAGTAACGTATTAGTTAGTAGGCTACAGAATATTTTTAAACGGTCGCTTGACTGGTATCAATGGATAATACTTATATATAAAAAAATATACTTAAATCTCAACAGTTGCAAATATAACTATATATAGAAGAGTATTAAATTATAATTAATATCCAAAAAAAACGGGGCCTTATATAAGGCCCCGTTTTTGTTGCTGACATCCAGTTCAGCTTAAACGCTGTATCACTCTTTAGCTTGGCGCAGACGCTCAGGCTTAATTAAGAAGCGGGCCAAGGCTGGCAGTAGCCAGATCGCACCAAACATGTTCCACAGGAACATAAAGGTCAGCATTAAGCCCATATCCGCTTGGAACTTAATCGCAGAGAACATCCACGTAGCAACACCAATGGCCAAACAGACACCGGTAAAGAGCACTGCTTTACCTGTTGATTTTAGGGTCTGGTAGTAGGCTTCTTGCAAAGGCATACCCATGCGTAAGAAAGTTTCTAAGCGACTGTAGATATAAATACCGTAGTCGACCCCAATCCCGACCCCTAAGGCAATCACTGGCAAAGTGGCTACTTTCACCCCGATCCCCATAAAGGCCATCAAGGCGTTACCCAATACCGAAGTCAGCACCAAGGGTAAAATAATACAGATGGTCGCGGTAATGGAGCGGAAAGTAATTAAGCACATGGTAATTACTGCGGTGTAAACAGCAATCAGCATCATAATTTCCGATGCGGAAATGACATCGTTGGTCGCTGCTTCAATACCCGCGTTACCCGCCGCCAAGAGGAACATATGCTCATCGCTATTGGTCTTTGCGGCAAAGTCTTCCACCGCAGCCACCGCAGTACTTAGGGTTTCGGCTTTGTGATCTTCCAAGAAAACCAGTAGCGGTGCTAACGAGCAATCGGAGTTATATAACGCATCTGCACGGGAAATTGAGTTATTCAAAATGTGCTGGTTGCGCGATAAGGTCTCCCACTTCAAGTTACCCTCGTTCATTCCTTTGATCACCTGCTTAGAGACTGTGACCATAGATACCACGGACTGCACACCCGGCGTGTTTTCCATGCGCCAACTCAGATCATCAATGGCTTTTAAGGTATTGTAGCTTGAACAGCCTTCAGTGGGTGTTTTCACCATCACCACCAGTACATCAGAACTGGTCGAGTAGTTATTGATAATAAAGTCATTATCCAAGTTGTAGCGTGAATCCGCATGCAGCTCTGGCGCACCTTGGTCCAAGTCGCCAATCTTCAGGTTTTGCCCGTACCAGAGTCCAAAGATCAAGGCACAGAGGGCAATCACCACCGAGAACGGGGCCACAACAGGGCTGGCAAAATTAGAAATAAAGCGCCATAACGGGCTTTCACGCTCAGCATTTTCGCGACTGATTTTAACCGCTTTCTTACTGATACCAATGTATGAAATCAATACAGGCAAGAAGATCAAGTTAGTCAAAATGATGACCGCCACACCCACTGAGGCACCAATGGCTAACTCGCGAATCACGCCGATATCAATCAGCAGCAGAGTAATAAAGCCCACCGCATCCGAAGACAGCGCCACTAAACCTGGGACAAATAGCTGACGGAACGCCATGCGCGCAGCAGTTAAAGCATCCAGCGCGGTGCCAGAGGCCATGGCGATACCATTGATTTTTTGCACACCATGGGAAATACCAATGGCAAAAACCAAGAAAGGTACCAACATGGAGTATGGATCCAGCCCAAAGCCCATCAGGTGCAGTAAGCCCAGCTGCCAACCCACGGCAATCAGTGTGGAGAACAACACCGCCAAGGTGCTTTTCATGCACTTGGTGAACCACAATAACAGGGCAAAGGTAATGGCAATGGCTACCCCAAAAAACAGAGCAACGCTGACCAAGCCATCAATCAAATCACCCACTTTTTTCGCAAAACCAACAATATGGATTTTGACATTGGGGTTTTCTAACTGATATTTCTCACGGATTTTCTCTTCAAGATTGTGTGAAAACTCTTGATAGTCGAGCTTGAGCAGCTGGCTTTGATCATTGGGATCAGGAAACTCTTCCAGCAATGGGATTTCAACAATACTGGATTTAAAGTTGTTACCTACCAGCCGCCCAACTTGCCCTGACTTAAGAATATTGTCGCGCAATTCATTGAGGCTTTCTGCAGAACCGTCATAGGTTTGCGGTATCACCTCACCACCGGCAAAACCTTGCTCGGTAACCTCGGTCCAGCGCACGTTAGGGCTCCATAAGGAGCGCAGGCCGGAACGATCAACACCTGGAATATAGAACGCTTCATCACTGATTTGACGCAGCGTTTCCATATAGTCTTTGTCGAAAATATCGCCATTGACGCTTTCCACCGAGATGCGCACGCTATTCCCTAGGTTGGCTAGGTCGTCACGGTGCTCAAGCATTTCCTCAATATAGGGGTGCTTGAGTGGAATCATTTTCTCAAAGCTGGTTTCTGGACGCACCTGCGCCGCATTCCAAAATAAGAAAACACTAATAATGATACAAAGTACAACAACCGCAGGTCGGTTGTTAAAAATCAAACGCTCGAGCACTGCGGCTGGATTGTTTCTTGATTTAGAAGTCATTCTGACAGTCTCCAGTCTTATTATTTATCGAGCACATCATTGCCAAGTGCATCTGTTTGGTGAATACCATTTTGCCCGACTAGGACAAGCTTGCCCTCTGCGCCTTCCGCGACTGCCGCCAGTGAGGTGCGGTCAGATCTGTGACTGACAGTGAAGCTTTGACCATCATCGCTGCTGCGTAAAACTGTGCCGCCATGGCCCACAATTAAAATATCACCATTGCTCAACAACTCGCCGCTCGATAAGCCAAACTGCAATTGGCCACCATCGGTTTGTACTGGAATTTCTTGCCAACTTTCACCAAAGTCTGTAGAGCGGAAAACATGGCCACGCAAGCCATAGGCGAGTAGATGGTCAGGTTGCTGTCCGCCGACAACGCCGAATAAAGAGCCTTCATACGGACTGTCCAACACTTCCCACGATTCACCCCAGTCGGTTGAGCGAAACATCACGCCCATTTCACCGACAATGATAATTCCAGAATCTGCCACAGAACTGATAGCGTTTAAGTGGTAACCATCTTCATTGTCTAGGGCATCATCGAGACGCTCCCAGTCTTTACCGCCATTGTTAGTGCCCAGCAACATGCCATACGCACCTACCGCATAGCCGGTGTCACGATCTTTAAACCAAACACCTAACAGTGGCGACTCTTGCTCAATATCATCGTACTGGCGAACCCAAGTTGCACCACCGTCACGGGTGGCTAAAATTAAAGCATCGTGGCCCACAGCCCAGCCATGCCGGTCATCCACAAAATAGACGGCAGTCAGTAACTGTTGGGTAGGCACTCGTGCCTGTAACCATTGTTTACCATCGTCATCGGAATAGAGAATATGGCCGCGAGCGCCAACAGCAACCAAACGCTTACCGGCCCGAACCACGTCTAACAGCAAATTGCTTTGCGCAGCTGGCGACTCAATGGAGTATGCCGGTGCCGCAACACCTTCGCTTTGCGCTGCCACTGGTAGCGAGTACGCGCTGGGCAGAATTAACGCTGCACATAAGGACAGCAGCTTAAACTTGTCAGCGACACTGTGTAATTGTTGCCCACGACCAATGCCAACAGTGTTTTTATTATCTGTCTGCGAAAAGGGTTCACGCATATATATTCCCCATTATTTTTATAGTTGCATGCCTTGACTGGCTATAGTTATACACTTCAATCCTATGAAATAGGCACTGCGCCCGCAATCATTATGCATTGTTGTTTTGTTAAGTATTGTAAAGCTCAAATATCGACAAGAAAAAAGCCGCTGTTTAGCGGCTTTTGACCTTTGCGTTACCCCTTAGCGAACACCGCGTCGACGCAACGCCGCGGGTTTAAAGTAGTTATCATCTGGGGCGGCCTGACTGTAATCAATGGTGCCCGACTCTTCATTGTCTAGATTCTGCACATGGTAGCGACGGCTTTGTAAATCATAGAACACATCCAGCGCAGTCCAGATTGCCGGTAGTTCGTAGTAGCTTTTTAAGTAGGCCACAGAAACCTTCCATAACTCACCACGGCTGTCATACTCATCGGCCAAGACGATTTGCCAGCTGTCTTCATCCAGATAAAAACGGCGCTTGGAGTACACGTGACGGGCGTTATCTTGCAAAGTTCCCTCAATGACCCAAACCCTGTGTAGCTCATTGCGCGTCAGTGCAGAGTTAATATGCCCAGGCTGCAGCAGCTCTTTATAGCTCACATCGGGGCTGGTGATTTTGTAGTTATTGTACGGAATATACAGCTCTTTCTTGCCTATTACTTTCCAGTGGTAACGGTCAGGGCTGCCGTTGTACATATCTGTGCTGTCGGCAGTACGAATACCTTCTGAAGCGGCAATTGGCGCGTCATAGGACAAGTTTGGCGCCCTGCGCACACGGCGCTGACCAGCGTTATAAGCCCAGGCTTGGCGCATACTTTTATCTTGATCCAGCGTTTCATGCACCAGCACCGCACCACCGGCTAAACGTGCTGGGCTTTTTACAAACGACAGGTAGTAAAACAAAATATTATCGGCGTTATTAACCTGGCCTTGGTTTTCATAGAACTTAAACAGAATCTCTTGCTGAGCCGCGACCAGCGAGTAAGAACCATTGCGCTGCACTACCGCCTCGGCAGCATTGCGCACACCGTAGACACCACGGTATCTGGCGATGTGGTTCCAAATCATCTCCACGGCATTGTCAGTAATGGGAAATGGCGTACCGCCTTTAGCATCAGAAAAACTGTTACCGTTATTCTCCAGCTTGGCATGCTGCGCATTGTATTTGGTATTGCTGTACACCCACTGCGGTGCTGCGGCCGTGCGATGGGTTTTATACACGGGTATTTGATAGGTATTGGGGTAAGTCTCAAAGAGCGCAATCTGCCCAGCAGACAAATTCGCTTTATACTGATTTAGATTGGCTTTCGTAATGGTAAATAAAGGCTGTTCATCGGCAAAAGGATCAATGTGATGCTGGCCTTTTTGGTAGCCGGCAGGCGCTACAGTTAAACCTCCAGTCCAAGCTGGAATAGTGCCCGCGGCATTGCCGGCCATCTCCCCGCCCAACGGTGTTAGGGTGTTACCCAGTTGACTGGCTTCTTCTGCTGAAACAGCTGCAAAACTAGTATTGATGCACAGTGTTAAGACCATAACACCCAGTAAGCTGTGCTTTTTAAGCATATTATTATTCTCCGTGATAGGTCAGCGGCAAGCATTAACTCAATGCCCATCGAAATGTAAGCTGCATGCGCAAAGCAATGCATAGTAAGGCCCTAAAGCACTTACCCTTCCCCACTTACGCCGTCTAATAGAGAACTCAAAGCAATAATAGTGCCAGCTGCTATAGAAAGACTGGCGAAGAAGATTTTTCGGCTCGATGCGCCACAGTCTCTTTTAGACCACTGAGTCCGCTTTAGTCACGCTTTGTTTTGTCGAAAAAACAGTCTGAAAACCAATCATTTGCCTCGCCAACCCAGCAGCAACAGATGACTGCTAAGTCAAATTAACCGTTCTAATTCGCTGACTCACTACTGGCGTGCTGCATTGCACAGCCGCTGAGTTAAAAGGTAACAGGTGTTACCGAGTAGATAGCCAGTTGCAGCAGAATCTATGCTCAGCAGCGCTCAGTGTTTAAACCTTGCGCTGCCTGTGCACTCCTGTGCAACCGCTACCGTCTTGTCGTTAGAACAGCACTAAACCGGCAAGCTTTTATCCAGCACTTCAAACAGATCAGCAGATAATTCACCGCTATTTTTAATGCGCTTGAGTTGTGCCTGCATCAATTCCTGCTGGTGCAAATCAAAACGCTGCCAACGGGTTAATGGCGAAAGCATACGCGCCGCCATTTGCGGGTTTAAGCGATCCAGCTCAATGACTTTATCGGCTAAAAACGCATAGCCTGAGCCGTCTAATGCATGAAAGTTTGGCGTGCTTTGCGTACTAAAAGCGCCCACTACAGCACGGACTTTATTCGGGTTTTTGATGCTGAAGTCTGGGTGGTGGAGCAAATGCTGCACCCGCTCCAAACCGCCAGGTAACAGTGAGGCGGCCTGCACACTAAACCACTGATCCATAACCAATGGATCATCGGCAAAGCGCTCAGCGAAACTTTCTAGAGCTTTATGCGCCTCATCGACAAAGGGTGAATTGACCAGACACGCCAGCGCGGCTAAACGCTCAGTCATATTGTCAGCCACACCAAACTGATCAAGACAAGCATCCATGACCTCAAGATCTTCGGTGCGCATCAAATACGCCAGCAGCATATTTTGTAAGCGACGGCGGGCAAAGTCTTCTGCCTGCGCCACATAGGCCGTTTCTAATGACACCTTACGAAGCGCCTGATAGCGCTCTAGCATTGGCGCTTTCAAAGCAAAAGCCAGTTGATTGCTGACATATTCACGGGCCAAATGAATCGCCAGTGGGTCAGCATGCTCGTATTGCTCAATAATATAACCGGTGCTCGGTAACGCTAAAAACTCCGCCAACATGGCTGGATCTAAGTCATCTTGCGCAAGCAGTGCAGTGAACACCTCAGCCAGGCGTGTATCCAGCATTGGCTCGTCAGTTTCATAAATCTGCGCAACCACTTCCTCAATCACTTGAAGAGCAAGCTGCTGCCCTGCCTCCCAGCGATTAAAGCCATCGGTATCATGCTGCAATAAAAACACCAGAGCATCGCGGCTGTAATCGTAATCCATAATCACCGGTGCAGAAAAACCACGCAATAACGATGGCAAAGGCTGCTCAGCAACATGTATAAAAGTGAAAGTTTGCTCAGCCTCGGTCACCGCCAATACCCGCTCACCGGTAAGCGCTGCACTTTCATTGGCAAGCTGCAATGGCATGGCTGCGCCCTGCGCATTTAGCAGTGCCATGCTCAAAGGAATCACAAAGGGTTGTTTATTGCTCTGACCTGGAGTGTCTGGGCAACTTTGTTTAACTGTGAGCTGGTAAGTTTGGCTGGCGGCATCATAACTATCAGTGATGGCTAAACGCGGCGTGCCGGCTTGACTGTACCAGCGCTTAAACTGGGTTAAGTCGCTGCCACTGACTGTTTCCAGCGCAGCAATAAAATCATCACAGGTCACCGCCTGACCGTCATGGCGCTCAAAGTACAGATCCGAACCTTTACGGAACAGCTCTTCACCGAGCAAGGTGTGCAGCATCCGCACCACCTCTGCGCCCTTCTCATAAATGGTCAGGGTGTAGAAATTGGAGATTTCCATATAGGCTTCAGGGCGCACTGGATGCGCCATGGGGCCGGCATCTTCAGCAAACTGGTGAGTACGCAGATAGGCAACATCTTCAATGCGTTTAACCACTGCAGAGTTCATGTCTGCAGAAAACTGGCTGTCACGGAAAACGGTAAAACCTTCTTTTAACGACAGTTGAAACCAATCACGGCAAGTCACGCGGTTACCGGACCAGTTATGAAAATATTCATGGGCGACAATGCTTTCAATGCGCTGGTGTGCTGCATCGGTGGCGGTTTCGGCTTTAGCCAGAACACAGCTGGAATTAAAGATATTCAATCCTTTGTTTTCCATAGCGCCCATATTGAAATCATTGACCGCAACGATCATAAAAATATCCAGATCGTATTCACGGCCGTACTTTTCTTCATCCCAGCGCATGGACTTTTTCAAGCTATCCATACCGTGCTGGCACTTATCTAGATTTTCTGGCTCCACATACATGCGCAGCGCCACTTCACGGCCGCTCATAGTGGTAAAAGTGTCTTCCACACACCAGAGATCACCCGCCACTATGGCAAACAAATACGCAGGCTTTTTAAAGGGGTCTTCCCAAGTCACCCAGTGGCGACCGTTTTCTTCTTCACCACTGGCAATTGGATTACCATTGGACAGCAACACTGGGTAGCTGTGCTTTTCGGCATGAATAGTGGTGGTAAAGCGACTCATCACATCAGGACGGTCAAGGTAGTAAGTGATTTTACGGAAACCTTCAGCCTCGCACTGGGTGCAGAACATCCCAGACGACTTATACAAACCTTCTAGCGCGGTGTTGTTTTGCGGCTCAATGCGCACGGTGCTGGTCAGCTCAAAAGCGGCCCGCTGCGGCTGCAGCTCTAAGCTGTTGGCTGTCAGGGTGTATTCAACCGCTGACAATTGCTGTCCATCCAGAGCAAGATCAACCAGTTCCAATTGCTGGCCATCTAAGCGCAGCGGCGGCAAAGTGTCATCCAGCCCTGGGTTGCGCTGCATCACTAAACGCGCATGCACCAAAGCATAGCTCTCATGCAACTCAAAGGTCAGATGCGTTTCCTCAATCAGGTAATCCGGCAGTCGATATTCACTTAACACAATCATTTTCGGTTGTTCGGTACGCATCATTAACACCTCGATTTAAAAACTCACTGACCTTGAAAGTACTGCTTAAACTTCTACGCTATCGTTGACGCTGACCGACAGTTGATAGGCGGTATACTTACGGATATTAATCACCCCAGTATCAAACAATAAGTACTGCCCCTTGATACCAATTAAAGTGCCTTCCGCAACAGGGTTTTTATCCAAATTAAAACTACTGATTTTTGCTGGGTAAGCTTCCACTGGGTAGGCAATATCCAGCACTTCCACATCTGTAATGGGCTGAATGGCTTGCAAACCAAAACGTGTTTGCAGCGCATCCAGCGATTCAGCGCAACTGTCCATCAATTGATCGCGAATCTGCAACAAATCCACCGGCTCCACATCACCTTTGAGCAAAGTACGCCAGTTAGTGCGGTCGCCCACTTGACTGCGCAAGGCGTCTTCAACAAAGCCCGATTGCTGACGAGTTGCTACCCGAAAAATCGGTACAGCTTGAATAGCACCCTGGTCCAGCCAGCGCGTAGGCAGTTGTGTGCCACGGGTAATCCCCACTTTAACCCCAGTGGAGTTGGCTAAATACACAAAGTGATCGGTCATGCAAAACTCTTGCGCCCACTCTGGCTCACGGCACGTGCCGGCATCATAATGGCATTTCTCTGGGCTCATAATGCAGCTGTCACAACGGGCCAGTGATTTAAAACATGGCCAGCAATAGCCTTGGGCAAAGCTTTTCTTGATGGAGCGCTCACAATTTGTGCAGTTAATTTCGCCTAAAAACTCTAAACGCAATTTTTTCCCAAGCAACTGGTTGAGAGCATGTTGCTCGTCATCCAAACGAAAGCTGTATTGTGCAGGGGCATCTAAAGCAATCTGCATTTTACTGACCGCGCCACGTCCTAATTCAATCATCAGTGCAGCGTCCCTGTGGCTGGAGCAAATAAAGCGGCTTCAGCTGCAGATAATTTCTTTTGCGTTTGCTTGGCGCACTCTTGGCCGCCCATATAACCGGTGCGTTCCTCTTCTGGCAGGTTGTTTTGCTCCCAGAGAATCATCGCTTGCATGGTCAACTCTTTTTGCTCTTGAGTGAGCTTAGTGCCGTCCCCCCACTTGCCTATTTCCATCGCCAATTTCAGGGTTTTATAGGTTTCCGGGGTGATTCTTTCAATTAAATCAGCAAAACTTTTCATAACCAATTCCTCGACAAAATAAGCAAAAATATTACGCCGCACGCTGGCGTGCCACTTGTGCAAACAGCGCACCACTCAAACAACCCAGTATTAAACCGCTGACATGGGCAGCGTTAGCTATTTGGCCAAGACCTAAAGCAGTTACCACTCCAAATAAGCATAACAGCAGCCAAATCAGCATCATAGCCACCACCCCTTTGGGCAAGGCATAACTGGCTTGCGGATAAATACGTTGATAAATCCAGCAGTGCCCCAGCACCGCATACAGCACCCCAGACAAACCACCAAATAAGGACGGCCCAGAAAACATAAACTGACTGACGTTGGAGACCAAGCCCGCCACTAACGTCAGCGCCAATAAAAACAACCAGCCCTGCTGGTATTCAATGCGCCGCGCCAACTCCCAATACCACATCATATTCATGGCCAGGTGCAATAAACCAAAGTGCACCAGCATCGGCGACCATAACCGCCACCACTGCCCCTCTTCTAAGCCCTGCGCCACTGGGGTAAAAAATATGTAGTCGCCTTGAATGCGAAAATCATTGAAAGTGAACCAGCTAATGGTCTGCAGGTTGTCACCTAGTTGAGTAATAAAAGCCACCAACAAACAGGCAATTAATACTGCTGCCGTGGCTGGACTGCGGCGCAACTGTTGCACAAACCCTGCGGGACGATAATTTGCCGCCTGTGCTGGCAGATAAGTCAACTGCGGCTCCGGCAACTGCTCACCGCTGACAAACTGCTGATACCACTGCTGCACCTCTACAGCATGCGCAGTAGCAACCCAGAGCACTTGCTCACCACTTTCTTCAGTCACTCGATGGCCAATACCGTGCTGCTGTAAGACGGGCAAAAACTGGGTTAGATCAGTCTCTAGGGGCACCCGTAACGCACTGCTCCACTTCATCGTTAAGATCCTTTCTCTTGGGCGTCCACCCAAACAAAATTACTCGGCAGCAGCTGTTCTTCTTGACCTAATCGGTACGCCACCAGTTTTCCGCCATTGACTGCGCTGTAATCTAAACAGGCTAAATTGGGTCGAATTAAACTGGGCTGTCCTTGACGCCAATAATGGCCAACAAAGAGCAAAGGTTGCTGCGCATCGTAATTATTAATATGGCGCAAGTACTGCGAGGGTAAAGGTTTTTGCGCAATATGCTCAGGCAAGGCGTCGGGTTGAAAAACCACGTCGCCATAGGTCAGCGCGGCACTGTCTTCATGCCAGAATTTGGTACGAAAAGAAGAGCGCTGATAACCGTCTTGACTGATTTGCGACATGCCATAAGGCAAAGGCAAATTAACCCCGCGCAACAAGCGATTAAAGGTTTGGTCGGCAAGGCTGCCGCTGATCGCTGATTGCCGCACAAAGTCAGTATCAACCCGTCCATCAGGAAAGCGGCTGCGTAAAGTGTTAATTAAACGCTCGTCCCAGCAAGCATGCACGGCCCGAAAACGCTGCGCATCAATAAACAACGGTAAGTTTAAAAACCACTGATTAAAGTCCTGCCAGTCGTACGGGTGCTCTGCAAATTGCTCAAGGGTCTCGCGCTGTAAGCGGGCATGACGGGCTGAATGCTCACGGACAAAGCGTTGCTCGCCATTTTCGGTAAGGGGTGTATTCCAAGCCAGTGCGTAATACTCATGATTGCCCATAATGCAGTGGGCGTGACCGGCCTCCACCATGCTGTGCACGATGTGTAAAGTTTCACGGATAT
>SMER01000425.1_pt1 | contig 26253 bp, 21 predicted proteins | sample 2456411 | NCBI WGS metagenome assembly SMER01 (sample SAMN10132597, study PRJNA489261) | soil metagenome | isolation source: day1 antibiotic-silt loam soil ammended with raw manure from dairy cow... | place: USA | collected 2015-05-01 | reverse complement strand
TGAGAATCACCGCGCCAATACCAATCAAACTATGGTCACCGATGGTGCAACCATGCAGCATAGCGTTATGGCCAACAGTCACACCTTTGCCTAAAGTCAGCGGCCAACCCATGTCGGTGTGCATCACCGTGCCGTCTTGCACATTACTGTTTTCGCCGATATGAATCAGTTCATTATCACCGCGCAACACTGCGCTAAACCAAACACTGGCACCTGCTTCTAGACTATCTGCTAAACGATATTTCATCGGTCGCTCCTTTATGTTTTTTATTTAGAGTTCTTTTTTACTCAACTGCGGCGGTTCAGTCAGGATGATTTTAGTGTCGTAGACCAGATTGACCAATTCGATCAGCATCACAGCGGTCAAACCCCAAATTTTATAACCACCAAATTGGTAACTGGGCACATACCAGGTGCGCCCCAGGTAATCGATGCGATGGGTCATTTCCCGCGGATCGCTGGCAAAAAAATCTAAAGGTACTGAAAACACCGAGTCGATTTCATCCGCGTTAGCACGGTATTCGACATAATCAGGAACAATGCCCACATAAGGCGTAACTTTAATTGCATGCCGAGACACCACCTCACTCAGCGGCCCAACCATTTCCACTAAACCTGGTGATAAGCCAACCTCCTCTTGCGCTTCACGCAAGGCTGTACTGACTAAGTCTGCATCCTCAGGATCACGACGACCACCGGGGAAAGCCACTTCACCACCGTGAGTGGATAAGCCTTGCGCACGCAAAGTTAGGAGCAATTCAGGATTAGCACTGCGGGTCAGCGCCATTAAGACTGCGGCCTCGCGAAAGTGTGGCTGTATTGCCAAGGTACGCGGTGAATAGCTTTGTACTCGCTGTAATACACTGTCCAACATGAGCATTCTCTATACCCCAATATGTAAACATCATGCCATGAAGCAGACATGAGGCCCAAGCCACTTGAGTTCAGTTCAGCCAAAAGTCGTGGTTAACCCACACTTAAACAATTGTTTCTCGATGATCGAACGCCAGCAATCGCCAGCCGTCAAGAAACCGATTAGAATAGCCGCCACAACAATAACCCATGCGAGTTTTCTCGCCCAATGACCGACTAACAGCAGCAGCTTTAGTTCTTTTCGTGAGTCTGTTTTATGCGCGCTATGCTTGTTGCCTTATTTTTATCATTACCGATTCTGTGTTACGCCAGTCAAGCTAACAGTAATGCCAACCCGAGTGTTGATAAAGTTCTAGTGGTCAAGTCGGAGCGGGCTTTGCATTTAATGCATCGCGGAGAAGTGGTTAAATCCTACCGTGTGTCGCTGGGTAAAAAAATCGGCCCGAAGGAGTATGAGGGTGATCAACGCACGCCAGAAGGTTTGTATTGGATTAACTGGCGCAAGCAGATTATGTTGCACGGCACACCCAATGATGAAGAGTATCCAGAATGGTTTTTCAATACTCTGGACTGGACTGAAGGCTGTATTGCTTTGACCAACTCGGATATGCAGGAAGTCTGGAAAACCGTGAAAGACGGCACGCTGATTGAGATTCGGCCATAGGGCATAACTCTCCAGCAGCATCGATGATCAACGAGTACCTCGGGGCGGGCGCCAGAATTGAAGGTCTGTATGAGCTGGCCATGCCTGCGACTGCACGTTAATACGAAGTACGCTACGCGCAGAGCTGCGCGCTTTTAATAAAGTAAAGCATCCAGAACGATATGCGCATGCCGTACCTCGCTGGTATCGCTTTTCCCTCAACGGGTCATCCTGACCCGATTCGGGCGCTACGTCATCCATGACTCGCTCGTCGCGACACTAGCAAGATACTCATTGATCAATGATGTTGTTTGCAGATCCGTTGTTCGACGACAATACCTAAAAAAGACAAAAAACTTTACTCGCCAGCTTGCCTAAACCACGCCAGTGCCAACACCGCAGATGATCAACGAGTGCTTCGGGGTGGGAGGTGGTGAGCAGCGCCAAGGATGGCGCAGCGCCGGAGTTGAACCCCGGACGGGTTCATCGACGGATTAACACATACCCCGAAGTACGGCTCCCGCTGTGCCAGGCTTTTAAAAGAAAGTAATACTGATTTGCGCATGCCGTACCTTGCTAGTATCGCTGTTCCCTCAACGGGTCATCCTGACCCGATTCGGGCGCTACGTCATCCATGACTCGCTCGTCGCGACACTAACAAGATACTCATTGATCAATGATGTTGTTTGCGAATCTGTAGCACGACTCTTTAAAAATCATAAGGCATGCAAAACATGCTGTTGCTTGGCCTGCTTAAACCACACGAATGCCAACACCGCAAATAATCAACGAGTGCTTCGGGGTAGGTGTGGTGAGCAGCGCCAAGGATGGCGCAGCGCCGGAGTTGAACCCCGGACGGGTTCATCGACGGATTAACACTTACCCCGAAGTACGTCGTACGCTGCGCCAATTTCAAAGCAACTTACATGAACACTTGCCCCGAAGTACGACATGCACAACAGCAAACAACTAAGTAAAGAGTCTTGCGGACGAGCCGCCCTCGCTCCCATCGTCGAATCAGCCAGATAGCAAAACGCCGCTGACTAGCAGCGGCGTTATTGGTGTTACTCAGCTGACTTAGTCAACCCAAACACGTGCGTTACGGAACATGCGTAACCATGCACCGTCATCTTGCCACTCATCAGGATGCCAAGAGTTCTGCACTGCGCGGAATAAACGCTCAGGGTGCGGCATCATAATCGTCACACGACCATCACGATTGGTTAAACCAGTAATACCTTTCGGCGAACTGTTTGGATTCGCTGGATAACGCTCAGTCACTTTGCCGTAGTTATCAACATAACGCAGACTCACGCAACCAGACAGGTCCGACTCAAGCAACGCATCCGCACTGGCATACTCAGCATGCCCTTCTCCGTGCGCAACAACCACAGGCAAACGTGAACCGGCCATACCTTGCAAGAAAATCGACTGAGACTTTTGCACCTCAACCATCGCCACACGCGCTTCAAACTGCTCAGAGTGGTTACGCACAAAACGCGGCCAGAACTCAGAGCCTGGAATCAGCTCATTAAGATTCGACAGCATCTGACAACCGTTACACACACCTAAGGTGAAACTGTCATCACGATCGAAGAACTGCGAGAACGCATCGCGAGCACGGCTGTTAAACAGAATTGATTTAGCCCAGCCCTCACCAGCACCCAATACGTCACCGTAAGAGAAACCACCGCACGCCACTAAACCTTTAAAGGTATCAAGATCAATGCGACCCGCCAGCACATCACTCATGTGCACATCAACTGCGGTGAAGCCCGCACGATCAAAGGCAGCCGCCATCTCCACGTGACCATTGACACCCTGCTCGCGCAGAACAGCAACGCGTGGACGCACGCCTTTTTTAATATAAGGCGCAGTAATATCAGCATTAACATCAAAGGTTAACTGCACTGACAAACCTGGATCTTCTTGATCAAGCAGTGCTTCAAACTCTTGCTCAGCACATTCAGCGTTATCACGCAGACGTTGCACCTGATAACTGGTCTCTGTCCATGTGCGCTGCAGTAAACGACGCTCACCCGCAAATACCGTCTCGCCAGCCAAGCTAACTTTAATCGCATCACCCCCCACAGGACGGCCAATCACACTCACGCACTCAGATATACCCGCTTGAGCAAAAGCAGCCAATACAATCTCAACATCAGTACTGAGCACTTGTACGACAGCGCCCAACTCTTCGTTAAGCAAGGCGGCATTGACATCTTCAGCAGCAATATTTAGCGCATCAAGATCAATATCTAGACCACAGTGACCGGCAAATGCCATTTCCAAGACAGTCGTCAGCAAACCACCATCAGAACGGTCATGGTAAGCCAGCAAACGCTGTGCTGCATTCAAGCTCTGGATGGTTGCGAAGAAGGCTTTTAGGTCTTCAGCGCTGTCAACATCAGGGGTTTGTTGGCCGATCTGGCTATACACTTGAGTGAAGATCGATGCACCTAAACGGTTTTGACCACGACCCAAGTCAATCAGGAGTAAAGCGCTGTCGCCTTTATCTAAACGCAACTGCGGCGTTAAGGTCTGACGAATATCTGGCACCGGAGCAAAACCAGTAATCACCAATGACAACGGAGAGGTGACTGATTTATCAACGCCCTCATCCTGCCAACTAGTCTTCATCGACATTGAGTCTTTACCGACCGGAATGGTAATTCCAAGTGCCGGACAAAGCTCCATACCGACGGCTTGTACAGTATCGTACAAACGTGCATCTTCACCTGGGTGACCGGTTGCGGCCATCCAGTTGGCTGATAAGCGAATATCAGAAATCTTGTTAATCCGTGCTGCAGCAAGGTTAGTCACCGCCTCACCCACCGCCATACGACCCGACGCCGGAGCATCCAGCAGTGCTAAAGGCGTACGCTCACCCATCGCCATTGCTTCACCGACATACGCATCAAAGCTGCTCGCAGTGACCGCGCAATCAGCCACAGGCACTTGCCAAGGACCAACCATTTGGTCGCGTGCCACTAAGCCCGTCACGCTACGGTCACCAATAGTGATCAAGAAGCTTTTACTGCCCACTGTTGGGTGACGCAAAATACGCTCAGCTGCTTCTTTTAAGTCGATATCAGCGGCAACAAAACTATCCACCAGCTCATCTTCACGATTCACACTACGGTGCATGCGCGGCGGTTTGCCCAGCAATACTTCCAACGGCATATCCACTGGATTATTACCAAAGTGGCTGTCAGTTACCGTCAAGTGACGCTCTTCAGTGGCCTCACCGACCACCGCAAACGGACAACGCTCACGCTCACAAATCGCCGCAAAACGCTCGAGGTTTTCTGGCTTAACCGCCATCACATAACGCTCTTGCGACTCGTTACACCAAATTTCCAGCGGGCTCATGCCCGGCTCGTCATTCGGCACATTGCGTAAGTTGAAAACACCACCACGACCGGCGTCATTCACCAACTCAGGGAAAGCATTGGATAAACCACCAGCGCCGACGTCATGGATAAAGCTAATCGGGTTATCAGCGCCCAACTGCCAGCAGCGGTCGATCACTTCTTGGCAACGACGCTCCATTTCAGGGTTTTCGCGTTGCACTGAAGCAAAGTCCAAATCAGCTGATGAAGCACCCGTCGCCATTGACGATGCGGCACCACCACCCAAACCAATCAACATGGCCGGACCACCGAGCACAATCAGCTTGCTACCAACAGCAATATCATCTTTCTGCACGTGTTCGGCGCGGATATTACCTAAACCACCAGCCAACATAATCGGCTTATGGTAACCGCGCACTTCGTCTCCGCGCGGCGTGGTAATGCTCTGCTCAAAAGTACGGAAGTAACCGGTAATTGCCGGACGACCAAATTCATTATTAAACGCCGCGCCACCGAGCGGGCCTTCAATCATGATATCCAGCGCGGTAACAATGCGCTCAGGCTTACCGTATGGAACTTCCCATGGCTGGATGTAGCCTGGGATATTCAGATTCGACACCGTAAAACCAGTCAGGCCAGCTTTTGGCTTAGAACCACGACCAGTTGCGCCTTCGTCACGAATCTCACCACCAGAACCGGTTGATGCACCAGGGAACGGAGCAATTGCGGTTGGGTGGTTATGGGTTTCAACTTTCATCAAGATATGAATCGGCTCTTGATGGGCAGCGTACTCGCCAGTTTCTGAATCAGGGAAGAAACGTCCCGCAGTAAAGCCTTCAATCACTGAAGCGTTATCGCTATAAGCTGACAAGACACCTTCACTGTTCATCGCAAAAGTATTTTTAATCATGGCAAACAAGGATTTTTCTTGCGCCTGACCATCTACATCCCAGCTGGCGTTAAAGATTTTGTGACGGCAATGCTCAGAGTTAGCCTGCGCAAACATCATTAACTCAATGTCATGCGGGTTACGACCAAGCTTCTTGAAGCTTGTAACCAAGTATTCGATTTCGTCTTCAGCCAGTGCTAAACCTAAATCGACGTTAGCTTTCTCTAGACTCTCAACGCCACCGGTCAGCACATCCACCACGGCCAATGGACGCGGCTGAGCATGGCTAAATAAAGCCGATGCTTCTTCCATTGCGCCAAGCACTAACTGGGTCATACGGTCATGCAGAGCAGCTGAAATCAACTGAGTTTCCGCGTCGCTGTAATCACCGGTAATGTAATAGGCCATACCGCGCTCAATGCGCTGTACTTTAGCCAGACCGCAATTCTTGGCAATATCCGTTGCTTTACTGGACCAGGGTGAAATGGTGCCAAAGCGCGGCACGACTAAAAAGAGGCGTCCGCTTGGCTCTTGGCTAGGCACACTCGGGCCATACTTGAGCAAACGGCTAAGGACTTGGCCTTCTTCACTGCTTAACGCAGCTGAAACCTCAACAAAATGAGCAAACTCAGCGTACAAACCGCTGACAGAGGGAACCTTCTGACGCAATTGTTCAAAAAGTTTCTCATGGCGAAAAGCAGAAAGGGCAGGAGCGCCGCGCAAGATCAGCATCGTCGTGACAGCCTCAGAAAATTGTATGAAATGGGCGGATATTCTAGTCTCCACGGCAATAAATAACCATCCAAATCTGCCCTTTAGCGCTTTATTCAGCATGAGCAGTCAGGCTTTCGAGCGTAGACGATTGTTTAGCACTGCTTTTTTTGCCGGATTCAATCACCTTTGCGTATACTGCGCCCATGCATTCTCAATCACTTTCTTACCTGCAACGCCTATTGCTTGCCTGCACAACCTGCATGCTGTTGGTTGTTAATGGCTGCGGGAAACCACCAACCACCCTTGAACGCATTCAGGCGCAAGGGGTTTTGCATGTGATTACCCGCAATAGCCCATCGACCTACTTCCAAGACCGTAACGGTGATACCGGCTTTGAATACGAACTGGTTAAGCGCTTTGCTGACCATCTAGGTGTTGAGCTAAAAATTGAGACTGCTGACAATATTGACCAACTGTATGATCGTTTGGCCGCTGAAGATGGCCCAGTTTTGGCCGCTGCCGGTTTAGTGCCGAGCCCTAGTCGCTTAGCGAGCCTGCGATTTTCTGATCCCTATTTAGATGTTGCCTCGCAAATCATATACCATCAAAAAGATAAGCGTCCTAAACAGCCACAGCATTTGATTGGCAAAAGCCTGCTGGCTCTCAAAGGCAGTATTCACGAAGAACATCTGCAACAGATTCAAAAAGAGCATCCAGAGTTTCGTTATGAAGTTTCAGACCAGGTCGAAACCGTTGATTTACTGCGCATGGTCGATGAACGTCAAGTTGACTTAACCGTAGTAAACTCCAATCAAGTGGCGATGAATCAGGTTTATTTTCCTAATATTCGCGTGGCTTTCACCTTGGACAATAGTCATCAACAAAGCTGGGCAATTGCCGGTGGTGATGACGTTAGCCTGCTCAATGAAATCAACCGTTTCCTCGCCAACGCCAAACAATCTGGGCTACTGCAGCGCCTAACTGAACGCTATTACGGTCACGTCGACACACTCGGCTATGTGGGCGCTTATGCGTTCGCTCGGCATCTACAAGAGCGCTTACCGAACTACGAAGCAGCATTTCGCGATGCTGCTAAAATCCATAGCGTCGACTGGCGTTTGTTGGCTGCCATGGGCTATCAAGAATCACATTGGCTACCCACCGCCACATCAAAAACCGGTGTTCGCGGCCTGATGATGCTCACTCAGCGCACCGCTAAAGCCATGGGCGTGAGCGATCGTTTAAACCCCAAACAAAGCATCCAAGGTGGCGCCCGCTACATTGCCCTGCTGATGGCACAATTACCTAAAAGCATTCATGAGGCGGATCGAGTTTGGTTTGCCCTTGCCTCCTATAACGTTGGCATGGGCCATCTTGAAGATGCCCGCAAGCTGACCGCAGCCGAAGGTCTTGATCCAAATAAGTGGCTCGACGTCAAAACCATTCTGCCGCGCTTAGCGCAGAAGCAGTGGTACAGCAAAACACGTTACGGCTATGCGCGCGGCGGCGAACCCGTACATTTCGTCAACAATATTCGTCGCTATTACGACATCTTGACTTGGGCCACGCAACCACAGATGGAAGGTACCAGTATTTCTGGCGGCTCAACTCATTTACCTGGCATTCAAAGCAGCGACAACACGCCGGTCACTGATCCTGAGCACTAAAAAAAGCCGGTATCCACACCGACTTTCCGCACGCTAGCGTCGAGCTTTAAAAAAAGCCTTGAGCATGCGTGCAGAAGCCTCAGCCAATACACCGCCAGTGACCTGCACATTATGGTGCAGCCTTGACTAGCAACCACGCCAGCGCGTGGCTCATGCGCAGCAAACACGACACGTGCCACTCGTGCATGCACAATAAGGCCTGCACACATATTGCAAGGCTCAAGGGTCACATACAGCGTGGTGTCTGGCAGACGATAATTTTGCAGTCGCGTAGCCGCATCACGAATTGCCTGCACTTCAGCATGTGCACTCGGATCATTCAAAGTAATCGGGCAGTTATAGCCTCGACCAATAATCTCGCCATCTTGCACCAGCACTGCACCCACTGGCACTTCACCCAAAGCAGCGCCCTGTTCTGCTAAATGCAGCGCTTCGCGCATAAACAACTCGTCCTGCGCGTCTAAACCCTCATGCTCTGACATACAACTTCTTCACTGCTTAAAATACAGCGATCATTTTAAGCAGCAATCGAAGCAAATACACTTCTCTAGTGATTTTTAATTGGCTTAGTGCTTGGTTGCACAGCAAAATGAAGAACAAGACACCGTAATAGCAACGGCATAGACATACTAAAAAGTCACCGAACAACGAATCGTCAGGTGACTTTGGCAAGGATCTTTAAGCGCTTCAGGTTAAGTCTTTAATGGTTGTGGTCGAACCATTGGTTTTCACACTATTAATACCGTTCTCGCAGGACGCATCTGATGAGTACATTTGGCTGTTACCAATAATCTGATGATTAGCGGCTTTCAGATTAAAGTAGGGCTTACCATTTTTCGCAACCTTACGCTCGTAACGCTCATCTAAACCGCTATTTGCCTGCACCGAAGCAATACCGTTTTGCGCAGACGCTTTTTGTTTGTATAACTCGCTCGTCAGAATAGTTTCAGCATTGCCCGCTTTTAATACAAAGCGAAACTGACCATCACTACTATTACTCAACTCAAACCAACCTGCCATATGAAACTCCTGATTTTTCAATAACACTCGGAAAGCATGCGTAACATGTGTGACACATGCATCCTCAAATTACCTCATCAATAAAACCCTAACAAACTTTTTTATACTTTTTGCGATCCAGTCCTCTCCACCAACCAGTAGCGCAACATATTGCCAGCGAAATAGCCGTACAAACAAAAACGGCGAACCACATTGCTGTGGTTCGCCGCTGACAGCTCAATCGCTATATATAACTAAGCTGGATTATTCCCACTCAATGGTCGCTGGTGGTTTGCTTGAGACATCGTAAACCACGCGGTCATAAAGTCGATGGTTTCCACTGCGCGCAGTGAGACAACCCACGCATAACGACGTGCATCACCAACCACACCAACAGACTTAACCGGCAAGAATACGGTAAAAGCTTGGCTGGTTTTATCGTACCAACCGGATTTACGCAGCTCTTCGATAAAAATATGGTCCGCTTGACGCAGTAAGTCTGCATATTCTTTGGTCACTTCACCAAGAATACGCACGCCAAGGCCTGGGCCTGGGAACGGATGACGGTAAACCATATCGTGCGGCAGACCCAATTCAACACCCAGCTTGCGTACTTCGTCTTTAAACAGTTCGCGCAGCGGTTCAACCAACTGGAACTTCATGTCTTCTGGCAGACCACCCACGTTGTGGTGTGATTTAATCACATGGGCTTTACCGCCCTTGATTGCCGCTGATTCAATGACGTCTGGGTAAATTGTCCCTTGCGCGAGGAAATCAATACCTTCTAACTTACTGGCTTCTTCATCAAAGACTTCGATGAAAGTACGGCCAATGATTTTACGTTTAGCTTCTGGATCAGACTCACCTTTAAGCAAATCTAAGTAACGCTGCTCAGCATCGACACGAATCACTTTAACGCCCATGTTGTCAGCGAACATGCGCATCACTTCATCGCCCTCATGCAAGCGCAGCAAGCCATGATCAACAAACACGCAGGTCAACTGATCGCCAATCGCTTTATGCAACAAGGCAGCAACCACCGAGGAATCAACACCGCCCGACAAACCGAGCAATACTTTGCGATCGCCAACTTGCGCGCGCACATTAGCAATCGCGTCGTCAACGATATTAGCCGGTGTCCACAGCGCTTCACAGGCACAGATATCCAAGACAAAACGACTGAGAATCTCAGCACCTTGCTTGGTATGGGTGACTTCTGGGTGAAACTGTACACCGTAGTATTGGCGCGCTACATCAGCCATGCCGGCGATTGGGCAGCTATCAGTGCTGGCAATCGTAGTGAAGCCATCAGGCAAAGCAGTGACTTTATCGCCATGGCTCATCCATACATCCAAACCGCTCGCTGAAGCAGCCGTTGCTGCATCACGCAAACCGTCTAGCAAAGGATTGTCAGACACAACATTGACCCGTGCTGCGCCGAACTCACGCACGTTAGAGCCTTGCACCTGACCACCTAACTGCTGCGCCATAGTCTGCATGCCGTAGCACACACCCAGCACTGGAATCTGCAGATCAAACACCAACTGCGGTGCGCGCGGACTGTCATTGACATGCACAGACTCAGGGCCGCCCGACAAGATAACTCCGCGCGGATTAAACGCACGAATCACATCTTCACTGACATCAAAGGGGTGAATTTCGCAGAATACGCCAATGCCACGAATACGACGCGCAATCAACTGCGTGTACTGTGAGCCGAAATCTAAAACTAAGATGCGGTGAGCATGAATATCTTGAGCAGCCATGGGATAAGTCTCAATAACGGTTTATAAACTTATGAAAGGACAAACCGCCTTAATACGGCGGTTTGTCTAACGAATACGAGCTCAGCTTAGCTGACTCGATAGTTCGGAGCTTCTTTAGTAATTTGTACATCATGCACGTGAGATTCTGCCATCCCCGCGCCAGTAATACGGACAAACTCAGGTTTAGTGCGCATGTCTTCGATCGTGGCACAACCGGTGTAACCCATTGAAGCGCGCAAGCCACCCATTAGCTGGTGAACAATTGCTGCCATCGAACCTTTATAAGGTACACGACCTTCAATACCTTCAGGCACGAGCTTTTCAGCACCGCCACTGGTGTCTTGGAAGTAACGATCCGATGAGCCTTGTGCTTGCGCCATAGCGCCGAGCGAACCCATGCCACGGTAAGACTTGTAGGAGCGACCTTGGAATAGCTCAATTTCGCCCGGTGACTCTTCAGTACCGGCAAACATTGAACCCATCATCACTGCATCCGCGCCAGCGACGATTGCTTTGGATAAGTCGCCAGAGAAGCGAATACCACCATCAGCAATCATTGGCACACCGGTGCCTTGCAGTGCTGCAGACACGTTAGCAATCGCAGAAATCTGCGGCACGCCAACACCCGCAACGATACGCGTGGTGCAAATCGAGCCTGGGCCAATACCGACTTTAACCGCATCAGCGCCGGCTTCAACCAGTGCTAAAGCTGCTTCGCCAGTGGCGATGTTGCCGCCAATCACTTGCACTTCAGGGAAATTCTCTTTCACCCAGCGCACGCGATCTAAAACACCTTTGGAGTGGCCGTGTGCAGTATCCACTACGATCACATCAATACCGGCAGCGGCTAGCGCAGTCACGCGCTCAGCGGTATCAGCACCCGTACCCACTGCCGCACCGACACGTAGACGACCTTGATCATCTTTGGAGGCAAATGGATAGCTTTTAGCTTTTTCGATATCGCGGAACGTTACCATCCCACGCAATTGAAACTTCTCGTTAACCACCAGCATTTTTTCAATGCGATGCTCGTAGAGTTTGGTTTTAATTTCTTCGAGACCTGTGCCTTCTTGCACAGTGATCAACTCTTCTTTGGGCGTCATGATCGCCGTTACAGTGTCGCCAGCATTCGGCGTGTAACGCAGGTCACGACCCGTCACGATACCCACCAACTGATTGCCAGCATCAACCACTGGGAAACCGGAGAAACCCAGTTCATCAGCACGCTTAAGCAAATCAATAATTTTAGTATCTGGAGTCACGGTGACAGGATCATGCACGATAGCAGTTTCGTGACGCTTTACTTTGCGCACTTCAGCTGCTTGCTGTTCGACTGTCATGTTTTTATGAATAATACCGATGCCACCTTCTTGTGCCATCGCAATGGCCAAACGGGCTTCAGTCACAGTGTCCATTGCAGCGGACAGCAGTGGGATATTGAGTTCAATACCACGAGTAAGACGGGTTTTTAAGCTGACATCTTTCGGTAAAACCTCGGAATAACCGGGGATTAACAATACATCGTCAAAGGTCAGAGCTTCTTGGCTGATACGCAGCATATTGCACGCTCCCGAACGGGAAAAATGGAAGCGCGGTATTATACCGCGCAAACTCTTGCTTCTCAATGGCTAAACACTTAAACAGTTGCAGTCCATTGAGAAGCTCTGTGAATCACTCAACTTCTTTGCGTTTATAGGGATAAACGTCGATGACTTTACCCTCGCGAATGGCTTCTTGCAGACTCTGCCAATACGAGGCTTTAAATAAGTCACCGTGCATCTCTTTAAAGAGTTTACGCAGTTTATGATCAGTAAACAGAAAACGCGGGAATTCCTCAGGAAACACATCATGCGGCCCCACTGAATACCAAGGCTCTGCCGACATTTCATCTTCCGGGGTGCGTGGCTCTGGGATTTTACGAAAATTTACTTCAGTCAAATAACTGATTTCATCGTAGTCATAAAACACCACACGACCATGTCGGGTGACGCCAAAGTTTTTCAGTAGCATATCGCCGGGAAAGATATTGGCGGCGGCCAACTGCTTAATGGCCAGGCCATAATCCTCCAGCGCATCCTTGACTTGCTGCTCGTTCGCCGTTTCTAAATAAATATTCAACGGTATCATCCGGCGCTCAGTCCAGCAGTGACGAATTAACACCTCATCACCCTGCACTTCAACGGTCGAGGCAGCCACCTCCAACAACTCTTGCAAACACTCTGGATCAAACTTCGCTACAGGAAAACGAAAATCAGCAAATTCCTGAGTATCAGCCAAGCGACCCACTCGATCCACGTGTTTAACCATACGATAACGATCAATTACCGTCTCGCGATTAACGTTTTTCGATGGTGAAAAACGATCTTTAATGATTTTAAATACAGTGTTAAAGCCTGGCAGTGTAAAAACACTCATCACCATGCCGCGTACACCGGCGGCCATGACAAATTTATCATCAGTGGTTTCCAAGTGCTTAATCAGCGCACGATAAAACTCTGATTTACCTTGTTTGTAGAAACCAATCGAAGTGTACAGCTCGGAAATATGCTTACGTGGCAAAATACGGCGCAAAAAGCTAATAAATTCAGCAGGATACGCGACACGCACCATAAAGTACGAGCGGGTAAAGGAGAAAATAATCGAGACTTCTGCCTCGTCGATAATCACCGCGTCCATACGAATACCTTGGCCTTCACGATGCAGAATCGGAATCACCAGCGGCCACTGCTCGTCTTGGGTAAACACACGCCCAACCAAATACGCGCCTTTATTGCGATACAAGCGCGAACTGTACAACTCGATACACAGCTCAGGGTCTTTACATACCCAATCGGGCAAGCTGGCACGCAGTTGCTCTTCAAGACGTTCTAAATCACCCTCTTGATTGGCGTAAGGCACCGCAAAGCGATAGTCCTCGCTGATTTGACGTAACGCTGCAGCAAGATCACCGTGCGGACGATAGGTACGAATCTGCATCGGCGCATCATGCGCGCTCAAGCCTGGGCGCGTACTGTGCACAAACATGCAGTCGTCACTGATCAAGTCATGACTGAACAGGCTGTTAAAAATCGAGTTAAACCATGTCTCAGACAGCTCATCATCGAGACGCAAGTCAATTTGGCCAATGTATGACTTTTTAATTTGCGGCCAACACTCAATGTTCATCAGCACTTCTTCACCGTGCTCACTGAGCAATGCCTCTCGCGCCAAAGTCACGCGGATTTTATACAGCTGAATACGTGCTGCTGAAGCATCTTGTATTTCTTGCCACTGCGCTTTTTCAAAACGCTCACGGCCTAAATTAGTGATTTGACGAAACTGCTCTCGATAATCATCAAATCCATCTAGAATCTGTCGCGCGATAGCAACAGCAGGACACTTAACCGCCATGTAAAATGCTCCATCAAATAATTACAGCCTACTCTATATGCGCCCAACCAACATCCAGCGCGCAGAGCAAAAATGGTTTACTGCGCCAGCTCTTGCTCGGTAAAGAGCCCATCGAACAACATGCTAGATAAATAACGCTCACCCGAGTCAGGCAAAATCACCACCATCGTCTTGCCTTGCATCGACGGTTGCTGAGCCAAACGTACAGCAGCAGCCATCGCGGCGCCGCACGAGATACCACATAGAATTCCTTCTTCGCGCATCAAGCGCAGCGCCATCAACTTGGCCTCTTCATCACTGACCTGCTCCACTTGATCAAGCATGCTTAGGTCGAGATTTTTAGGCACAAATCCAGCGCCAATACCTTGGATTTTATGCGGCGCTGGTGCTGCATCTTGCCCGGCTAGCACTTGACTAATGACCGGTGAACTGGTTGGTTCAACACCCACTGAGAGGATCGGTTTGCCGCAGGTGTTTTTAATGTAGCGTGAGACGCCAGTCAGAGTGCCACCGGTGCCTATACCACTGATCAACACATCAACTGCACCATCGGTATCGCGCCAGATTTCTGGGCCCGTATGCTTTTCATGAGCATCGGGGTTGGCTGGGTTATCAAATTGTTGCAGGACTAAGTACTTAGCTGGATTGGTCGCGGCAATTTCATGGGCTTTTTCAATTGCGCCTTTCATGCCTTTAGCCGGTTCGGTCAAAACCAATTCAGCACCTAAAGCTTTAAGAATTTTACGGCGCTCCAAACTCATGGACGACGGCATGGTTAAGATCAACTTATAACCACGTGCCGCGGCAACAAAAGCTAAACCAATTCCTGTGTTACCTGAAGTGGGTTCAACCATGGTCACGCCAGCTTTTAGCTGGCCTGAGGCTTCAGCGGCTTGCACCATACTCACGCCAATGCGGCACTTCACTGAGCCGGCTGGGTTGCGCGACTCCAGTTTAGCCAGAATGGTGACGCCTTTCGGGCCTAAACGGTTGATCTGTACCAGCGGTGTATTGCCAACACTTTGCGCGTTATCAACATAAATACGGCTCATCGTGCAATCCTCTATCAATGATGGGTAATGGCTGTGAGCGTAAAGCTCAGCGGCGCTAGCGTCTAGTCTGATTTAATCAACTGGTTGAGCAATTAATGACTGAAACCGCCTTTTCGTTCACAAAAGCTTAACGGGCACGGTATAGTAAGCCGATATATTGTTGCGATTGTTCTCAATAAGAAGAACAGTCGATTTGTCTTGCTGAGGTTTGTTATGAAGTTTTCTGGTACTCAATCCTACGTTGCCACTGATGATCTAAAACTGGCGGTTAATGCTGCCATCACCCTAGAGCGCCCTTTATTGGTTAAAGGCGAGCCCGGCACCGGCAAAACCATGCTGGCCGAGCAATTGGCGGAATCCTTTGGCGCACGCCTGATTACCTGGCACATCAAATCCACCACCAAAGCGCACCAAGGCCTGTATGAGTACGATGCGGTCAGCCGCTTGCGTGACTCACAACTCAATGCCGACAAAGTTCATGATGTGCGCAACTACATCAACAAAGGTAAATTATGGGAAGCCTTTGAGTCCGATGAGCGTGTAATTCTACTGATTGATGAAATCGACAAAGCCGATATCGAGTTTCCCAACGATCTGTTACAAGAAATCGACAAAATGGAGTTCTACGTTTACGAGACCGATGAAACTATTAAGGCCAAACACCGCCCGATTATCATCATCACCTCCAATAACGAAAAAGAACTGCCGGATGCTTTCTTACGTCGCTGCTTCTTCCATTACATTGCCTTCCCAGACCGCAACACCCTGCAGAAAATTGTTGACGTGCACTACCCCAACATCAGTCAATCGTTGGTGAGCGAAGCGCTGGATGTATTTTTCGATGTGCGTAAAGTCCCCGGCTTAAAGAAAAAGCCTTCCACCAGCGAGCTGGTTGATTGGCTAAAACTGTTGATGGCCGACAATATCAGTGAAGCTGCTTTGCGTGAACGCGATGTCACCAAAGCTATCCCACCACTGGCTGGTGCGTTAGTGAAAAACGAGCAAGATGTCATGCTGCTTGAGCGCTTAGCCTTTATGAGCCGCCGCACCAACCGCTAACACCATGTGCTGCACGGGATCGTCTTGAAACTGTATCAAGCATCCCGCTGCACCTTTTACCTAAGAGGTCTGTAGCCATGCTGCTGAATTTATTTAATGAAATGCGTGCCGCCAAAGTGCCGGTTTCCGTGCGCGAATTGTTGGACTTAATCAATGCGCTCAAACACAACGTGGTGTTTGCTGACATGGATGAGTTTTACTATGTAGCGCGGGCGATTCTGGTTAAAGATGAGCGTCATTACGATAAGTTTGACCGTGCCTTTGCTGCGTACTTTAAAGGCATTGAAAACCTTGATCAGCATATTGAGGCGCTGATTCCTGACGAATGGCTACGCCGTGAATTTGAGCGCTCATTAAGTGATGAAGAGCGTGCGCAAATCGAATCGCTCGGTGGTCTTGATAAGCTGATTGAAGCCTTTAAACAACGTCTCGAAGAGCAAAAGGGTAAGCACCAGGGTGGTAATAAGTGGATTGGCACTGGAGGTACCAGCCCCTTTGGTTCTGGCGGCTACAATCCTGAAGGTTTTCGTTTAGGTGAAGACGGTAAGCGCCAAGGTAAAGCGGTTAAAGTCTGGGATCAGCGCGAGTACAAGAATCTCGATGATCAAGTCGAACTGGGTACGCGCAATATCAAGGTAGCACTGCGTCGTCTGCGCAAATTTGCTCGCCAAGGCGCTGAGGATGAGTTTGATCTCAGTGGCACCATTGATCACACCGCACGCGATGGTGGTTTGCTGAATATTCAGATGCGCCCTGAACGTCGTAACACGGTAAAACTGCTAATTTTGTTTGATATTGGCGGCTCGATGGATGCTCACGTCAAAGTCTGTGAAGAGTTGTTTTCTGCCTGTAAAACTGAGTTTAAGCATATGGAATATTATTATTTCCATAACTTTATTTATGAGTCGGTTTGGAAAAATAATTTACGTCGCAGCAGTGAACGTACCTCTACCCAAGATTTGCTGCACAAATACGGCGCTGATTACAAAGTGATTTTTATTGGCGATGCTGCGATGGCGCCTTATGAAGTGACTCAAGCTGGCGGCAGCGTTGAGCACTGGAATGAAGAGCCCGGTTATGTGTGGATGCAGCGCTTTAAGCAGAAGTTTAAAAAACTGATCTGGATAAACCCTTATCCATGTATCCATTGACCATTGAAGGCCTTGAAGAAGGCATGCGTTATTTAGCGAAATAAGATTGTTGGCTGCAGATGTGATAATCACGTGCGTGCCGTGCTACAGACTTACCGACAATACCGATATTCAACGAGCACTGCGCTAGTGCTGTGACAAGCGTAGCCATGGATGGCGCAGCGCCCGAATCGAGACAGGATGTCTCGTTGAGGGAAAAACAGTACTAGCGCAGTGCGGCATGCGCATAACATGCTTAATGCTTTTGTTTTGAGCTCATACGGAGCATGTCGTACTTCGGGGTAAGTGTTTATCCGTCGATGAGCCCATCCAGGGCTCAACTCCGGCGCGACGCCATCCATGGCTCGCTCATCACACCCACCCCGAAGCACTCATTGACCTTCTGTAAAAATTCACTATCGCAGTTTGAATCATTAGAGCAACGGCAAAAAACATGCGCCAGATAGCAGCCTGCACATTTGTGGACAACAATAACCATGGCGCAAATTTCATTGTCGATCTTAAAAGATCAACCTACACCGCCTCGTAGATACTCTCTTGAATACCTGCTGCTGACAGGCAAACCACATCATTGGTCGAGACACAGTGCGCTGGTTTCGTGGCAAGCGCGCCAGGGATGGCGCAGCGCCCGAATCGGGTCAGGAAGACCCGCAGAGGGAAGAACGATACTAGCGTGCTGGGTCATGCGCATAAACTTCTAAATGCTGTGATTTTCTACAAGCGTCAACTAAGTGCATGCCGTGCTTCGGGGCAGGTGTTAATCCGTCGATGAACCCATCCAGGGTTCAACTCCGGCGCTACGCCATCCATGGCTCGCTCATCACTCCCACCCCGAAGCACTACTCATTGACCTTGTGTAAAAATCAACTATCGCAGCTTGAATCATTAGAGCAACTACAAAAATATGCTACTGATTGGCAAACCACATTAATGGTCAAGACGCAGTGCGCTGGTTTCGTGGCAAGCGCGCCAGGGATGGCGCAGCGCCCGAATCGGGTCAGGAAGACCCGTTGAGGGAAAAACGACACCAGCGCGCTGGGTCATACGCACAGTCTGCTTGTCACTTTTGCGTGCTGCTTTACATGCAGAGTCATGTGTATGTTTGAGACACAACGTACTGCGAGCCTTTGCGGGCGAGCCGTCCGCGCTCCCAGACTATTCACTCTGACCTTGCGCAATCATCTCGCCGCCACGCCAGAGACGCCATTCTCCCGGCGCATAGACACTCCAGCGTTCATTATCAGTCAATGGCTCAGTGGCCAATACCGTGACAATATCGTTAGCGGTGGTTTCTGCGTGAAAATCCACACTCATATCCGCATCTTTCAGCGTCGCCGGACCAAACGGGGCGCGACGAGTAATATGTGCCAACTTAGTGCTGCAAAAACTAAACAACCCAAGCAGCACGTAAACGATTGAGCAAATCACAAAAAGCCGCTTCACTGTCGGTATCGCCCACCGCCTGATACATCCCCGCTGCTGGAGTAAAATCCGCCAACTGACCGTTATGGGCAAAACACCAATTACGACCCCACATCTCACGCATAAAAGGATGGGTATTGGCCAAGCTCACGGCACCAACATTGGCCTGACGAATATGACCAATCACGGTTTCGCTTTTAATCGGGTAACGCTGCACTAGGCGCGCAATTTCTGAATCGACACTGGCTTGAGGGTCTTGAAATAAGCGTAAACCTCGCCCTTCGTAAAAGCCAATTCCCCAGCCATCACGATGCGGACCGGTGCGCCCTCCACGTTGCATCAACCCAGTGAAACTAAACACCACATCGGTTGGCACATTGGCGCTCATACCCAGCAACTCACACATAACGGATTCTCCTAACGCCGCGCCACTAAGCCTGACTGCTGACTTTCTTTTTCCAAGTCGAGCATTTGCTGCAGAGTGAGCGTCGAGTCTGGCTCTTCTGGCTCAGCGTCCGCTCTGTTATATCCAGCGTTTTTTGCACCGCGTTTATTGCGCGTCAGCAACCAGCGCGCTATGACAAAGACCAGATACACCACAAACACCAGCGCACCGTACATCACCAAGTCAGCCACTGAACGCCAAGCATCGTTACTGACTTTAAACAGCAAATCCATCACTGTCATCGCAATCGCCGGCGCATACAAATCACGTGTAGGGTCAACCACCGTTGGCGTAAATAAGATCACTGCGGCAACAACACGTAAGGGTTCGCGCAAATAGCGCCACATCCAGCCGGTAAAATAAAACCACGCCAACAAACAGCCTAAAGCTAGAGGGTCAAAGGAAGCGCCTATCATAGCGATTTTTGCAGCGTTGCGCATGATTGTGCGCGCTACTTCACACAATCAATTTTGCTCTGCAGCATGCTTAATTGGCAGTGCACAGCAACCTTCCCAGAATAAATGCTTATTGGTGCTGCTGCAGAGCCCAGCGCACATGTTCTCGTACCAACTCAGAAGGATGCTCTAGACGAGCCTTTAGCGCTTCTAACACTGGAATAGTACTGGGTGCATTACCTAAGCCTACAGCCAAGTTGCGCAACCAACGCTCATAGCCGGTACGGCGAATCGGCGAGCCCAAAGTACGCGCCAAAAACTCATCTTCAGTCCACATAAACAACTCGACCAAACTGCTGTTATCCAAACGATGCCGCGGCTGAAAATCATCTTCCTGGGTAGGCTTGGCAAAACGATTCCATGGGCAGACCAACTGGCAATCATCACAACCAAACACACGGTTACCAATTAATGGTCGCAAGTCTTCTGGAATCGCACCCTTCAGTTCAATCGTCAAATAAGAAATGCAGCGCCGCGCATCCAAAACTCTATCACCAACAAAAGCCTGAGTGGGGCACACCTGCAAACAAGCCGTGCATTTGCCACAATGATCGCGATCATCGGGTTGATCAATCGGTAAAGGCAAATCAACCAATAACTCGCCTAAAAAGAACCAGCTACCGGCTTTACGGTTCAGTATCAGCGTGTTTTTCCCCACCCAACCTAATCCGGCTTTGCGCGCTAAGGCTTTCTCCAACACTGGAGCGCTATCAACAAATGCTCGATGACCAAAAGGGCCGATTTCTTGACTGATTTTTTCCGCGAGCTGCTGTAAACGCTTACGAATCAACTTATGGTAATCACGTCCCAACGCATAGCGCGACACATAAGCCTGCTCAGGCTGCGCGAGCATCTGCGCCATCTGCGTATCTTCCGGTAGATAATCCATACGCACAGAAATCACCCGCAAAGTACCGGGCACCAGCTCATCAGGACGAGAGCGCATCGTACCATGACTGGCCATGTACTCCATTTCACCGTGGTAACCCGCGGCTAAATAAGCATCCAAGCGCAACGCATCTTCAGTTAAATTAATATCAGTGATACCGACCTGCTGAAAGCCCAACTGTGCAGCCCACTCACGAATCGAAGCGGTGAGCGCCAGCAGATCAAGCGGTGCAGATGACATTCAGCGCTATCTCCTTTAAAAAGGTCGTTATACTGTTAATTATTAGCAACTACGGGTAAATATAATAATGACGGATGATACGCCAGTGCGCAGTATACACGCCGCGAACCTTGAGCACCTTGCTCCTCGCGCAGTCGATACCCACAAAGGCCAACTCGGCCATGTGTTGATTATTGCCGGTGATTTAGGCATGGGTGGCGCAGGTCTACTAAGCGCCCAAGCAGCTCTGCGGTGCGGTGCTGGCATGGTCAGCTTAGCCACTCGCGAGCAGCACATTAGTGCAGCGCTAAGCCGTTTACCGGAAGTAATGGCCTGCGCCATACGCGCCAGCTCTGAGCTGCGCGCACCGTTGCAACGCGCCACAGTATTGGTAGTCGGGCCTGGACTTGGCCAATCCGCTTGGTCACGGGCGTTGCTCAGTAGCGCAGCGCAACGCACCATCATGCAAGTATGGGACGCCGATGCGCTGAATATGCTGGCTGATAATATTTGCTCTCAGCCGCAGCAGTGCATTTTAACGCCCCATCCGGGCGAAGCTGCGCGCCTATTGAAAATCACTACAGCACAAGTGCAAGCCGATCGCTGCGCTGCTGTATTAGCCATAGCACATCGCTATAATGCCGTGACCGTCCTTAAAGGACATCACTCGCTGATTGCAACGCCAAAAGGCGAACTTTCGCGCGTTGAGCGCGGCCATCCAGTCATGGCTGGTGCAGGTTTTGGTGATGTGCTCAGCGGTGTGATTGCAGCCTTGTTAGCACAAGGTTTACCGGCCTATTCAGCGGCTTGTTTAGCCGTGTGGTTGCATGCCTGTGCAGGCGAACAATTGGCCAGTCAGGGGCGAGGTTTAGCCGCCAGCGACATGTGTGAGCGCATTCGACAATTATTAGAGGAACACAGCCCATGTCAGGCTTAGAGTTATATATCAAAGATGAAGAAGCCATGACGCAGCTCGGCCATGCGCTGGCCAAACAGAGCGCTGGGCATGGCATTATTTTTTTACAGGGTGATTTAGGTGCAGGCAAAACCACTCTATCACGTGGCATTTTACGCGGCCTAGGACACACTGGCGCGGTCAAGAGTCCAACGTTCACTCTGGTTGAGCCTTATGAAATTGGCCCATTGCGTGCTTGGCACTTTGATCTGTACCGTTTAGCCGACCCTGAAGAGCTGGAATACCTAGGTATTCGTGACTATTTTGCCGATGATGACCTGTGTTTAATTGAGTGGCCACAGCAAGGCCAAGGTTATTTACCGCAACCTGACCTTGAAATCACCATAAAGACTCATAATGACGGGCGAATTGTGCGATTATTGCCTAATAGCACACGTGGCGAAAGTTGGTGCGTTGCTCTGGCCACCCTGACTTAAATTCATAGCGAGGTTATCCGTGCGCCTACATTCTTTACTCGCAGCATTCATTGGCTGCATATTATTGCCACTAGAAGCCTTGGCAATGACGCAAATTAATAGCGTGCGCTTGTGGCGAGCACCCGATAACACACGCCTGGTATTTGATCTGACCGGCCCTGTTGAGCACAGCGTATTCACCTTAAGTGCGCCTGATCGGATTGTTATTGATATTAAACAAACCAAACTTTCGGCAGAACTGAAAGGTTTAACCGGTGGTAACTCGCCAATCACCCAAGTTCGCTCTGGCAATCGAGAAGCGGATGAGCTGCGCATTGTTTTAGACATTTCCGCACAAGTCACCCCAAAGAGTTTCACTTTAACTCCCAACCAGCAGTATGGACATCGTCTGGTCGTCGATTTATTTGATATTTTACCCAGTAGCGGCGCTAACCAAACCGCCACAGCCCCGATCAGCAAGCCGCCCACGACAGCTGTCACACCAAAACTATCAACCTCACCTACTTCAAGTAAGCGCGATATTGTGGTTGCCATTGATGCCGGCCATGGCGGTGAAGACCCTGGTGCGATCGGACCTAAAGGTGTGCGCGAAAAAGATATCGTGCTGAAAATCGCCCAGGAACTGCAGCGCCAAATCAACGCTGAAAAAGGCTTTCGTGCAGAGTTAGTGCGCACGGGTGACTATTTTATTCCGCTGCGTCGCCGCACCGACATTGCCCGTAAAAAAGGTGCTGATTTATTTGTCTCAATCCACGCTGACGCTGCGCCTCGCGCTGCCGCTTTCGGTGCATCAGTGTTTGCTCTGTCAGACAGCGGTGCCACCTCAGAAACGGCACGCTGGCTGGCTGACAGTGAAAACCGCTCCGACTTAATCGGTGGTGCAGGTAACGTTAAGCTCGATGATAAAGATGCCATGCTCGCCGGTGTACTGCTTGATCTGTCGATGACAGCGTCATTGTCATCGAGTCTTGATGTCGGCCAGAAAGTTCTCAGCAATATGGGCCGCATTACTCCACTGCACAAAAAGCGTGTTGAGCAAGCAGGCTTTATGGTACTTAAATCACCCGATATGCCGTCGATTTTAGTGGAAACTGGCTTTATTAGTAATCCGAACGAATCCACTAAATTGGCCAACCGCTCACACCAACAAGCGCTCGCGCGCTCGATTCATTCGGGTATTCGCCAGTTTTTCCAGCAAAACCCGCCACCGGGCAGTTATGTGGCCTGGCTACGTGACTCCGGCAAGCTAGCGATTGGCCCACGCGAACACGTGGTGCGCTCAGGGGAAAGCGTTTCTTTGCTGGCGCAACGTTATCAAATCAGCCCTGCACAATTGCGCAGTGCTAATAATTTAAAAAGCGATGCACTTAAAATTGGTCAAATATTGACTGTGCCAGCCACGACTTTAGCAGGACAATAATGACTGATGTACGCGCCATTCACCTTCTCAGCCCGCGTTTAGCCAACCAAATTGCTGCGGGCGAAGTTGTTGAAAGACCCTCTTCGGTGGTTAAAGAGTTACTCGAAAACTGTTTGGATGCCGGCGCCAAACGTATTGATATTGATGTTGAACAAGGCGGGGTGAAACGCTTACAAATCCGTGACGATGGCCATGGTATCGCCGCCGATCAACTGCCCTTAGCTCTGGCGCGACATGCCACCAGCAAAATTGCCATCTTGGAAGACCTAGAGGGCGTGGCCAGCTTAGGCTTTCGCGGTGAGGCATTGGCCTCGATCAGCTCAGTATCGCGTTTAACCCTCACCTCGCGCACTGCTGACGCTGAACAAGCCTGGCAAGTGGAAGCTGAAGGCCGTGATATGCAGCCACGCGTACAGCCTGCCGCACACCCCGTCGGCACCACTGTTGAAGTCTGTGATTTATTTTTTAATACCCCGGCACGTCGTAAGTTTCTACGTACGGAAAAAACCGAGTTTGATCACCTACAAGATGTGATTAAACGTATGGCGCTGGCACGTTTTGATGTGGGTTTTCACCTAAGACATAACGGCAAAACGATTCTTGCTTTGCATCCTGCGCAAGATGAAGTGTCACAAGCACGGCGCATAGCTGCCGTCTGTGGTGATGCTTTTCTCGAACAAGCGATGCCGATCAATGTTGAGCGCAACGGCTTACACCTGTGGGGCTGGGTTGGTTTACCGACCTTTTCACGCAGCAAAGCGGATATGCAACACTTTTACGTCAATGGCCGCGTAGTCAGCGACAGATTGGTTGCCCACGCGGTGCGTCAGGCTTACCGCGATGTAATGTACGGCGGCCGTCACCCTGCTTTTGTATTATTCCTCGAACTTGATCCAGCCACTGTCGATGTCAACGTCCACCCGACCAAACACGAAGTACGCTTTCGAGAAAACCGTAGCGTGCATGACTTTCTCTACGGCACCCTACACCGCGCCATCGCGGATGTACGCCCAGATGACAAACTTGAACCAGCCAGCACTTTGAACCTGCATGCACAACCACTTGTCAGTGGCTTAGAGGCCGGAGAGTTTGGTCCACAAGGGCATATTCCGCTGAGTAATACAGACACTCCCCAGCCGGCATTTCAGCCCAATACTCAAAGCACGAGCTTTAATCAAAGCAGCTATGGCCAAGCACCACGCCAACCCGCTCAAGCGCCAGCCAATTATCAAGATGCTTACCAAGCATTTGCCAAGCCTTTAGACAACTTGGCAGAGTCAGCGCAAGAAGAGATTCCACCGTTAGGTTTTGCTATTGCGCAACTCAAAGGTATTTATATTCTTGCCGAAAACCAATACGGACTGGTTCTCGTGGATATGCATGCGGCGCATGAGCGAGTGATGTACGAACGCTTAAAGTTAGCCATGGCCAACGAAGGCTTACGTGGTCAGCCTTTACTGGTTCCCGAAACACTGGCACTGAGCGAGGGTGAAGTGGACTGCGCAGAGCAACATGCGCAGTGGTTTACCCAAATGGGTTTTGAGTTGCAAGGTCTAGGCCCTGAAAGCTTAGCTATTCGGCAAATCCCCGCCCTACTTAAGCAAGCGGATGCTGCAGAGTTAGTGCGTGATGTTTTAACCGACCTAATGGAGTATGGGACTAGCGACCGGATCCAAGCGCACACTAATGAGTTGCTAGCGACCATGTCATGCCATGGCGCTGTGCGCGCTAACCGCCGCCTAACGCTGATTGAGATGAATGCCCTCCTACGTGACATGGAAGTCACTGAACGCAGCGGGCAGTGCAACCACGGCCGCCCCACATGGACGCAACTGGGTATGGATGAGCTCGACAAACTATTCTTGCGCGGTCGTTGATAGATGTCTGCCGCGCTTCATCGGCAGCAGTAGCAGTTATCAGGAAATAACGCATAGACACAAAAAAGCCGATCATTTGATCGGCTTTTTTGTTGATACCAGCAGACTTACTACATGCTCAGTTTCTTCTCAAGGTAGTGAATGTTCACCCCACCTTTACAGAAACCTTTGTCATTCAGTAAGTTACGGTGTAACGGTATATTGGTTTTAATACCATCAATAATGATTTCATCTAAAGCGTTACGCATACGCGCCATCGATTCTTCACGTGTTGCACCCCAAGTAATGACTTTACCAATCAGCGAGTCATAGTTAGGTGGCACGGTGTAGCCGCTGTACAGGTGTGAATCCACCCGCACTCCATTACCGCCCGGAGCATGAAAATGTTTTACTAGACCTGGGCTTGGCATAAAGTTGTCAGGGTCTTCCGCATTAATACGGCATTCAATCGAGTGACCACGCATCACCACATCTTCTTGCTTGATTGACAGCTTATTGCCTGAGGCAATGCTGAGCATTTCCTTGACCAGATCAACGCCTGTAATCATTTCAGTAATGGGGTGTTCAACCTGAATACG
>SMER01000044.1_pt1 | contig 27656 bp, 25 predicted proteins | sample 2456411 | NCBI WGS metagenome assembly SMER01 (sample SAMN10132597, study PRJNA489261) | soil metagenome | isolation source: day1 antibiotic-silt loam soil ammended with raw manure from dairy cow... | place: USA | collected 2015-05-01 | reverse complement strand
AGTTTAAAGCGTAATAAACGCTGGGCCTGATTACGTTCGGTGTGCTGCGGTAAATTCATCCCGCAATTTTCACACACCGATTGCTCCGTAGGATTGTCGTGTTGGCAGTATAAACAGGTCGCCATAAGCAAGCCCTCCTTTTCGCAAATACTCTCATAGCTTGAGTAAAAGAGGGCTTGATAGCCATCAAGTAAGGGCTTTATTGGTGATCTAGCTCGCTGCCATTAACGTCTGCGTTGAGGCGAAGTGCAGGCTGGGCTATAGCAGCGCACTGGTGTCCACAGTTAAACCTTGCTCGGCAAAGATATCTTGAGCAACGCTTAAGGCATTTAAGACACTGGGGAAGCCCACATAGGGGATCAGATGGATGATGCAGCCGACGATCTCTTCTGGGGTTAAGCCAACGGTCAAACCAGTTTTAATATGCATGCCAATTTGTGGTTTACCTTGGGCCACCAGCGCAGTAATAGTGGTTAATACTTTTTGTTTATTATCTAAGCCTGGGCGTGAATAAATGCTGCCAAAAGCAAATTCAACCACATACTTGGTTAAATCAGGGGCGATATCTTTAAACTTCTCACCGATATCCATGGCACCTGTTGGGTTGTCATCCGGTGAGGCGGTGAGTTCTTGGATTTTGTTGATACCTTTTTGGTAAAGATCTTCGGACATTATAAAGGGCTCCTTGGTATGGATTGTGCTGACGGCGATTAGTGCCGCGCCAGACATCAGTAAACATAAAGGCAGACTACCTAAAGTAGCGCAGCAATTACAGCTCAGGAGCGGTAAGGGCAGTTGGCGTGAGTGCTCCCTAGCACGTCTCGTTAGACTGCAGTGACGACCCGTTGGCAGCAGGAAATCAGCTAAAAACAGTTTTTGTAGTTTGCACTGGCTGTTACGCAAAAATTAAAAAATAATTGCTATATAGTTCAGGGCATACAATGGGTTGGGCATTAGCTGCGGATTGACTATGTTTAAACGGTTACGGCATTGGCGAGAAAATCGCCGTATTGAAAAAATGGGCTTTACTGCTCAGCAGTGGGAATCAGCGGTTGCTGACTGGCCAGTGATGCAGCGTTATCAGGGGGCTGAGCGTGAGGCGCTGCGCATTATGACCTTTCGCTTTCTAGCGCGTAAAAGCTTTGTTTCTGGTGCAGGTTTTCAGTTTAGCGACGCTATGGCCTTAAAAATCGCCACTATGGCCTGTGTCCCTATTTTACATTTAGGCTTGGACTGGTATAGCCGCTGGCGCACGGTGATTCTTTACGAAGGCGGTTTTGTGCCCAAGCGAGCCTATCGCAGTAACGATGGGGTCGTGCACGCAAAGGGCCCAGCTTTAAGTGGTGAAGCTTGGTTTCGTGGGCCGGTTATTTTGTCTTGGGAGGCAGTCAGTCAATCTGGAGCGTACGCGGCCCAAGGCAAAGCAAGCAATGTGGTTATTCACGAAGTAGCGCATAAGCTGGATATGCTCCGTGATGGGGCGAACGGTGCTCCACCGATGCACCCCAATATGCGCCCAGGGGAGTGGCACACCATTTTTAGCAATGCGTGGCAGCGTTTACAAGCTGATTATCAGCACAACCGGCCGTTGCCATTGAATGAGTATGGGTTGACGAGCCCCGCAGAGTTTTTTGCAGTATGCAGCGAGACCTTCTTTGAAGCGCCGACTACCATGCAAGAGCAGATGCCAGAAGTGTACCGACTCCTGTGTCAGTTTTATCGGCAGCAACCCTGATTGGCGCTCCAGGGGGATAGCCATAGTTAGCCCGAGATAGGTTTTTTGTCAGCCCGGAGCAAGTCATTGTAGCGCTGTGTCTATGCATTTTTTATCTAGGCTCGCGGCGTAACTGTGCTGAAAAAAAACAGGGCGAGGCGCTAGCTTGAGGGCGGGCTTGCCTTAAGTCCTTTGTACATTGTGGTGAGTGCTTTAGACTTGTGCGCTTAATTCGATATTTAAGCCTTAAGGACCTTCATGAATACCACAACAGCGACATCATCCCATTTTAGTCGGCGTGATGTATTTGCACTGGGCTTTATGACTTTTGCATTGTTTTTGGGGGCTGGAAATATTATTTTTCCTGCCGAATCAGGTCTGCAGGCGGGCACCACTGTTTGGCACGCGGCATTGGGTTTTTTACTGACTGGGGTTGGTTTGCCTTTGTTGACTGTTGTGGCTTTGGCACGAGTAGGTGGTGGTTTAACTGAGTTGACGCAACCCTTAGGCAATGCCGTGGGTACAATTTTGGCTGTGGCTGTGTATTTAGCCATTGGCCCTTTTTTCGCCACACCACGTACCGCTGTGGTGTCTTATGAGATTGGTGTAGTGCCTTTTTTTGGCAGTAGCAGTACAGGCTTGTTGCTGTACTCCACAGCCTATTTCGCTTTAGTACTTTACCTTGCCATTACGCCAAATAAGATTATTGACCGTATCGGTACAGTGATTACCCCTGTGTTGTTAGCTGCGCTGGCTATTTTGGGTGGGGCCGCATTTTTACAGCCGGCTGGCGCTGTTGGGCAAGCGTTGGGGCTGTATCAACAAGAAGCGTTTTTACAAGGCTTTTTGCAAGGGTATCTGACTATGGATGCTTTAGGTGCTTTGGCTTTTGGTGTGGTGATTGCCACAGCGCTGCGCAGTAAAGGTGTGCACGCCGCAGGCTCGATTACCCGTTATTCGATTTATGCCGGGCTGATCGCAGCAGTAGGATTGTCTGCGGTGTATTTATCATTGTTCTATTTGGGCGCGACCAGTCAAGGTATTGCCAGTGAGGCGCAAAATGGTGGGCAAGTGCTGGCATTGTATGTGCAGCATGTGTTTGGTCCTGTAGGCAATTTACTCTTGGCTTTGGTGATTGCGTTGGCCTGTTTAACCACTGCTGTGGGCTTACTGGTGGCCTGCGGGGAATTTTTTAGCCAGCGCCTGAATATTGCTTATAAATATGTCGTGCTATTTTTTGTCCTCTTTAGTTGGGGCGTTTCCAACCAAGGTTTAGAACAGTTAATTCAAGTGTCGATTCCGGTTTTAACTGGGCTTTACCCACTGGCCATTGTGCTCGTGGTTTTAAGTTTGTTGGACCGCTGCTGGCATTCCACTGCGCTGGTGTTTCGCGGCACCATGCTGGTGACTTTAGTGTTTGGTGTGGTCGATGGTTTGGCGGCAGCAGGGCTAGCGAGCTGGGTGCCGGAGTTGTTTCACCAATTGCCTTTAGCTCAACAGCAAATGGGTTGGTTGGTGCCGGCGATTGTGGTGATGTTGGGTTTGACTGTGGTTGACCGTTATTATGCGCGGGACGCACTGGCCCATTAGCCGTTAGTTACTCAATCGCAGGGCTCAGATGCTGGCTTGCATTTGAACCCTGTGGTTGCGTAAGCGTCTTTATTCGGCGGCTAAACTCAGGTCTTTAAAAGCATTGATGGCCCGCACTCGACTGCTAGATAAATCAACAATGGGCTTGGGGTAATCTGCCGTGCCAAATAATCCTGTTAGGAGCTTGGGCTGATGAATTTCTTTAGCGTTGAGGTGTTTGAGTTCGGGCAACCAGTGCCGAATAAAGTCGCCATTGGGGTCAAAACGCTTGGACTGACTGACGGGATTGAAAATTCGAAAATAGGGCACTGAGTCAGTGCCTGTGGATGCGCTCCACTGCCAACCACCGTTGTTGGCCGCTAAGCTGCCATCGATTAAATGTTGCATAAAAAAGCGTTCACCTGCGCGCCAATCAATCAATAAGTTTTTAGTCAAAAACATTGCCACAATCATCCGTAGACGATTATGCATCCAACCGGTGGCTAGCAATTGGCGCATCGCCGCATCAATGATTGGAAAACCGGTGCGGCCTTGTTGCCATGCCAATAGATCTTTTTCTGAATTGCGCCAAGCCAGGGCTTCAGTTTCTGGTTTAAAAGCACGGTGGCGGGAGACGCGCGGATAACCAACTAGAATATGGGTATAAAACTCACGCCACAGCAACTCATTAATCCAAGTCACTACGCCTTGCTGGCCTGAAGCAAATTCGCCTTGATTCGCTGATAAAGCTGCATGCAAACACTGACGAATGGACAGCACACCGGCAACGAGGTACGCCGAAAGCTGACTGGTGCCGGCTTGTGCTGGAAAGTCACGGCGCTCTAAATAACCGTGAATGGCTGCGTCAGTAAACGCCTTTAAGCGCTGTTGCGCCACTTGCTCACCGGCTGGCCAGAGGGTTTGACGTTCAGGCGCTATGGCATGGAAACCAGCAACACTACAGGGCACAGGGTCGCTGGTAATGGCTAAGGGGGCTTGTGCCTGCGGTGTGCGAATGATTGCTGGCACTGCATCGTAGAGACTTTTATAGCACGCCTTTTTAAATTGGCTAAACACCTTAAAGTAGGTGCCGCTTTGCGTCAGGATACTGCCAGGCTTAAATAACAATTGATCTAGATGGCTATGAAATAAGACACCTTGATCAACTAAGTGAGCACCCACCGCAGCATCGCGCTGGCTTTCATGAATACCGTATTCAGTATTGACATGCACGGCGTCAATTTTAAACGCATGGCACAGCTGGGCGATGACCTCAGGGGCCTCTTGCCAGCTCTCAGTCGGGCGAATTAACAGTGGCACATTAAGCCCAGCTAGACTTTTTTGCAGTTCGGCTAGGTTGCGCAATAAAAAATCAATTTTACTCGGCGCATCATCATGCAGCAGCCATTGTTGTGGGCTGGGGGTAAATACAGCAATACTTGGGCCGGCTTGTAAGGCCGCATGTAAAGCAGTGTTGTCATGGATACGCAGGTCGTTTCGAAACCAGATCAGCTGTGGCATGCAAGTACCCTTAATGGCTTTGTAGAAGTTGCAGTTCGAGTAACTGGTGATAAGCCTGCAGTGGCTCTATAGAGCAGGTCAGTTGTGCCAACTCAAGCAGTTCAGTTTGATGGATTTTGACCGCTTGCCCCGACAATAATACTGGGCAATGGATATTGCTTAAGGAGCTGCGCAGTTGCTCTAAATTTAAGCGCTGGCTGCTATGCAGCAGCAGTGCGCGAGGCCGCAGACGATTGACCGCTAAGCTGAGATCAGCAGTGGGAATGGGCCACTCCAGAACCCGTACAGGGCATTCAGAATAACTGATCAGCCAAGCACAGAGCCATAAATGTGGTTGCATCGTTTGCTCAGCTAGGCTGCTAACTAACAGTGGTGCACTGCTGTGTAAAGTGTTGTTGTGCGCAATACGGCTGGCCAGTTGGGTGCGGAGCCAAGTCATAAAAAATACTTGCTCAACCCGCGCACCATCGGTTAGCGTCCAGTACTCTTGCAACCTGTTTAGCACCGGCTGGAACAGATGCTGGCATAAGGTCTCAGGAGGGTATAAAGCCATGGCTTGCTTGAAGGCTGTATCAAGTTTCTGTTCGGCCAGTTGCTCGATCCAAGTTAGCCATTGTTCTTGTTGTGCACGCCAAGGCGAGTCCTCAATATTGTGTATGTCCGCTGCATCTTCCAGCAAGCGTTTAACTTGGCTCACCGCCACGCCACGTTCGAGCCAGCTTAGCACTTGACGAATTTGCGCAATGTGCTCAGGGGTGTACAAACGATGGCCTTTAGCGCTGCGCTGCGGCTGAATTAAACCATAACGTCGCTCCCAGGCGCGCAAGGTCACTGGATTGATACCAGTTTGCCGTGCAACTTCTCGAATGGGGAAGAGTTCTGCTGTTGCTACAGTTGGTGAAATTGAAGTATTCATAAGGCGTTGCGCAGGCTGAGATTTTCTGGATGTGGTTGCAGGTAGACTTGCTCGGCAATATAGCGGTCTGGATGGCGCTTGAAATGGTGTTTAATCAGGGTCAGGGGCACCACTAAAGGCACAATACCAGTGCGGTACTGGCTGATGAGTTCTTGCAGTTCGCGTTTTTCATCGGCAGTGAGTGAGCGCTTAATATAACCACTGATATGTTGTAAAACATTGGTGTGTGAGCCGCGATTGGCGATCTTTTTTAAGGCTGCCATAAAAAGGCTGAAGTATTGGTTGGCTAAAATACCTAAGCGCACTTGGTGATTGCTAGCCAGTAAGCGCCCCAAGGCAGCGCAGTCTGCTGGACTATTGGCCATCAGTTGATACTTATAGCGAGCATGAAAATCATAGAGCTTTTTCCGAGATAAGCCACTGGCTAAGAGTTGCTGCCATTCGGCGTAAGCAAACACGCGGGTAATAAAGTTCTCGCGCAATACTGGGTCATTGAGACGGCCATCTTCTTCTACGGGAAGATTAGGCTGCGCCCGCATAAAAGCAGCGGTAAATAAACCGCGGCCGCCACGCTCTGTGGTGTGGCCATTATCTTGATAGACCTTGACCCGTTCCATACCGCAGGATGGTGAGTTTTGCATGAGGATATAGCCGCACAGGTCAGTGAGCTCTGCGGCGGTGCGTTGCCCATAGGCGGTCAGTGCTGCGGTTACGTCCAGGCTTGAATCAACAGTGCCAATGGCCCGAGGGTTGTGGGTGTCACCCACTAAACGAATGGGTTCCCGTGGAGTGCCTAAGCCAATGGCTTGTTCTGGGCAAACTGAGACATATTGAAAATACTGGCTCAGAACATCTTTACACAGGTGTGATTGTTTGTGTCCACCATTGAAGCGCACCGGTGCGCCCAGCAAACATGCGCTGATGCCGACTTTGATTAAGTTATTTGTAGTGTTCATAGGGAATTTTATAGGCAGTGAATTATGCCCATAAGAATATAGCTGTGGTTATACAAGTCAATTCTTTTGTATAGGTTTTGCTGACTGAGGTTTAGCAGTGCTGGTGATTTGTGTTCAATTACAAATTGTTGGGGGCTGTTTGGCTGTGCCCGCAATTAAAAAAGCCCACACAGGCGTTTAATAACCAATGTGGGCTTGTGTTCAGGCAACAGCGCAGGGTCTGCTGTTAGCTGGTTTATAGCTTGGCTTTAGCTGCATCAATCGCATCTTTGCCATCTTGCTTAATTTCTTCTGCTTTTTCTTTGGCGCTATCTTTTACGTCGGTGATATCTGCTTTAGTATCTTGCTTGGCTTTCTCTAGGTCAGCCTTCGCTTTGTCAGCCGCTTCTTTGCTGGCTTCAACAGCGCTATCGATCTCTGCTTTCGCTTTTTCTTTAGCGTCTTTGCTGTCAGCCGCTAGCTCTTCAGCTTTGGCTTCAGTGTCAGCTTTGGCATCTTTGGCAGCGTCTTCGCTATCTTCTACCATTTCGTCCAGCTTTTGCTTAGCTTGTTCAGCTTTTTCTTTGGTTGCGTCAACCGCATCGTCCAATTTTTCTTTAACATCTTCTGTCGCGTCTTTGCTTGCTTCAGCCAGTTGCTCAGACTTTTGCTCAATGGCATCTTTAGTGTCTTTAGCGGCGTCTTTTACCGAGTCAACTGCGTCAGACATTGCTCCCTTGGCAGAATCTAACTTGTCCTGTGGCTCGCTATCACAAGCAGCTAAACCAAGTGTGGCTGCAAGCAGAAGGGCAGTAACGAAAGGCTTTTGCATAATCCAACTCCATTATTTTTAGTACAGTTGTATTTGAAAATAAATACCTATGTATTATTACACATCATAAGCTAAATCGCTCTAACGATTGGAACTGGGTCATGTTTTTAAACAGTAAAAATCAGCTTCTTAATGTCAGCGATTAATTGCAGGTATGATGCTGTAGGCGCGCTTTAAGTTTTTGCTGAGTAAGACTTCTAGCAGCGCCGAGTAGAATTTTATTCTAGCTGAGTGTGCCTGAGGGTATTTGAGCACAGTTCTAGCTTTATCTTTATTAGGAATAGTTAGCATGTCAGCCTTGTTAATTTTAGGTGGTTTTTTATTGATTGTGCTGGGCTTGCTTTGGTTGCTAGTGCTGGCATTCCAAACCAGCTTGCTGTGGGGCGTGGGCAGTTTATTGCCGCCGATTATGTTGTTGTTTATTTTGCGTTGTTGGAAAGTAGCGCGCAAAGCTGTGGTGTTTATAGCCTTAGGGTTTATTCCTTTAATTGTCGGTATTACTCAGTTGGCCAGCGTTGACTCTAACCGTGTGGAAGCACTACTGAACTTGAGTTGGTTGCAGGGCGTAGAAGAGGTGCAAACTAAAGTCGATATAAACCTGAGTGGAGAATTATCTGGGCAGCCGTTTAAGCCGCATTATGGCGAGTTGATTGATGGTGTTTTAGTCCTGCGTGAAGGCAATGATTTTTTTGCGCAGCGTGAATTGCGCATTGCCTTACCCGCCAGCATGGTGGCTGCAGAGTTGCAAGCATTACGTTTGGATGTGTTGCCGCAAGATGTTGGTAGCCTGCCGGATATTGAAATTATGTGGATGCTGCCTAAGCAGGGGTTGCCCGAGGCGCGGCGTATTGGTCGTGGTTACACCTTGCATCTGGATTTACAAAGACAGCCACCCAACTTATTAGTCGGTGATTTTCATTTGGTATTGCCGCCGCACTTTAAGACCTCCATGAGTGGCGAGGTGCAATTGCTGACAGATCGCCTTCACTATATAGCCGGTGAAGTTGACCGCAATCATGATGCAGTCAGCACCCTAGAATATGTGCTGGAAGATTACTTACAACGCCGCTTTGCTACGCCAACAGTATTGCTTGAACCCTTTGAAACACCCATGCAGTTTACTGCTCCTTTAGATATAACTGTTACCGCGCATATTTTAGGGCAGCAGCGTAGTCTGCCAGTGCGGCTGTTAAAAAACGCGCAAAAAGGCTGGTATGTGGAAGGTGATCAATACCCAGAGTATGTTGCGCAAGCTGCAGAGGTAACAGGAGCTGCTGAAGAGCCTCTTGATGCGCAGAAAACCCCGCGTCCGCTTGATCGGCGGACACGTTTTTCCTTGCAGAGGCTTTTGGTTAATCCTGCTCAGTACGAAAACCTGCAAGTGCATGTACAAACCACCCGAGGCAATCAAGTGACAGGCCGTTTTGTGGGCTTAGATACAGAGGGTGCATTGGTTATTCATCGCCAAATAAAGGCCCCAGGTACTGTTAGCTTCAGCTTGCTACCCAGTGAAATCAGCGACATCAACTTGCTTGAGCCATAACGTTCGAAGACTTAAATAGCTAAAGGGACAACACAAAGCAGTTGATTTTTTTGCACTGAGCCCCATATCTAATGCAACGCCAGCACTGCGTGGCATGTTTAGTGGATATGGAGTTAATACCGATGGCTGTTGAAGCACAAAAAGAAACATTAGGTTTTCAGACAGAAGTCAAACAACTGCTGCATTTAATGATTCACTCGTTGTACTCGAACAAAGAGATTTTTTTACGCGAGTTAATTTCTAACGCCTCTGATGCGGCAGACAAACTGCGTTTTGAAGCGTTGTCTGCGCCTGAGTTGCTGGAAGGCGATCCTGAGTTAAAAATTCGTATCAGTTTTGATAAAGATGCCAACACCCTAACCATTGAAGACAATGCGATTGGTATGAGCCGTGACGAGGTGGTCAATCATCTCGGGACCATTGCTAAATCAGGTACCGCCGAGTTTTTCAAAAACCTATCCGGTGATGCGAAAAAAGACTCCCAGCTGATTGGTCAGTTTGGTGTGGGCTTTTACTCAGCCTTTATTGTGGCTGATAAAGTCGAAGTCTTTACCCGTCGGGCTGGCGCACCTGCCGCAGAGGGCGTGCTTTGGAGTTCGGCAGGCGAGGGCGAGTTTGAAATCTCGACTATTGAAAAGGCTGAGCGTGGTAGCCGTATTGTTTTACACCTAAAGAAAGACGACAGCGAGTTTGCTGATGGCTTTCGTTTACGCAATATCATTACCAAGTATTCAGACCATGTGGCCCTGCCCATTGAGCTGCCTAAAGAAGCCACAGGTGAAGACGCTGATGGCGCAGCAGAAGTGGAGTGGGAAGTGGTTAACCGGGCCAGCGCCCTATGGACTCGTCCGCGCACTGAAGTCAAAGACGAAGAGTATCAAGAGTTTTATAAGCATGTGGCCCATGACTTTGAGGACCCGCTGGCTTGGAGTCATAACAAGGTTGAAGGCCGCTTAGAGTACACTTCACTGCTGTATGTGCCGACCCGTGCGCCGTTTGATTTGTATCAGCGGGAAGCACCGCGCGGCCTAAAGCTTTACGTACAACGTGTATTTATTATGGATCAGGCGGATGAGTTCCTGCCGCTGTACCTGCGCTTTATTAAGGGTGTGGTCGACTCCAACGACTTATCACTGAACGTCTCACGGGAAATTTTACAGAAAGATCCAGTGATCGACAGCATGAAGTCGGCACTGACTAAACGCGTGCTGGATATGCTGGAGAAAATGGCGAAAAATAGCCCCGAGGATTACCAGAAGTTCTGGGATGCCTTTGGTCAAGTGCTTAAGGAAGGTCCAGCTGAAGATTTCTCCAATAAAGAAAAAGTTGCTGGCCTGTTGCGCTTTGCTTCAACTCAGAGCGGCAATGATGAGCAAACTGTGGGGCTTAGCCAGTATATTGAGCGCATGCAGGATGGGCAGGACAAGATTTACTTCTTAACCGGCGAGAGCTATGCGCAGGTTAAAAATAGCCCGCATCTAGAAGTGTTCCGAAAGAAAGGCATCGAAGTGCTGCTGCTCACCGACCGCATTGACGAGTGGCTGATGAGCTACTTGACAGACTTTGACGGTAAGAGCTTTGTGGATGTGGCGCGTGGTGATTTAGACCTGGGCGCACTGGATACTGAAGAAGATAAGCAGGCGCAAGACGAAGTCGCTAAGAGTAAAGAAGCGCTAGTAACACGCTTGAAAACTGTTTTGGGTGATCAAGTGGCCGATGTGCGTGTATCTCACCGTCTAACGGATTCACCGGCTATTTTAGCCATTGGTGAGCAAGACTTAGGTTTGCAGATGCGCCAGATTCTTGAGGCCAGTGGTCAGAAAGTGCCTGAGTCGAAGCCCGTCTTTGAAATTAACCCAGCGCATAACTTAGTGGAGAAGCTCGATGCTGAGGCGGATGAGCAGCGCTTTGAAGACTTGTCGATGATCTTATTTGATCAGGCAGCATTGGCGGCTGGCGATAGTTTGAAAGATCCTGCAGCTTATGTGCAGCGTTTGAATAAACTGCTGGTTGAGCTGAGCAGCTAAGTTGTAGTTGAGCAAGATAAAAAAACCGCGATTTATTCGCGGTTTTTTATTTACAGCCAGTGCTTAATCGAGTTGAGCAATATGAGTGTTTAGCTCATCAGTGCATTACTTAGCGAGAACAGTGACCAGTTTGGTGGCGTTAATCAGGTTGTCACCCACTGGGCAACGTTCTTCAATTTTTTCTAGAAAAGCTTGCTTGGCAGCATCATCCAAATCAGCATCAATGTTTACTTTTAAACGCATTTCTTGGAAGCCAGCACGGGCAGTGGTCTCACGCCCCAATAAACAGTCTGGATCGTAATCGGCTTCCACTTCGAATGTCATGCCGCGCAGGTTGATTTTATCTTGGAAAGCAATAATGCGTCCCAGGCTGCCTACACAGCCGGCATAGGCAGCGAGAACCAACTCAGGTGGCGCCGGACCTAAGTCTGCACCGCCAGCGTTTTTAGGCTGGTCCATGTACACTTTGTGCTCACCGCACATGATTTCAATGGTCATTCCGGCACCCATATGGCCGGTTGCCCGTAAAGTTTTTATAGCCATGTTGGATAACTCCTTTAGGGAAACTAAAAGCAAACTAAATATTCATAATAAGTATTATATCATAATTGTTTTTGATGGGTTTGATCTTGATCAGTTTGCGGGCGCTGAGGGAAGCGTTTTTATCCTATAAAAAGATGCTGAGCGGCGCATAGGTTAGGCGCTAGCATTGAGTTGTACTGGGGGCAGGAAGATGAGTTTGTACGGCTCTTGCGGGGTTATGTGGCGGGGAGGCTGGAGCAGTGATGACCCCGAGCCAAGGTCGATCGGCTTAGCTCGGGTCGATTAGGTTAAGGGGGTGCAGGTTAGCTGCGGCCCTTAACTTTTTTGTCATTTACTGTGGCGTCTTCTAGGATGATTTGGTATTCCTTGCCGTCTTTTTCGACTTGCTGCAAGCGCACCAATAAATAATCCCAGTCTTTAGCAAACCATAAAATGGTAATGCGCTTGCTTTGGGTTGGGTCACGTACGCGTTCTACTTTAATGGCATCAACAGTACCGACCATAGTCTCTACGCTTTCTTCACCCAGCACACGAAAATCATAGGTGTCGAGCTCATCGCCATCAAACACTTGGTAAGACATGCTGGTTTTACCCTCGGCAACGTCGCGCTGTAAGGCGAGCTGGTAAGAGGACTTGTCTTGAACGCCTTGAATCAGAGTAGCGTTAATGGGTGTGCCACGATCGCTGCCGGTGACACGTTGCGTTGTCCAGTCAAAATCTTGCTTGATTGATTTGGATTTGCCTAAACCTGTGCGCGAATAGCGGTATTTTAGTGGGCGTACTTCGCCATTATGTAAGGTGAGCCAGCTGGTTTCATTAAGGCCAGCTACGAGCATCGAGGCAGAAAATTCAAGCTTCCAAGTACCATTACTGTCTGCTTGTAAACTACGCTCAGCTTTACCGCTAAAGGGTAATTGTTTCCAATCGGCCGTGTAGTTAGCGGAGAAAGGCTGCAGTGGCGCAGCCATTAAGCTGGCCGGCAGACTAAAAGCAGCTAGGATAAAAAATAAGGCGCGGCGCATATGTGTTCTCCTAAGGTTGAAACTTAAAGCCAGAAGGGCCTAAAAGTTGTCCATCTAGCATGGCTTTGTGCTCGTGTAGCTGCAGGCGTCCCTCAGCAAACCAGCGCACAGCCAGCGGGTAAACTTGATGCTCGAGCGCATGCACTTTCTGCGCTAACTGTTCAGCGTTGTCATCTGCAGAAATTGCTAAACTCGCTTGTATGACTACCGGGCCACCGTCGAGTTCCTCGGTAACAAAGTGAACGCTGCAGCCGTGCTCGGTATCACCGGCAGCAATGGCCCGCTGATGAGTCTCCAGACCTTTGTGCTTCGGTAGCAAGGACGGATGAATATTGAGCAAGCGCTGCGCATAATGGCGGGTAAACTCTGGGGTGAGAATACGCATAAAACCTGCAAGCACCACTAAGTCAGGTTGGTATTGGTCAATAACCTCGATCAAAGCGCTGTCAAAGGCTAGGCGATCAGCAAACTCTTTATGGTTGAGGACATGTTGGGCAATGCCTGCTTGCTGGGCACGGACTAAACCATAAGCATCAGCGCTGTTGCTGATTACTGCTCTGATTTTGGCAGTGGGGTGCTCAGCTAAGTCATCGATAATGGCTTGTAGATTGCTGCCTGATCCGGAGATCAGGACAACAATATTGCAGGTGTTAGAGTCGGACATTAATGGCTTTTTAAGTTGTTAAGAACAATACGCTCAGCATTTTCAGCGGCAGCTTGAATGTGACCAATGATCCAAGGCTTTTCGCCTGATGCTTGCAAGTGTGCGAGGACTGCCGCTTGCTGCTCAGCAGCAACACAAATCACCATGCCCACGCCGCAGTTGAGTACGCGGTGCATTTCAACTTCATCAACGTTGCCTTGCTCTTGCAGCCAATCAAAGACTGCAGGGCGTGTCCAACTGGCCACATCAATCACTGCTTGTGAGTTGGCTGGCAGCACTCGAGGCAGGTTCTCTACTAAGCCGCCGCCAGTGATGTGCGACATGGCTTTGACCGCGCCCGTTTCTTTGATGAGCTTGAGTAAGGGTTTCACGTAAATACGTGTTGGCGCCATCAGTAAGTCACTGAGTGGCTGACCATCTAATTGCGTCTCTTTAATATCAGCGCCGGCAACTTCAATGATTTTACGAATCAATGAATAGCCATTGGAGTGTGGACCTGAAGAAGGCAAAGCAATCAATACATCGCCAGCAGCTACTTTAGAGCCATCAATGATTTCAGATTTTTCCACGACGCCGACACAAAAGCCTGCTAAATCATAGTCTTCGCCACTGTACATGCCAGGCATTTCAGCAGTTTCACCGCCGACGAGTGCACAACCGGCTTGCTCGCAGCCTTCGCCAATCCCAGTTACCACTTGGGCTGCGATATCCACATTGAGTTTGCCGGTGGCGTAGTAATCTAAAAAAAACAAAGGCTCTGCGCCGCTGACGATTAAGTCGTTAACGCACATCGCAACGAGATCAATACCGATTTTTTCGTGCTTATTCAGGTCTATGGCTAAACGTAGCTTAGTGCCCACACCGTCAGTGCCTGAAACTAATACAGGCTGGCGGTAACCTTCGGGGATTTCACATAAAGCGCCAAAGCCACCAAGGCCGCCAAGAACTTCAGGACGTGCAGTGCGTTTAGCAACGCCTTTAATGCGTTCAACCAATGCTTCACCAGCGTCAATATCGACACCTGCGTCCTTGTAGCTTAAAGAGGTTTTGTTGTTGCTCATGAATAGGGCCTTTGCGAAAAATGCGGGAAATACGAATAATCGTGCAATTTTATCAGGCTTCGAGCCGAGCGGCCATCATCTGAGCGCAAAGTGTTTATTAATCGCAGGATAAGGGTAAGGGGCTGGGCATTGAGAGGCAGTGCTTAAGACGCTTTTACTGCAAAAGAGGTGTTTTGCTTAGGTGGAGCATGGGGTGTATGGCGCGAGTGCTAGCGGTTTGACTGTTGCTATAACTCAACCCGAGCAGGCTGATAACCAAGCTTGCGGTAACGGACAAAGTTTTGCCGACAAATGTGTAACAGCTCAGGCTCTTGGTTAACAATTTCGATGACACGGCTAAAACAATCCAAATGAGTGGAGAGCTCACTGTGTAAATTAATCAGCACGCTGGGGGTGTGTGCTGGGCGTTCATTAATGCCCAACACCACCGGAGCGCAGTTTTGCTCAGCATAGAGCGCGTGCGGGATAAAGCTGGCTTTGCGGAAAGTCCAGAGTAACTCATCCAGCTCTGCTTGCTGCTGTGCAGAGGCGCAGCGGATAAATGTCATAAAACCTGCGCGCCAAGCTTTATGTGCCAAGCGGCAGGCCGCAATTAAGCGGTCCGCCGATTGGGTGGAAGGTAAAACGTAAAACTCTACTTTCACTGCACACGATCCAATAAATATTGGCTCAATAGGGGGACCGGACGACCGGTTGCGCCTTTTTCTTTACCGCCACTGATCCAAGCAGTGCCAGCGATATCCAAGTGTGCCCAAGGGTACTCTTTGGTAAAGCGCGATAAGAAACAACCAGCAGTAATAGTGCCTGCTTTTGGCCCGCCGATATTGGCAATATCAGCAAAGGGGCTGTCCAGTTGCTCTTGGTAGTCATCAAATAATGGTAACTCCCAAGCCACATCGCTGGCTTGTTGGCCCGCGCTTAAGAGACTGGCGACTAACTCTGGGTTGTTACCCATCAAACCACTGGTATTGCTGCCTAGAGCAACGATACAGGCACCGGTCAGCGTCGCGATATTCACCACCGCTTTAGGCTTAAAGCGCTCAACGTAAGTTAGGGCGTCACATAAAACTAGGCGGCCTTCGGCATCGGTGTTGAGGATCTCTACGGTCTGGCCGCTCATGGTGGTGACGATATCGCCGGGGCGGGTAGCGCCACCGCTAGGCATGTTTTCTGCACAGGTTAAAACACCAATGACGTTAATTGGCAGCTCCAGCTCTAGCACGGCTTTCATTGTCCCGAGAACACTGGCAGCACCGCCCATGTCGTATTTCATTTCGTCCATACCTGCACCGGGTTTGAGGCTGATGCCACCGGTATCAAAGGTAATGCCCTTACCGACGAGCACATAAGGTTGCTCGTTATCTTTACCACCTTGATAGTGCATGACGATTAAGCGTGGCGGCTGGTCGCTGCCTTGGGCAACTGCGAGTAAGGCCCCAGCGCCCAGCTCTTTAAGCTGCTCTTCTTCTAAGATGTCCACCTTGAGCTTGCTGTTGTGCTTGCTCAGCTCTTTGGCCTGTTCGGCGAGGTAGCGAGGGTGGCAAATGTTAGGTGGCATATTGCCCAGGTCGCGGGTAAAAGCCATACCTGTAGCAATGGCTTGGCCTTCTTTGCAGGCCTTAGTGACTGCTGCTTCTTGTTCGGCAGTGCACAGTAAAGTGATTGTGCTCAATTTTACCGCAGGCGCTTTTTCACTTTTGAACTGATCAAAAACGTAGAGGCCATCAATCAGGCATTCAGTGACTAAACGTGCGCTGGCATAGGTATCACGGTTTTTAATGGCCAGTTCAGCAAAGGCAAGGCTGGCATCTTTAATGGCTAAGTTTTTAAACGTATTGAGAATTGCGCTGACTAACTTGCGGGTGTTGCGATCAGTGAGTTCGGCGTCTTTACCAATGCCAACCAGTAATACACGTTGTGCTTTAAGATTGGCTAAGTTGTGCAGCAGCAAGGTTTGACCAATTTTTCCTTGCATGTCTCCCGCTTTGAGTACAGCGCTGATAGCACCGGCGCATAGCTTATCGATCTGTTGGCCTTGGCTATCGAGTTTTAGTTCTTCGTTAACGGTTAAGACAAGTGCACTGCTTGGTAGTGTTTCAACTGAATGGGTTGTGACTAAAAAGTCCATACTCAATGATCCTCAAGACAAAGATAGAAAGATGCAGGATAATACTGTTGGTTTGCATCGGCGTGTAGGTACACTGCCATAATATGTATGACTAGTGTGAGCCGCGATAGGCGGTCTTGACAAGCTTGGAGCCTTTACTTGATAGTTTTTCGTTACCTTTCCCGAGAAGTTTTGCTGGCCTTTAGTGCGGTCAGTGCGGTTCTGCTTGTGATTATTATGAGCGGTCGTTTTATTAAATATCTGGCGCAAGCAGCACAGGGTATGCTTGATCCTGGCGTACTGCTATTGATTATGGGCTACCGCATTCCGGGGTTCTTGCAGTTGATTCTACCGCTAGGGCTCTTTTTAGGCATCTTACTGGCCTATGGTCGTTTATACCTAGAAAGTGAAATGACGGTGTTAACGGCCACGGGCATGAGCGAGCAGCGCTTATTGTCTTACACTTTAGTGCCAGCTTTTTTTATTGCGTTAGTCTGCGCCTGGCTGAGTTTTGTCTTGACCCCGCAAGGTGTGCAAAATGTTGCTCAAATCCTTAATGAGCAAGATGCGTTAACCGAATTTGATACTTTGGTGCCTGGGCGTTTCCAAGCTATGCGTGATGGCTCGCGGGTCACTTATGCGCAGGAGCTGTCCGGTGGTCGCGATGAATTGCGCAGTGTATTTATTTCGGAGAAGCGCGATGTGCGCAAACCCAGTGATAAAGAAGAAGGTATTACGGTTTTAGTGGCGCAGTCCGGTCGCCAAGAAATTCAAGAAGATGGCAGTCGCTACTTAGTATTGCATGATGGCTACCGCTATGACGGCACACCAGGTGATGCGGATTACCGCGTTATCCATTACGACACCTACGGTGTGTTGCTGCCTAAGCCTGAAATTGAAGTGAAAATGGGTGAGCGCGAAACCATGCGCACAGCTGAATTGCTGGGCAGTGATCAGCCGCGCATGCAGTCTGAATTGCAATGGCGCTTATCCATTCCGCTATTGGTTTTAATTGTTACTTTAATTGCTGTGCCGCTATCTCGGGTCAATCCACGGCAAGGGCGCTTTCTAAAGTTACTCCCTGCGATTTTATTGTATATGGCTTATTTAGCCTTATTGGTTGCCGCACGCAGCGCGCTGGATAAAGGCCGTATTCCTGTGGCGGTAGGGCTGTGGCCGGTGCACGGCGTGTTTTTGTTGATTGGTTTATTGTTGGTGTATTGGCAGCCGATGCGTTTAAAGCTGGCGCAGCGTCGAGCACAGAAGGAGTCGCAAAATGCGTAGGCTGGATCGCTACATAGGTAGCACTGTGTTCTTAGCCATTGTTGCGGTGCTGGGTATTATTACCGGCTTGGCCTTATTGTTTGCCTTCATTGACGAGTTAAATGACATTGAAGGTGCTTATACCCTTTTGGATGCTGCCAGCTATGTGGGCTTGACTGCACCGCAGCGTATTTACGATATGTTACCTATGGCAGCCTTGATTGGTTGTTTAGTTGGGTTAGGGACTTTGGCCAGTAACAGTGAGCTGACGGTGATTCGTGCTGCTGGGGTTTCCATTCGCCGGATTGTTTGGGCGGTTATGAAACCCATGCTGGTGCTGATGGTGGTCGGACTGGTGGTTGGTGAGTATCTAGCACCTTGGACATCAAGCATAGCCCAGGCCAATCGTTCATTGGCACAATCAGTGGGCAAGGCGCAAAGCTCTAAGCATGGTTTATGGCACCGCCAAGGCAGTGAGTACATTCACATTAATGCGGTGCAGCCCGGTGGCAAATTAATCGGTGTCACCCGCTATTTGTTTGATGATCAGCAGCGTTTGCTAGGTTCGAGCTTCGCCAAGCAAGGGCTTTATCAGGATGGCTACTGGCAACTTGAAGATATTGTTTATACCGAATTACAAGAGCGCAGTAGCAGTGTTAGGCAAGCAGCCAGTGAGCGCTGGGATGTGGAAATCAGCCCACAATTGCTCAATACCGTAGTCATGGAGCCAGATACTCTACCTATTACTGGGCTGTGGCAGTACGCACACTATCTAAATGATCAAGGCTTGAATGCTAATCGCTATTGGCTGGCTTTTTGGGTCAAGGTGCTACAGCCCTTAGTGACTGCGGCCTTGGTCTTGATGGCCATTTCTTTTGTGTTTGGCCCGTTACGCTCGGTGACTTTGGGGCAGCGTGTGTTTACTGGGGTTGTGGTGGGGTTTGTCTTTCGCATTGCCCAAGATTTGCTTGGGCCGGCCAGCTTAGTCTTTGGTTTTGCCCCCATCGTTGCGGTGATGTTACCGGCGTTAATTTGTGCTGGTTGCGGTTTATGGCTGCTAAAACGGGCTGGCTAGCAGGTTAAATATCCATAGGATGATTGCCAATTGTAGGTAGCGTGGTTAAAGTGTTGCCCCGTTTTATTTGTCGGGTCGACACGTATTATTATGACACCACTTGAACGTTATCAGAGTGATTTACAGCGTCCGGATTTTTTTCGTGACGCTGCACAAGAAAATGCCGTACGCCATCTGCAGCGTCTTTATGATGATTTAGTCAAAGAGACGCCCAGCGCTGGTAATGGCTTATTGGGTCGTCTGCTCGGTAAAAAGTCCGTGCAACCTATTAAAGGATTGTATTTCTGGGGCGGCGTGGGGCGCGGTAAGACCTATTTGGTCGATACCTTTTTTGACGCGCTACCCTTTGAGCAGAAAATGCGTACCCACTTCCACCGTTTTATGAAGCGTGTGCACGAAGAGTTGCGCACCCTTGATGGTGAAAAAAACCCCTTAGTGATTGTTGCTGAGCGTTTTGCTAAAGAAGCGCGGGTGATCTGTTTTGATGAGTTTTTTGTCACTGATATCACCGATGCGATGATTCTTGCTGGCTTGCTGGAAGAGTTATTTAAAAACGGCGTAAGCTTGGTGGCTACCTCCAACATTGTGCCTGATGCTTTGTATAAAGATGGTTTGCAGCGTGCGCGTTTTTTGCCGGCCATTGCTTTGTTGAAGCAGCATACTGAGGTGGTTAACGTCGACAGTGGTATTGATTACCGTCTGCGTGCCTTAGAGCAGGCTGAGTTGTATCACTACCCGCTAAGCGCAGCGGTGGAGCAAGAGCTGGATAAAAGCTTTCGCAGCTTCTTGTTAGAAAACAGCAAGATTTTTGAAAATGAGCCGTTAACCGTAGAAAACCGCACCATCGTTGCCCGTAAAGTGGCGAATGATGTGGCTTGGTTTGATTTTCGTGAGCTGTGCGATGGGCCACGTAGCCAGAACGACTACATCGAGTTAGGCAAAATTTACAGCACGGTGATTTTGTCCAATCTTGAGCAGATGGACAGCGCTAATGAAGACGTTGCCCGACGTTTCATTAACTTAGTTGATGAGTTTTACGATCAAAGCGTTAAGTTAATTATTTCTGCAGAAGTGCCGTTGAAAGATTTGTATGCGGGTAACCGTTTACAGTTTGAGTTTCAGCGCACTTTAAGTCGTTTGTTGGAAATGCAATCCCATGAGTACCTCGCGCGTCCGCACCGGTCTTAAGTATGACGGCCTGTCGACTCATTCCCTCTCCCTAGAGTAGATGCTATGAAGCGTGCGACTCAATCTGACTTGCTGCTGGTTGCGGTAACGCTGATCGCGGCAGTCAGTTGGGTGTTTTCTAAAGAAGCCATTGCCTTAATGCCTCCCTTGTTATTTATGGGACTGCGTTTTTTATTGGCTGCGGCTTTTTTAGCGTGCCTGGGTTACCGGCAGTTACTTCGACTCACCAGCGAGCATATTGTTCGCAGTGTGCAGGTGGGTATCGTCTTTGGTTTGGCCATGCTGTTTTGGGTGCTGGGCTTGGCCCACAGTGACAGTATGGGCGAGGGCGCTTTTTTAACCAGTTTAGGTGTTTTGCTGGTGCCAATTGTGGCTCGTGTGTTTTTTTCTGAGCCGATACCACGCAGCACTTGGCTGGCTTTGCCGGTGGCGTTAGTCGGGATGGTGCTGCTGTCCTTGGCGCAGGGTTTTAGCATTCAGCGCGGGCAGGTTTTTTATCTAATTGCCGCCTTGGGGCTGGCGCTCTTCTTTACTTTAAATACTCGGGTGGCCACAGTTTCTGTGCGCCAAGCTCGGGGGAATAAGGCTGCTGCCGAATTAAGCGCAGTGGATCCCTTGGCGTTAACTGTGATTGCTTTAACTGCGGTAGGGTTGGTGACGTTGCTGGCTTCGCTGCTATTTGAAAACTGGCGCGGGACAACCTTGCAATGGTCTCCAGCGCTGTTGGGGTGGCTGGTGGCCAGTGCAATCATTGGTACTGCTGCACGTTTTTGGCTGCAAACCTTTGCGCAAAGCTTAACAACACAAACCAGTGGTGCAGTGATTCTTATTTTAGAGCCAATCTGGGTCGCACTGTTTGCAGCCCTTTGGTTTGCTGAAACTCTATCTGCGCTGCAGTTAGTGGGTTGTGTAATGATATTTTTGGCCTTGCTGGTGAATCGTTGGCAAGTTATACGATCTATTGTTACGCAACGTGGTATTTAAATTAAATTCAGCGCCTTGCACACCTCGCTGGTCTTAGTATCTCGCGGTGCTGAGTATTGATAGCTAAGAAGCAGTTGCCGTGGTGCGCTAGGCTGTTTATGGTAGAGCACTTGCGTTGGTCCAACGGTTAGAGAGAATGAAAATGCGATTTTTTGTAGGCATTGCTGCGGTATTGATGTCCTTGACGCTGGTTGCTCATGCAGAGCCAGTGGCGGGGTTGTATCAAGTTCGTGAAGAGTTAGAGAGCCAAGAAAGTGAAGTGCGTGATGCGGGCTTACAGCAAGCCTTTGTTACTTTGGTGCAGCGCTTAACCGGTCAAGCCAATGCTGCTCAATCAGCAGAGCTGGCTCAATACTTAGTGGACCCGCAAGCCTTGATCAGCCGCTATGGTTATGACGGCAATACCTTAATTGTGAATTTTGATCCACCCAGCGTGCAAACAGCATTACGGGCAACACAGTTACCGGTGTGGGGCAGTAATCGACCTGCGGTGCTGACCTGGTGGTTGCTGGATGACGTGCAGGGTTTGCGTTTAGTCAGCGATGGCCAGGCCGATGCACAGCCATTGCACAGTGCAGCGCGCTATTACGGGGTACCTGCGCGGCTGCCATTGGGTGATCTTGATGAGCAGTTACTGGTGAGTGCCGATGTACTCAGTGATAGTGAGCAAATTCGTCAGTCAGCTGAGCGCTATAACGCCGACGCTGTGGTCGTGGTGCAACAGCAGCCAGAAGCAGAAGTATTGCAGGCGCAGTGGCAGTTGTGGCTGGGTGATGAGCGTCAAGCTGGGCAGGTCAGTGCTGACTCGCAAACAGAATTGGCGCGCGAGGTGTTTGCCCAAGTCAATCAGCGCTTAGCTGAGCGTTTTGCGATTAAACCCGGTGAGGGCGAGTCGTTCACTGTTAGGGTGGCAGGAGTTGACCTAGAGCGCTTTGTTTTAGTTGAGCGTCTATTGCAGCCCTTTGCCGCGCAGCTCACGGAAGTCACCAAAGACTATGCCCAATGGCAAGTGCGCAGCAGTCCAGAGCAGTTAAGGGCACAGCTGACTTTAGCCAATTTACAAGAACAAGCCCAACCGACAATGCCCAATCAGTCTGCTGAAGGGCAGGAGCAATCTGTAACAGCGCAGGTTGCTAGGTCGAACAACGCTAATGCCAGCTCGCAGCTGCTCTATTTTAGCTGGTAATGACTGAGTGAATTAATTATGGCGCAACACCTGAAAAATTGGTTGTTATTAGCTGTACTGGCCTTAGGCTTGCTGATTATTTATCAGCTGTTGCCCATTCTTACGCCGTTTTTGGTCAGTATTTTGCTCGCCTATATGGGCGACCCTGTGGTGGATTTTCTAGAGCGCTATAAGGTTCCCCGTACGGTGGGGGTGATTGCTGTGTTTGTCTTGGTCAGTTTAATAATGCTGGTGTTACTGCTGGTATTAGTGCCCATGATTGGACGGCAATTGGTGAGCTTGTATGGGCTGACGCCACAATTGATTGATTGGTTGCAAGACAGTGCTTTGCCGTGGCTGCAATTGCAGCTGGGCATCAGTGCAAAAATCGATAGCCTCGACAGTATCAAACAAATGTTCAGTGAGAACCTAGGAAAGACCACGGATGTTATGCAAATGCTGTTAGCTAAAATTACCGCCTCCAGTGTGGTTTTTTTAGGTTGGCTGGCTAATATGTTGCTCATTCCTGTGGTGACATTTTACTTGCTGCGCGATTGGGATATTTTAGTGGCGAAGCTGCGCCGTTTATTACCGAGAAAAAATGAAAAGCTGGTGGTTAACTTGATCGCTGAATGTCATGAAGTGTTGGGCGCCTTTATGCGCGGGCAGCTCTTGGTGATGTTGGCGTTGGGTGTGGTGTATGCGGCCGGGTTAATGGTGCTGGGTTTAGAGCTGGGTTTATTGATTGGCTTGCTAGCTGGCTTAGCAAGTTTAGTTCCTTATATGGGCTTTATTGTCGGCATTGGCGCGGCATTAATTGCAGGCTTGTTTCAGTTTGGTTTAGACCCTTATCTGCTTTTAGGTATAGTTGCTGTGTTTGCGATTGGGCAGGCACTGGAGAGTATGTTACTGACGCCATTACTGGTTGGCGATCGCATTGGTTTGCATCCGGTGGCGGTTATTTTTGCCATTCTCGCCGGCGGCCAGTTGTTTGGTTTTACTGGTGTGTTGTTGGCATTGCCGGTGGCTGCTGTGATCATGGTATTGCTGCGCCATTTGTATACGCTGTACACAGATTCAAATATGTATGGGCAGTCCAATGCCGCAGAGCAACCCATCAATCCTGTCGAGGCTAAGCAGACATCAGTCTGTGAGCAGCCTATAAATGAGTCCACATGAAACCCACGCAACTATCACTGAGCATGCGTCTGCGGGATGACGCCACTTTTGCCAATTATTATCCTGGAGCCAATGCAGGCACATTAGGCTACGTTGAGCATGCCTGTGAGACTGAAAACCAGTGGCTCGATAGCGTTCTCTACCTGTGGGGCTCCGCTGGTGTTGGCCGCAGCCACTTACTGCAAGCGGCATGCTTGCGTGTGGAAGAGCGCGGTGGTCGGGCTTTATATTTGCCCCTTGCCGAGCTGGCGCATCATGGTCCGCAGTTGCTGGATAATGTCGAGTTTTGTGATCTGGTGTGTTTGGATGATATTCAAGCTGTGCTGGGGCAGCCGCACTGGGAAGAGGCGTTGTTTCATGCGTTTAACCGTTTGCGTGATGCAGGTAAACAACTGTTAATAGCTGCCCATGCACCACCGCGCGAGCTTTCCATTAAACTCCCCGACTTGCAATCACGCCTCAGTATAGCGCTGGTGTTTCAGCTGCATGAGCTCAGTGATGATGATAAATTACGGGCTTTACAGCTGCGCGCTTCACGTCGCGGCTTGCGTTTGTCAGACGAGGTGGGCCGCTTTATTTTAGCGCGCTCCGTGCGCAGTACTACGGTGTTATTTGATACCTTAGAGCAGTTGGATCACGCCTCTTTACAAGCACAACGTAAACTTACCATCCCCTTTCTTAAAGAAGCCTTGGGCTGGTAGTTGCAGTTGTGTTGCACCGTTACGTTGATATTTAAATTTGCCGTTTTTTCTTGAGATCTATAGTTAATGAGTACAAAACAACAGCAGAATGAAAGTACTTCTGGGGTTAAAATATATTTTCGCTTGCTGGGTTACATCAGACCTTATATTGGTATGTTTATTATCAGTATTATTGGTTTCCTGATTTTTGCTTCAACCTCGCCAATGCTCGGCTATGTGCTGAAGTACTTTGTTGATGGCCTAGCCAATCCTGATGCGGTGTTATTTCCCAAGGTGCCCTGGTTGGCTGATGTGCGCTTGGTAGAGGCTGTGCCTCTATTAATCGTTGTTATCGCTTTGTGGCAGGGAATCGGCTCTTTTTTAGGTAATTTTTATCTGGCTAAAGTGTCTTTAGGCTTAGTGCATGATTTGCGCGTGCAACTGTTTAATAACTTGCTGGTTTTGCCCAATCGCTATTTTGATAACCACAGTTCTGGGCATTTGATTTCACGGATTACCTATAACGTCACCATGGTGACGGGTGCGGCAACGGACGCCATTAAAGTGATTGTCCGAGAGGGCATGACCGTAGTGTTTTTGTTTTGTACCCTGCTGTGGATGAACTGGAAACTCACGCTGGTGATGGTGGCTATTTTACCAGTCATTGCCTTAATGGTGAGCAGTGCCAGTAAAAAGTTCCGCAAACAAAGCAAAAAAATCCAGGTGGCTATGGGTGACGTGACGCACGTGGCTTCGGAAACTATTCAGAGCTATCGCGTAGTGCGCAGTTTTGGTGGTGAGCCATATGAGCGCAAGCGCTTCTTAGAGTCGAGCCTGAGTAACACTGAAAAACAATTGCGCATGATTAAAACTAACGCGGTGTATACGCCTTCCTTGCAGCTAGTGATTTATTCAGCCATGGCTGTGCTGCTATTTTTAGTTCTGCTCTTGCGTGGCGATTCATCGCCAGGTGACTTGGTGGCTTATATTACTTTGGCGGGTTTGTTGCCTAAGCCGATTCGTCAGTTGTCCGAAGTTAGCTCAACGATTCAAAAAGGTGTGGCTGGTGCGGAAAGCATTTTTGAGCAGCTCGATGAAGAGCCAGAAAGTGATCAAGGCACGGTTGAAATGGATCAGGTGGGTGGCCACTTAGAAGTGCGCAACTTATCCTTTATGTATCCAGGTACAGACCGTCCGGTTTTGCAAGACATCAGCTTTGTCGCTGAGAAAGGTCAGATGATTGCGTTAGTTGGACGCTCTGGCAGTGGCAAATCCACCTTAGCCAACTTGATCCCGCGTTTTTATGGGCATCAACAGGGACAGATATTGCTGGACGGGGTTGAAGTACAGGACTTTACTTTAGCAAACTTGCGCCGCCATATGGCTTTGGTGACCCAGCAGGTGTCATTGTTTAATGACACTGTGGCAAAAAATATTGCTTATGGCGATCTTGCCGATGCTTCTTTAGATGAAATTAAAGCTGCTGCAGAGGCCGCCTATGCCGCCGAGTTTATTGAACGTATGCCGCAAGCTTACGAAACTCTAGTGGGTGAAAATGGGGTGTTGTTATCAGGCGGTCAACGGCAGCGTTTAGCCATTGCCCGAGCGTTATTGAAAAATGCTCCTTTATTGATTCTCGATGAGGCAACTTCTGCTTTAGACACTGAATCTGAGCGTCATATTCAGGCAGCGTTAGACCATGCTGTACAAGGCCGTACTACCTTAGTGATTGCCCACCGCTTATCCACTATTGAAAAGGCTGATCTGATTTTAGTGATGGATCAGGGGCGCATTGTTGAGCGCGGTAATCATCAAGAGCTGTTAGCGCAAAATGGTTATTACAGCCGTTTACATGCCACCCAGTTCGAGGATTTAGAGCCAGCTGTGGAGGTTCAAGAATGAGGGCTGCCAAGCACTATCAGTTGTCTGATTTGCTTTATTTGATGGCACGCTTACGCGATCCTGAGAATGGTTGTCCGTGGGATCTGCAACAAGATTTTGCCAGCATTGTTGCGCACACTTTAGAAGAAGCCTACGAGGTTGCTGATGCCATTGAGCGTGAGGATTTTGCTCACCTGCCCAGCGAGCTCGGCGACTTATTATTTCAAGTGGTGTATTACAGTCAGTTGGGCCATGAGCAACAGTTGTTTGATTTCACCACAGTGGTGAACAGTATTACTGAGAAGCTGCTGCGCCGTCATCCACATGTGTTTCCCAGTGGCAATCTCTATGACAGCACGCCAGCAGAGGCGGTTGCTACAACCCAGGTTAAAGAGCGCTGGGAAGAAATTAAGCAGCAAGAGCGTGCCGAGCAGGCCCAGCCTGAGCAAGCATTGAGTGCTTTGGACGATATTCCTTTGAGTTTGCCGGCACTGAGTCGCGCGCTAAAAACTCAACAGCGCGCTGCGAATGTTGGCTTTGACTGGAGCAGCTTAGCCCCAGTTTTGGCTAAAGTTGATGAGGAGTTACAAGAGCTGCGTGATGCCATTGCCAGTGGTGAGCAGGCCGCTATTGGTGATGAGTTGGGGGATCTGTTATTTGCCACAGTCAATGTTGCGCGGCATGTACAAGCCAACCCAGAAACAGCATTGCGCGCCGCAACTAACAAGTTTGCCCAGCGTTTTCAGCATGTTGAGCAGCAAGCTCAAGCACAAGGCATGGCACTTGGTGATTGCACAGAGCAACAGTTGGATGCTTTTTGGAACTTAGCTAAACAGACCTTAGGTCAAGGCTCATGATTAGCGGCCTAGAGTGCAGTGTTTTTATCAATTATTAAAGATGGGTTTAGGATCACATGAGTTTATCTTTGCGCGATCAGATGCTTAAAGCTGGGCTGGTCAATGAAAAACAAGTTAAGCAAGCCACTAAAGAACAGAAAAGGCAGCAGCGCCTAGAAAAAAAGGGTGCGGTTGAAGTCGATGAAACACAACGCCAAGCTGCTTTAAAAGCGATGGCGGAAAAACAAAAGCGTGACCAAGAGCTTAACCGTCAACAACAAGAGAAGGTTGAGCGTAAGGCGCAAGTTGCACAAATACGCCAACTGATTGAAACTTCGCGCTTACCTAAGCTGGATACTGAAGATTATTATAACTTTGTTGATCATAAAAAAGTTAAACGCATTGCGGTCAATGACATGGTGCGCAATAAGCTTAGTAGCGGCAGTTTAGCCATTGTGAAGCACGGTGGTGGCTATGAAATTATTCCTCGCGAAGCCGCGCTGAAAATTCAAGAGCGTGATGAGCGCCGTATTGTCTTGCTCAATGTGGTCAGTGCCGAGGTTGAGCAAGAGGATGATCCTTATGCAGCCTATCAGATTCCTGATGATTTAATGTGGTAAGCAGCATTTGCTGAGCCGTCAACAGGCGCAGATCTTTTCCGAGACTGCGCCTGTTTTGTTATGGCCTGTTGCTCTGCAGTACGTGAGAATCTGCGCAGCAGATTGGAGCTGCAATAGCGCAAACTCTGCAAATGATCAACGAGTGCTTCGGGGTGGGTGTGGTGAGCGAGTCAAGGATGACGAGCGCCGGAGTTGAACCCTGGATGGGTTCATCGACGGGTTAACACTTACTCCGAAGTACGGCATGCACAGACTTATTTATAGGATTTAGCAAAGCAAAGTAGCAAGGACGATATACGCATGCCATACCTTGTGGGTGTAAAGGTGATAC
>SMER01000045.1_pt1 | contig 28425 bp, 31 predicted proteins | sample 2456411 | NCBI WGS metagenome assembly SMER01 (sample SAMN10132597, study PRJNA489261) | soil metagenome | isolation source: day1 antibiotic-silt loam soil ammended with raw manure from dairy cow... | place: USA | collected 2015-05-01 | reverse complement strand
ATAAACCCTGAATATTCACCACATAATCACTATAAGCACTGTCTAAAGGAATCTCCAGCTTACCATCAAATTGACCTAAATGCTCCTGATGATACACCACTCCATTACCCTCAGCATCCACTCCCTGTACCCTCAACACAATCCCTCGATCAGAAATATTTAAAACCTTACCCTCTAACATTAAACTACCACTTCCTATACCTGAATCCAACAATAATTCTATACCACTCTGCTCATCTTCTATAAAAAGATCTAATTCAGAATGATCAGTATGGAACTTTTAAAACCATAAAACACACTTTCAAATTCAATTGTATAAACTTTTACTCCTCCACTTCTTCAATTTGATTTATTTGAACATCTTCAATTAAGCCACTTTCAAAAATCACTACGTCTCTAACTCTACAATCAAAACCCATTACAAAGTAACTATCTTTTGAATATAAAGTATAATAGGGTTCATTTAATATTTTAACAATACTATCTCCTTTTTGGGGTAATTTGGGAAATGATTTATATTCAAAAATCTCCATTGTGTCTTTTTTATCTTTTGAAACTGCTTTATACATTCCTCTATATCCATATCTAGTATAAAGAGTATCAATTACAAAACTACCAGAAGCTGTATACTCCTCATGTTTTACAATATTTATACAATCTTGATATTCATTACACCCTGAAAATAAAAAAATCATCAAAAAACTAAACATCATTCCATATCTATTGCTCTTCAGTTTCTTTTTCATTCTTATCATTTTTTTGAGTTCCTAAATAGCCCGAAATACCCATTTTTTGAGTAAAACCAAAACCTCTTAAACCAAAACTTATTGAAAAAATATTTAATCTATCATTAGGTCGTAATTTTTTATCTGTTGATTGGGTATAATTAAATCCTATTATTCCTAATTGAAAGCTAGTATTTATATTCGGTCCAGCAAGATGATCAATGTCTAATTTTTTTCCGTAATTATAAAAATCTAATGAAATCGATGCTGTAAGGCCAGGTGATTTTAAGCCCCATCCCCCCTCAGCAAACGTAACACCACCAATATTACCATTCCTATCTGCATAAAAACCTATACTTCCCTCTCCTTCAGCAGTAAAACCACCAGCACCAAGTGAACCACTTACTCCAAACCCATCAAGCATAAATGGCATATAGCCATCTTCATGAGCTCGTGGATCTCGCATCCAAGCTGTGTACGAATTAGAAGAAGACTTCCATTTCTTAGCCGTTATTCGATAAGCCTTAGTTACACCATCCTCATCCATACTAGGCGAGTTAGAGTCTTTAAAGTAAGTATAGTTTCGGTTTCGAATTTTATAATTTACTCCCTCGTCTTTTGAAGAAACAATTCTTCCTTTTAACTTGTTTTCTTTCTTATAATCTCCAGCCTCGCGCTTTGAATCAAAATTACCTAAAGCATCATATGCCCATATAGGATTATTTCCATTAACCGCATAATTACTCACACTTATCTGATCCACAGGACCCACATTCCACCTCCACCCAATGATCATCATAAATCGTCCCACGATCCATTATAGCCCTTAATTAAATCACAAATCGCTAATATACAATTTAATCGGAGTTTTTATAATTCCAATAAATTAAGCAACGGGCTGAAAGCCCAAAATAAAAAAGCCCGATGGCAACGCCTCGGGTTAAAAGTAATTTCAAAAGCGTCCTGAAGGGACAGTATAAATACAATACTCGTTGATAAACTACATTAATGCAGATTGCTCATCGCTCAATTAACCAAAAAAAAGCAAGTCTCCCTATCGAAAACTTGCTTTTAACAATGACATCATTTCCTTTTAAAAAGATAGCCTACCCCTCTTCTCCCAACTCCTCTTCCCCTTCTAAAGCTTCATTATTCAACTCCCCTATAAAGTTCAATATCTTTTGCTGTCCTTGTTTCTTAACTGTAGAAGTCACAAAATGAGCAGGAATATACACCCAATCTTTCTTCATAGTTTCAATAAATTGGCGAACATTTTTAGCCGTAATCGATTGATTATTTTTATCTGATTTAGTAAATACTAAACAAAAAGGAACTTCCCATTCAGACAATTGAGCTAAAAACTCTAAATCAATTTTCTGAGGTGCATGCCTGCTGTCGATTAAAACAAAAACACTCATCAAATTCTCTCGTCCTTTAAAATAATCTTCGATCATAGCTTGCCAAGCTCTTCTTTGCGTTTGAGAACGTTTAGCATAACCATAACCTGGCAAATCCACCAAATACCAGGGCATTTGAGAATAAGAATCTGTGATTTTAAAGTGATTAATTAAAGTCGTCTTACCAGGCGTTGAGGATACTTTAGCTAAGCTATTTCTGCCTGTCAACATATTAATTAAAGAGCTTTTACCGACATTAGATCGACCAATAAAGGCATATTCCGGTTTATTAGGATCCGGACTTTGATCTATTTGCGAACTGCTCTTAATAAATTCAGCATCATTAATCTGAACAAAATTCTTCTTTATCATCGTACTCGTCTTATTTTTTTCTTGCTTCTAATGCTCTTTGATCGTGCTTTAATCTGTTTTTAAACAAATCAATAGCTTCAAAAATAGCTCTTCTAAAAGATTGAGGTTCTGCTTCATTCTTACCCACTTTATCAAAAGCTACCCCATGATCCGGAGAGGTTCTAATAAAAGGTAATCCTGCAGTATAATTCGTACCATAACCATTTGATAAACTCTTAAAAGGTATCAATCCTTGATCATGATACATCGCTAAAACCATATCAAAATGTTGATCATTTCTTCGTGCAAAAAACGCATCAGCACTATAAGCTCCAAATGCTCTACCAATATTTTGTTGGTTAAATTGATCAATCGCTACATTAATAATTTCTTTTTCTTCTTGACCTATTATTCCATCATCTCCTGCATGAGGATTTAAACCTAAAACAGCAATTTTAGGATGCTGGATATTAAAATCTCTGATTAAAGTAGAAGTAATTAACTTCAACTTATTCACCACAGCCTCTATCGATAATTGATCAGCTACATCCTTAATAGGAACATGTTCACTCATTAAAGTAACCCTGAAATTATCTTCAAAAAGAATCATCAAAATCTCTTTGGATTGAAAATAATCTTTCAAATAAGGCGTATGTCCTATAAATTGGAAATTATCCGTTTGCGTATTCGCTTTATGAATCGGAGAAGTCACCAATACATCAACCTCACCATCTTGCAAACATCTGGTAGCCACTTCTAAAGATCGAATGGCATACTTCCCACCTTCTGCAGTCAGCTCTCCTGGCTTTAAAGCAACATCCTCTTCCCAGCAATTAAATATATTAACTTGTTTTGTATTTAATTGAGCAATATTTTTAATGTTTGTATAGTTAAAAGTATTCGCTTCTAACATCTTTTTATAGTAGTTCACAACTTTTGAAGAACAAAAGATAACTGGCACACAATGATCTAACATTAATGAATCAGAAAAGATTTCAATAATCAACTCCAACCCTATGCCATTTAAGTCTCCACAAGTAATACCAACAATAGGTTTTTTCATAAATTAGATTTATATAGTTGCAAGGTACGCAAAGCCCTTAAAAGTTAAAAAACGATTTTCAAATAGCCAATGATTCATCGAAAAATATTACATGAATTTTACATAGTTTTCAAGGCTTTAGACTTTTCCCCTATGGTAGTGGCCTCAATTTATTGTAACTTTGCAGTCAGTAAAAGACAGAAAAAATATTTATGAATATACAAGAAAAACAAGATTCCATCATTGAAGATTTCGAATTCTTTGATGATTGGACTCAAAAATATGAACATATTATTGATTTAGGTAAAGATTTACCTTTAATCGACCCTGCCTATAAAACCGATGATTTCCTTATAAAAGGATGTCAATCACAAGTTTGGCTTTTTGCAGAAGTGAAAGATGACCATAAAGTTTACTTTACTGCCGATAGTGATGCAATCATTACTAAAGGTTTAGTCAGCTTAATGGTAGATGCTTTATCGGGTCAAACGGCTAAAGATATTGCTGAAGCAGAAATTTATTTCATTGATAAGATAGGTTTAAAAAGCCACTTATCTCCTACACGTAGCAATGGCTTACTTTCTATGTTGAATCAAATGAAAAATTACGCTATTGCTTTTCAAAAACAATCACTACAAAATTCTTAAATCATGTCGGTAGATAAAATTAAAGAACAAGTCAACGCTGCATTAGAAACAGTTTATGACCCAGAAATTCCAGTTAACGTTATAGCTTTAGGTCTTATTTATGAAGTGTCCGTTAGTGAAAATCACGACGTTAAAATTGTAATGACTTTAACGGCTCCTAACTGTCCAGTTGCGGGTGATATCGTACAAGAAGTACAAGATAAATCCAAAGCCGTTGAAGGTGTAAAGGACGTGCATGTACAGTTGACTTTTGATCCTCCTTGGGATCGTGAAATGATGACAGAAGAAGCTAAATTAGAACTTGGTTTTTTATAAATGACTTTCAATTAACTCAAGCAGCATATTCAATTGCTGCTTGATGTTTTCAAAACTAAAATCAGATTTAATAGATTGATCTTCTTTCATAAATTTCAAAACAACCACCATCAATTCCTTGTTACTCAAAGCTCGGAGTTTTGGTTTTTCATTGGATTTTAGAAATTGTTGTAAATAAAACATCACTTCTTCATATCCATGTATAAATCCTGATTCAGGATCTATAAAGTGTTGTAATTGCAACTCACTTTCTTCTTCATTGATAAAAAAGGAAGACAAATCATCAAAATACCCCATGATGATAATTTCCGGAACATCAATCGCAAATATAGGAATGTCTAAAGCTTCACAAATCGCAAGATATAATAAAGCAATACTGTATTTATTACCTACATGCTCCGTCATTAAATGATAAGGATTATAGGATAACAGTCCGCCTTCTGGAAAAAGTTTAAAATGATAATAATTATAAAAAACGGAATTGATGATATGAATTTTTTCAAAAGCCGTTAAGGTTTGGCTTAATTCCAACCATACATTTAATTTAATTTGATTAAAAAGGTCATGAAACTCTTCCCATTGCACTTGATTATCCAACCATTTACTTAAAAAATAAACGCCTTCAATCAAAGACGGATCTTCATCTTTCGACCATTCAGCAAACTTAGAAAACAACTCCTCAAATCTCATTTGTTGAATAAGCACACCTAATTTTTCTTTCACAGCCACATCCATAGTTCGTGTATTCACAAACTCTAAGCTTGGTAATACTTCCATACCATAACTGCTGATTTCCTGATGTACAGCATGCTGAATTTCAGGATCAGGGTCTTCTAACAACTTAATAAGTGCAATTAATTTATTATCTATTACCATAGTTTTCCATGTTTTAAATGGACGGAACAAAGCTATATAATCTCCTTCATAAATCAAAAATGAAGTTTTAAACTACCCGTTAATCAATAAAATCAAAATCAATTTGAAAAATAGAAGTGAAAAGAGTAAATTTGCACAGTATATTATACCATTAATTATAAAAACATTATGAATTTTCAACTTTCTGAAGAACAATTAGCCGTACAACAAGCGGCAAGAGAATTCGCTCAAAATGAGTTATTACCTGGTGTTATTGAAAGAGATGAACATCAAACTTTCCCAACTGAGCAAATTAAAAAGCTAGGAGAATTAGGATTTCTAGGCATGATGGTTGACCCCAAATATGGAGGTTCCGGCATGGACACGATTTCTTATGTGTTGGCTATGGAAGAAATTTCAAAAGTTGATGCTTCCGCTTCTGTAGTAATGAGCGTAAACAACTCTTTAGTTTGTTGGGGCTTAGAAACTTATGGTTCAGAAGAGCAAAAACAAAAGTATTTAGTTCCTTTAGCGACCGGTGAAAAAATCGGAGCATTTTTATTGAGTGAACCAGAAGCAGGATCTGATGCTACTTCTCAAAGAACAACAGCAGAAGATAAAGGAGATCATTATGTTTTAAATGGTATTAAAAACTGGATAACTAATGGTTCTACTGCAGCTTACTACCTGGTTATTGCACAAACTAATCCTGAATTAAAGCATAGAGGTATTAATGCCTTTATCGTTGAGAAAGACAGTGTTGGTGTAACAGTTGGAGCTAAGGAAAACAAATTAGGTATTCGTGGTAGTGATACGCACAGTATTTCTTTCCAAGACGTTATCGTTCCAAAAGAAAACAGAATCGGTGAAGATGGATTTGGATTCAAATTTGCTATGAGCACTTTGAGTGGCGGAAGAATCGGTATCGCTTCTCAAGCACTAGGAATTGCAAGTGGCGCGATGGAATTAGCGATTAAATATTCTAAAGAAAGAAAAGCATTTGGTACTGAAATCATGAACCATCAAGCTATTGCATTTAAATTAGCAGATATGGCTACGCAAGTAGAAACTGCAAGATTATTATGTTTGAAAGCAGCTTGGCAAAAAGATCAAGGTATTGATTATACCACATCTGGTGCTATGGCTAAATTATATGCTTCTGAAATTGCACAAACTGTAACTTCTGAAGCGATTCAAGTACATGGTGGATATGGTTACGTAAAAGAATTCCACGTTGAAAGATTAATGAGAGATGCTAAAATTACTCAAATCTATGAGGGAACTTCTGAAATACAAAAAATTGTAATCAGTAGAAATGTTTTAAAATAATTTCAAGTTTATAGCAATATAAAAAGCCAGTTGATCCATTTCAACTGGCTTTTTTCATTTAATAAATGATTTTTCACACTTTAACGACCAATAACCACTCGGCTGCTTTAAGACTTATGGTTGTAATTTCCGATTGATTGATTTTAACTTGATAAGATTTATCAAAAGATTCTAAGGCTAAAACTTCAATAATCGCTCCTAACTGAATCCCTAACTTATCTAAATATTGTAAAAAGTCTTCCGATGAATCCAACAAAGATTCCACTTTATAGTTTTGATTCAAATCTGCTTTAGTCAAAGGCAATCCCTCAATTTTCACAAAACTTCCATCTTCTTTTGGAATCGGAGATCCATGTGGATCAAAAGACGGAAACCCTAATAATTCATCCATTTTTTGAAAAAACTTAGGTGCATCAATATGTTCCATTTGCTCTGCAATGTCATGCACTTCATCCCAAGGGAAACCCATTCTTTCCACTAAATACATTTCCGTTAACCGATGTTTACGTATTACAGATGCTGCTACCCTCTTCCCTTTATCCGTTAATTTGACTGGTTTATAAGTCTCGTAATGCAACAAAGACTTTTCTGCCAATTTTTTCACCATACTATTTACCGTAGGCATTTTAACGTCTAAAGCTTTACTTAATTCATTCACACCTACCTCACCTTTCTCATCTTGCAAGTGAAAAAGCGCCTTTAAATAATTTTCTTCTATTAAAGTATAACGGTCCATAGTTGTAGCATGATTCATAATAAGTAGCAAGTTAAAAAATATTCTTGAATAAATTTTGTTAGACTACTCTAACTCCATATCTTTGCTTCTCTAAAATACAAATTAAATATGACTAACAAAGTTTACTTAAGCTGTTTATTGCTATTAAGTATTATATTTTATAATTCTTGCAGTAAGCTGACACCGAAAGATCCGGAGGATCATGAGGTTTTGGACGGACCTATTGATGGTTTAACTCATGCAGAGATGCGTCGATTCGTTGCAGGTGATGAAGCCTTTGAAGAATTCTTCACCGCAGAAATGGGTTTAGGACCATTATTTATCACCAATAGTTGTGAAAGTTGTCATTTAGGTGACGGAAAAGGACATCCATTTGGAAGCCTCACACGCTTTGGTCAACCTGACACGATGGGCAATCAGTTCTTACATTTAGGAGGACCACAATTGCAACCCAAAGCGATACCAGGTTATGAACCTGAAACTATACCAGAAGGTGCTACATTTAGTAAATTCTTACCTCCTATAGTGGTTGGTTTAGGTTATCTCCAATATGTAGCTGATGCTGACATTATAGCTATGTCAGAAGCGTCTAAACCTTTTGGAATTAAAGGAAGGCCAAATTGGATTAATGTTCCAGATTATGTGAACATTCCACATCCAGAAGCAGGAAATAATAGAATACAAAGAGGAGATGGAAAATATATTGGTCGTTTTGGATTAAAAGCAAGTGTTTTTGACTTGTTGCAACAAACGGTAACTGCTTATAATCAAGATATGGGGATTACTACGCGTTATCTTCCATATGACAATAGTACAGGCAAACAAATGGATCCTGAAATTAGCAACAATAAAGTACATGATGTAGTTTTCTATTTAGAAACTTTAAAGGCTCCTACGCCAAGAAATACAAGCACTGAAATGTTCAAATTAGGTCAAACTATTTTTGGAGATGTAGGCTGTGAAACTTGTCATAAGAGTTCATTGGAAACAAGTTTTGCACCCATTGAAGCTTTAGCTAATAAAACTTTCCATCCTTACACAGACTTATTAATTCATGATTTAGGTCCTGAATTAGACGATGGACATACAGAAGGAACAGCTTTAACATCCGAATGGCGTACAGCACCTTTATGGGGCTTAGGATTAGCTCCGGAATCTCAAGGAGGACGTTACTTCTTAATGCATGACGGAAGAGCAAACACTATTGATGAAGCCATTCAATTACATGGTGGTACAGCATCTCAAGTGAGACAAAATTACAGAAACTTAAGTTCTTCAGATAAAAAAGCACTGATTTACTTTTTAGAATCTTTATAAAAATATGGAAAGAAGAAAATTTCTTCAAGTGTGTGGCATGGCCTGTATGAGCGGTGTGGTTTTTCAACGATTTCTCCATGCTTGTGCAAGTAGCCCCACCTTTGATAAAAATGAAGAAGATATCATCTTAGAAGTTCCAAAAGCAGACTTCATCAGAAGAATGAGAAGAGGCAAACCTGTTTACAGAAAAAACATAACAGTAACGCATCCGAGATTGGAATTTCCTATCGTGGTTTATCGACTTGAAAAAGATCAATACACTGCCTTGTTATTACAATGCACACACCAAGGTGCACCTCTCCAAGTGTTTGGCGACATCATGGAATGCAATGCACACGGCAGTGAATTTGATTATCACGGGCAAGTTTTAGAAGGTCCAGCAACAACACCTCTAAAATCCTTTCCAATCAATATTAATCAAGAAAACATAGAAATATTAATTTAATGAAAATATTAAAATTTACACTTTTACTAAGTGCTTGCTTGCTAACTCAAACTTTCTCTTTTGCAGAAGAGCAACAACAAGATAAAGATCCTAAAAAATCCATGAACATGGATGCAGTTCACAGTCGTCCACTTTCACAATTAGGTACCAGTAGTTTATCTATCGGTGGATATGTAGAGTCTCATTGGCAATATTACGCAACAGAAGGCGTAACGGAAGGTCATCAGTTCATGATGCCAAGAATGACCTTATTCTTTTCATCTGCGATTTCTGACCGAATAAAATTCATGTCGGAATTAGAATTTGAAGATGGTGGATCTACTATTGCTATAGAATTTGCAGCGGTTGATTTTGAATTTCATCCTTTATTTAATCTTAGAGGTGGAATCATCATGAATCCTATCGGAGCTTTCAATCAAAACCATGACGGACCGAAATGGGAATTTGCTGAACGACCTGTAGCGATGAACAGAATGTTACCTGCAACTTGGAGTACCGTTGGATTTGGTGCTTATGGTAAATTAGCCAAAGAACAATGGGTATTTGGTTACGAAGCTTATTTAACCGGAGGTTTTGATGATGCAATTATTAATAACACTTTAGGGAAAACGTATTTACCTGCAAGTAAGCCTAACATAGCGAGATTTGAAGAAATGGCGAGTGGCCAACCTACTTATACAGGAAAAATTGCTATTAAGCATAGAAAAATTGGGGAGTTGGGACTTTCTTACATGGGCGGTTTATACAATAACACCACTTTAGATGGCGAAGAAGTTGATGATTCTCGTGCTGTTCACATTGCAGCTATAGACTTCAACACAGAATTTCCTTTTGGGACAAAAATCATCGCAGAATTAGCCCATATCTGGGTGGATTTACCTGCAAACTATACTCCTGAATACGGTGGAGAGCAATTTGGAGGATTTGTGGACGTCATTCATCCGATTTATAAAGGCAAATTATTGAAATGGGAAAACACAAGTTTAAATTTAGCAGTAAGAGCTGAATACGTTGATTGGAACAGAGGAAATATGAAAGACTTTCCGGAAACGAAGAAAGGAGAAGACATGTGGAGCATCATGCCTGGCATTAGCTTCAGACCTGGACCTCGTACTGTTGTTCGTTTTGCTTACAGATTTAGAGAAGATACAGACTTCTTGAATAACCCTGCAGAAAAGACAGGTGGTTTCACTTTAGGCTTTTCAACTTATTTCTAAAACATCTTACATTTCACAAAAAAAAGAGACAAGCTTTATTAGGTGGCTTGTCTCTTTTTTATTTTACAACTTTTGAAGTTTAGATTAAACCTTCACAAATATTTTTTACAATTTTAGGCCCTTCATAAATGAATCCTGTATAGACCTGAACTAATGTTGCACCTGCATCGATTTTCTCTTGTGCATCTTGCGCAGTAAAAATACCACCAGCTGCTATGATAGGAAAAGCTCCTCTACTTTTATCATGCAGATACTTAATGACTGTAGTAGACTTCTCTCTAACAGGTTTACCACTCAATCCACCTGCCCCTATCTCTTCAACTTCATTTGAACTATGATTTTCTACATTTCTATCAATCGTTGTGTTAGTTGCTACAATTCCATCTATATCTGTGGATGCTACGATTTCAATAATATCATCTAATTGCTCATTGGTCAAATCAGGAGCTATTTTTAAAAGAATAGGACGATCTTTCCCTAATTGTGTATTGACTATTTGCAGTCGCGTTAATAATCTTTGTAAGGGTTCTTTATCTTGCAACTCTCTTAAATTGGGGGTATTGGGACTACTCACATTAACTGTAAAATAATCTACATAATCATATAGTGCCCTAAAGCAATACTCATAATCATTAATAGCTTCTTCATTAGGAGTATCTTTATTTTTCCCAATATTTCCACCAATAATAACATCTGATTTTCTTTGTTTAAGTCTTTCAACAGCTGCATCTACGCCTCCATTATTGAAACCCATTCTATTAATAACTGCTTCATCTTTAGGCAATCGAAATAATCTTGGTTTAGGATTTCCATCTTGCGGTTTTGGTGTTAAAGTACCAATCTCAATGAATCCAAAGCCTAAAGCAGCTAAGGTATCTATATATTTTGCATCTTTATCAAATCCTGCTGCTAAACCCACTGGATTTTTAAAATCCAATCCCCACAATTCTTTTTTTAATCGGTCAGATTGAAATTGAAAATTCTTATTGGCAAAGTTGATGAACCATTTTTTACCTTCATATTTCTTCAAACGATTCATTACATAGTAATGTGCTTCTTCGGCATCTTTTTGAAATAAATATTTCTTTGCAAGTGAGTATATCATATTAAAATGATGATGTTATTGATCTAATATAATTTGTGGAATAATAAATTGCAATATAAGCATAAAAAAGGGTCTTCTCGTTAAGAAAAGACCCTTTAAATATTGAAATCATTAAGTATAATTACTCAACAATTAAAACACCTTTCATCATTCCAGCGTGCCCTGGGAATGAACAGATGAATGTATACTTTCCTGGAGCTGGAGCTGTAAACTCAACAGAAGCTGATTCACCACCACCGATCATGTCAGTATGTGCAATGATATCACCTTCGTGAGATGCAGGGATATAATCTGTTTCTTTTGCTACTTGTGCAGCTGCGATAAATGCATCTAAATCAGCATCAGCGTTTAACAAAACAAAGTTATGACCCATTACATTAATGTCCATAGTACCAGTATGCGTTAAAGTTAACTTTACAGTTTGACCTGCTTTTGCATGTAATTGGTTTTTATTAAACTTCATTGCATCGTCACCTTCAATTGAAAGTTCAACAACTTCGTCATTAACTACATCAGTTTGAACTTGCTCAGTTTCAACTGTTGTTTCTTTAGTAGTATCGCTTCCACAAGAAGCCATTGTAAATAAACCTAAACCTGCGATTAGGCTCAAAGAGATCCATTGTTTTTTCATTGTATTATAATTTTATGACCCAAAGGTCGTGATATTTATTAAATTACACAAGTAAATTTAATATATTGACAGTCTTATGATTGAAATTTAAGATTCTCTTAACTCTTCAAAGTAACCCGTTTTGTTATTTTTACGAACATTATCCCAATCATAATAACGTCCATTCATCACCACATAAACACCTACCGGCAAAGTCTGAACAAAAGCTAAAGCGGAACCCAGGTTGAAAAACCCGTCAGAGGAACCGAACTTATAAGGTATCATAGCACCGGTTAAAATGATGGTTTTATCTAAGTTTTCTTTGGCTAAATAAGCACCCGTTTCAGACATCGTGTCTGTACCGTGTGTAATAACAATTTTAGACTCTGAACTTTGTTTGCATTGATGTAAGATAGAAGCTCTATCCGCATCTGTCATATCTAAACTATCGATCATCATGATAGTTCTCACTTCGATGTCCAGTCGACATCTTCCTAATTGTAACATTTCAGGGACATGAGTTTCCTCAAAGTGTAATTTCCCATGAATCATGTCATACTCTTTGTCAAAAGTACCACCTGTTACTAAAATTCTAATGGCTTCGTTATTATTCATATAAAAAAAATTAGGCTATTATAAAGGCAGAAATAATCATAAATGTCATTCCGATTAAAAAACCTGTGATTACAAATAAGGTGATGATATTAAAGACTTGCTTTCGCAATAATTTTACTACAAAAGCATGAACATCTTTGAGTTCAACTCCTTCTAATTTATTTACTATTAGCGATTTAATATCTACTTGCTTGGCTGCATATGCTCCAGCTTTAGGTCCTACGTTAACCAAAGCAGTGTCTAATTCCTTCGCCACCATTTCTTTTATTTTACCCGTAATCTTATCTCCACCAAACATAGTAATCATTGGAAATTTCTTAGGTAAAGATTCTTCAATATAAGTAGATGCTAATTGGTTGACATCTGCTGCGATTTTAATCTTTTTCGATTCGTCTAACCACTCGTCCACTACTTCTTCAATAACAATCTTCTCAGCCGCAATCTTAGAAATATCTTCAATGATTGACAATCTATTTTTCTGCATAATTCCACTCAAAGTCGTGCGGCTCGTGGGCTGATACTTCATAAGTTGCTTAATACTTAGCTGAGCAATGAGGTATGCAACGACAGCTCCAATTAATGGAAAAAAATAGATTATTATCATTTTATTAAAGATAAAAAGCCGAGAGCGTGCAAAGATGCAAACTTTCAGCTTAAAATAAAATAAGATTTATATTGTATTACTCTGTTGGTTGTAACGGAGCACCTTCTGTAGGCAATTGACCTCCAGTAGGTGAAGCTTCTTGTTGCTGTTGTTGTTGTTGAACAGGAGCAGGCTTAGCAATATCTAAAGTAAAAACAGATGCAATACTTAATAAAGCAATCAAAGCCATAGTGTACCAAGTACCTTTTTCCATAGCGTCTCCTGATTTCTGAACGCCCATTACTTGAGCTCCCATACTTCCAAAAGCTCCAGATAGTCCACCGCCTTTAGGCTGTTGTACTAATATGAAAAATGCTAAAACGAAGCATAACACAAGGATAGCTATGATAATCAAAGTTGTCATAAGGATATTTTTAGTTCTAATTCTATAATCTGTTCGGCAAAATAACTACTTTTTTCAGGATTTCGCAAACTTAATTTTTTATATATTTCTACAGCTTGTGACCATTTCTCTTGTTTGATATAAACATGAGCCATAGACTCGCTTACAATCTCTTCTTCTAACCTTAAAGAATTCAATGCCATATTAAAAACTTCTTCGGGAATCTCCTCTCCTTCTTCATCTTCTGCATAAGCCAATTTCTCTCTTTGCCACATCGCTTTCAAAGCTCGTTGACTCTCGACTTCAGCTGCATCCTTCAAGCTTTGTTCGTGTAAATAATGTAACCACTCTGCAAAAGTCATGACTACCATCAACGATTGATCTTCTTTAACAGGTCGGCGTTCTTCTTCAGAGGTCGTAGCCTTAAAAGATTCCGCTAAAGAGTGTAAATCTGACGACATCTTCATCGTTTCATTAAAATAATAATCTCCAATAGCACCTTCCGCTTTTTGGGATGTTTTTTTAATCTCCGAAGTTTGATACGCATTAGCAAACTCTAATTCTTTTACATACATGACAGGATGCAATAAGGATAATTCTTGCATACTTTGCCAATCTTCATAAGGATCTTCTGCTATAATCGACAACATCCAATCTGCAAGATTACAATATGGAAACTGATCGCGCAGCTGCTGTAAATCTACTTTAGCTTTCCTGCGATCTTCCATGGAAGAATCAAACCACTGTTGAATGTATTCTTTAGTCAAAATTAACTATTTTTTATAAACTTAAATTAAAATTACCAATTTACAAAAGCTCGATTGAAAATATCATCCGCCAATTCCTTACCAATATCTTCCATTAATGTAGATTCTACATTTTGTAAAGATTGATTGGCTGGAAAGTCTGCAAATCTACTAAAACTGGTATTGAAATTATCCTTCTCATTCAAATGATTTATAAACTCTACCTGTAAAGTAACGGTCAATCTATTTTGAGAGGCAGCCGTATTGCTTTGCACACCAGAAATACTCACTTGATATCTCGTAATCACTCCTTTAAGAATATAATCTACTTCATCACTATTTACAGCAGTCAAACCACTTTGTGATAAAACCCGATCTCGAATTTTATTACTTAAATCACTCGCAACACTAGGTACAACATTAGGAGCTTTATTTTCGAAGGTAGGTACATTAATCGTTTTCCCATCTATAGTCGCGCCACTTAAACTATATACTTTACATCCTGTAAAGGCTAGTAAGAGCACTAAAAATCCAAGTTTATAAATAATATTCATCTGAAGTCGCATAAGGTAATTCTTTAAATAGGAGACCTAAATCGGCCAAAATCCATGAGGTGATTGATTCTAAAATAACGGGAGCTCTTAAAGCCACACATAAGTCATGCCTTCCTTTAATAGAAAAGTCCACCCTCTCTTTCTTTTTCCAATCATAACTATTTTGAGTTTTTGGTGTAGAAGAGGTCGGTTTTACAACGACTTGAAATTGCAAAGGATTACCATTAGACAAACCGCCCACAACGCCACCTGCATGTGGAGTTGCTGTAGTTCCCGTTTCATCCATAATGACATCATTATGCTCCGAACCATACATATTTAAACTATCAAACCCTGCGCCAAACTCCAATCCTTTCACAGCAGGCACACTAAATATAGCTTGTGCCAAAGCAGCATCTAAACCATAGAAGTAAGGTTCGCCAATACCTGTAGGAATACCGTCAATAGTCACTTGAATTTTTCCACCCACAGAATCTTTTGCTGCAATAGCGGCTTCCAATCCTTCCTCCACATCTTTATATTTCCCCACTTGTAAAATATGGGAAGAAACTTGATAATTATCCCATTTCAAATAGTGTTTCAAAACTTTTTCTGCAATGACACCTGCTGCCACTATACCCACCGTCAATCGTGCACTAAACATGCCTCCACCTCTGTAATCTTCGTAACCTTTATATTTCACATGTGCACCCCAGTCCGCATGTCCTGGTCTTGGAATTGCTCTTTGGTCTTCATAATCTGCGGAACGAATATTCTCATTTAGGATGCTTAATAAAATCGGCGCTCCGGTAGTCAATCCATTTTTCAGTCCACTTCGAATCAATATCCTATCCTCTTCTTTCCTTGGCGTAGTTCCTCGCATACTCGGTTGACGACGTGAAATAGCTTCTTGAAAATCAGGGTATGAAATTAATAATCCAGCAGGTACTCCTTCTAACAGCACCCCAACCTCAGGTCCGTGAGAAGCACCATAAATATGCATTTTTAATTGTTTTCCTAATATGTTCATGGGAGTAAAAATCGATCTTCACAAAGATAATATTTTTAAAGAGCTATTTGAATTTAATCTTCAGAGAATTCTCAATTCTCAAAAAAGGGATAGCATACAATAAAAAAAAATGTATATCTTACATGCTTAGTATAGCAACACATGAAGTATCAGTTTTTCAAATATAAGAGTTGGCCTAAATGGGCAAAATGGACCAGCATTATCTTAGCAAGTTTATTAGGTCTATTAGTAATTACTTGGCTTTCTTTAGCTTGGTATATCAACCATAATAAAAATGACTTCATTGAAAAAATTACCACCTACTTCCATGATAACATGTCAGGAACTTTAATGATTGATGACCTGGAACCCAGCATTTTAAAAACCTTTCCAAAGTTATCCATTCGATTAGATGATGTTGTCATTTTCGACAGTTTATATGAAGAGCATGGCGTAAAAACAGCTGAGATGGAACATGTCTATGTCCAACTCAACTTCTTTTCTTTGTTGACAAAAAATCCCAGAATGGAAAAAATCATTCTGTATAACGGCAAACTTGATATATTTGTACACGATGATGGCTATTCAAACAATCATTTATTCAAATCTAAAAATCAAGAAAAGAAAAAATCTGATAAAGGACTCGAAATCAATTATGTCAACTTTGAAAAAGTCCACTTTAGATTTACAGATATCCCTAAAAATAAAAATCACGAGTTTGAAATCAATAAATTACATGCGAAAATAAAGATTAATGAGGAACGGTGGGACATCAAAGCAGACTTAAACATCTTCATCCATCAATTGGGTTTTAACTTAGCAAAAGGATCGTATTTAAACGACAAAAATGTAGTTTCAAAACTCTCCATAACCTATGATAAAAAAGAAAAAACCCTTATTTTTGATAAACAAAGATTACTCATAGAAAAAGATCCTATTATCGCAGATATGGCCTTTCATTTTGGTGAAAAACCAGGTCAATTTGAGTTGCATTTCAGAACAGATGGTATTTATTTCAAAAATGCAATGGGTCTTTTATCAGAACATATCTCTTCTAAATTTACACAAATCGATATTGCAAACCCAGCAGAAGCGGACGCTTATTTAAAAGGTCATTTTCAATACCTGGACACTCCATCAGTAACTGTAGTGGTGAGATTAAAGGATAACACACTACTCACTCCTTATGGTGATTTGAGAAATTCTACTTTTGAAGCGGTGTTCAACAATCAAGTCGATACTGTTAAACCGAAAGGGGAACCCAATTCTGGAATTTATGTGAAAAAATTTACTGGAAACTTTGAAGGCGTACCTTTGGAAGGAGACTCAACTGTGATTTATGGTTTGAAAAACCCTAATATAAATACGAGAATCAGAAGCAATTTCCCAGTTGTACAATTGAATAGCTTAGTAGGAAGTACTATTAATTTCAGTAATGGAAATGCCGAGTTTAATTTATCATACACAGGACCTTTAGTTGCCACTGATACTTTTCCGAGATCACTTAATGGATTTGTTAAGGTAAAGGATGCTGCTATGACTTATGTTCCGAATGGTATTCATTTTAACAATGGCCAAATTAATATTGTATTCCATGAAGAAAACATGAAGATTAATCAAATATCTTTAAGTAGCAAAAGCTCTAAAATACTCATTACAGGTCAAGCAGAAAGATTCTTAAATGCTTATTTCTTAGACCCGAGCCAAGTGATTATAGATACAGATTTCAAAAGTAAAAATATCAATTTAAACGAATTCAAATCCATATTAAATCCTCAACATAAAATAGCGAAAACCCAAACAGCCGAGCAAACTAAAAGGTCAGATCGATTTAATAATCATTTAGCTTTAGTATTAGACAAAAGTACTTTCATTGCTAAAATTGGTATTGATAAAGTTGTATATGATCAATTCTCTGCTACTCATATAAAAGGAAAAGGAACTTTCTTTGAAAATAATATTCTCTTAGAGGATTTTAAGCTAAACCATGCCGGTGGAGAGATTAATGTTACAGCTAATGTAGATATTAATCCAGACAACATTATTCCAGTTAGAATGAATGCCAAAATTCGTCGAGTAAATGTAGATGACTTATTCTATGCTTTTAAGGATTTCGGTATTGATATATTAAAATCCGAAAACTTAGATGGCGCTTTTTCTGCTGATGTCAATGCACAACTTTTGCTTACAGATGATTTAAAGTTGAAAGAAAACTCTGTTAATGGCAAAGTAAACTTTAAACTAGAAGATGGTGCTTTATTGGATTTCAAACCTTTAGTGAATATTTCCAGATTCGTATTTAAAAAACGAAACTTAGATAGCATTACTTTCAAAGAAATATCGAATGAATTAACCATCAAAAATGGAATGATTTTTATCCCTCCTTTTGAAATTTCTTCTTCCGCTATACGATTATATGTAGATGGTGTATATGGATTAAAACATGGCACGGATATCAACTTAGCTATTCCTTTACGAAATCCAGAGAAAAACAAAAGAAGAGTCAGAAGAGGTTTGGATCCCTTAAAAGGCGATGGTTTTACTGTTCATTTAAAAGCTAAGGAAGATAAAGATGGAAAAATCAAACTCACTTGGGCACCTAGCAACTCAGATAGAGATGAAGCCATTTTTTCTGAAGAAGAACTCAATAAACAGGATGCTTTAGAGTTTGACCTGGATTAACCCGTATTTTTCAATGCTTTCTAAGTTTAAAACTTTAATAGATTGTTTTTTAATTAATTAAAGTTATTATAATAGAAAAACTACAGCCCGAATTTGGTTTATAGTATTTAATGTTTTGATTCTTTAAACTATATATTTCACTTGCAATTACCTGATATGATGTTCTATTGCATGGTAATTACGAAGCTCATATAAAATCAAAAATAATCTCCTGAATCATGTTGGTTAACAAGCGTATTCTTATACTTGAAATATTTTGTATTTTTGCAGCATGATGCATGCAAACCTCAAAGCGCTGAGCCCATTAGATGGCCGATATCAAAGACAAACTTCCTCTTTAGGGGAATATTTCTCTGAATTCGGACTGATGAAATATAGACTTCATGTAGAAGTAGAATATCTAATCGCTTTACATGATGCGGGTCTTTTTGAAGTTAAAAACCCCAATCAACTTTTAGAACTCAGAACACTTTATCAAGAATTTAAAATTACTGATGCCGAAGCTATTAAAGAAATAGAACGTACAACAAATCATGATGTCAAAGCCGTAGAGTATTTTTTAAAGAATGAATTAAAAAATAAAGGTTTAGAGGATGCTATTGAATGGGTGCATTTCGGATTGACTTCACAAGATTTAAATAATACAGCGATACCAATGTATTGGCGCGATGCTGTTAAAGATGTTTATACGCCCTTAGTAGAAGAGGTTTTAGCTCTTTTAGAAGCCAAAGCACAAGAATGGAAGACACAAGCGCTATTAGCTAGAACACATGGACAAGCGGCTACCCCAACCACTTTAGGGAAAGAAATTCAAGTATTTGCTTATCGCATAAAACAACAGTGGGAAGCTTTTAAAGTTATTCCAAATACAGGCAAATTTGGTGGTGCGACGGGCGGTCTAAATGCACATTACATTGCATTTCCAGATAAAGATTGGAATGCTTTCAGTGACAATTTCCTGAAAAACCAATTACAATTAGATCGACAAACTTTCACTACTCAAATTGAGAATTACGATTTTCTATCTGGTCAATTTCAAACGCTTTCCAGAATCAATACCATTTTATTAGACTTTGTGAGAGATATGTGGACTTATATTTCAGCAGGATATTTTAAACAATTAGTGATAGAAGGAGAAGTCGGATCTAGCGCTATGCCACACAAAGTAAATCCTATAGATTTTGAAAATGCAGAAGGAAACATCGGTATTGCTAATGCTTTGTGGCAACATTTTTCGCAAAAATTACCGGTGAGTAGATTACAAAGAGATTTGAGTGATTCTACGGTTTTGAGAAATTTAGGTGTGCCTTTAGGGCATACGATTATAGCTTTAAATTCTATTTTAAAAGGTATAGGACGTGTGGAAGTCAATGAAACACAGATTAATAAAGATTTAGATAATAATTGGGCAGTTGTTGCAGAAGCGATTCAAACGGTTTTAAGAAGAGCTAACTACGACCAACCTTATGAAGCTTTAAAAACACTTACAAGAACAAGTGATACTATTTCTAAAGACTCCATTCATGCCTTCATTCAAACTTTAGATGTTTCAGAAGAATTAAAGCAAGAATTATTAGCCATTACTCCTTTCAACTTTATAGGAAACACCCAACAATTTTAATAAGACCATGTCATCACAATTATCTATAAAAGAGATTATTTTAGAAACTCATAATACTAAATCCTTTGTTTTAGAAACCCATAAGGATTTTCCTATAGCGTATAATGCAGGTCAGTTTATTAGTTTAATTCATCCGGGGAACAATAAGATCAGACGTTCTTATTCATTTGCATCTTGTCCTCTAACAGAAGATCCCAAAATCACGGTTAAAAGAATAGAAAATGGTGTTTTATCTCGTTACTTATTTGATTTAGCTCAAGTGGGTGACACTTTACATTTTTCACAAATTGGTGGACTTTTTACAGTAACAGAGGAAGATTTAATCAATCCCAAACAGCAGTTTGTATTTTTTGCTGCCGGTAGTGGTATTACACCTTGTATTTCCATGATTAAGCAATTAATACCGATACTACAACCTGAACAGCGCATCAAATTAATATATAGTAATAACTCCAAAGCTTCTACTATTTTTTTTGAGGAGTTAAGTGCTTTAGAAGAACAACATCCTTCATTTGAAATAGAATGGTTATTTAGTGATTCGGAAAACTTGTTGAAATCTCGATTGAATAATTTTTTATTGATTGATTTTTTGGAAGCATGGACTAAAGAAGTAGAAAAGACAAATTTCCAATTTTATGTTTGTGGACCGATTGACTATATGGATACTATATCGATCACTTTATTAACTGAAGGTTTTCAAAGAGAACAAATTAGAAAAGAGGTCTTTTACAATCCGGATATTGAGGAATTTCAAAAACCTTTACCACCTGATAAAGAAACTCATTTTGCTTCCATATTATATAAAGGAAAAAACTATAAAATTGAAGTTCCTTATCCAAAATCTATCTTACAAGCAGCGAATGATTATGGTATTGAATTACCTTTCAGTTGCGAATCTGGACAATGCGGTTCTTGCATCGCCACTCTAAAAGAGGGTGAAATATGGATGTCTTACAATGAAGTTTTGACACAAAGGGATTTCAAAAAAGGATTAAGACTTACTTGTACAGGTCATCCTGTTGATGGTGATATTGAAATAGAATATTAAAACAGTTTTATTTTTCTAATATTTTACACTTGGATTCTTGGATTAAGAATAACTTGATTAATCAGACTGGTTTAAAAACAAACGCCTATAAAGCAAATCACTTTATAGGCGTTTTCTGTAAAACTTGAGATTAAATCAAAACTAAGATTTAGTCAAATATATTTTATAAACGTGCGCACCTTTTGTACTGGTTTGTTCGATATCTAATTCAGCTCCATCATAAATTACCTTTCGAACAGGTTTATCACAATAGCAAGCTTCTGCCTTAGCCTCTTTTTCGGATAAGTGTTGCGCATCTATCATGATTTCCATAGTTTCGAAGCCTGGAATAGATAACTCAAAGTACTTAATATTTTCTACTGCACTTAAAGTGATTACATCAGCGGAGCTTAAAACTCCTTTTTGTGCATATACACCTGAAGCTCGTTTGAAATCTTTCACAGTTCTAACTGCATTGAGATGTTGATATTTAAAACTTGATTGTGTTAACAATTGGGAAGACAAACGCTCTCCATTATAAATAGGCAAAATCATAAAATTCGGTGATTCATCCAAAGTGACTTTCTTTTCACAAGAAAACAACAAGGTTACTGCCAAAAACAAAGCAATGAAGGAATAAAGATTTTTCATAAAAAGGATTAAAAATTAATATTGTGATAAAAATAAAAAAACTGTTGGTACTTTGTGAATATTTACTTTATTTATTTTCCAGTCCTCTACCCTATGTGTTTGTATAAATTCATTTTCTGTTTGAATTCCAGCGGCCACACACAATAAAGTCTTAGGATGTAATATTTGTAAAAATAGTTTAAATAACTCTTGTCCTCTATACGGCGTTTCAATAAATATTTGGGTGCTTTGTTCTTGTTTCGATTCTTGCTCCAATTTCTTAATTTGCAATTCACATTTTTTCTTATCGATGGGCAAGTAACTTGAAAACTTAAAATGTTGTCCGTTCAGTCCACTCGACATTAAAGCTAATAAAATAGCATTCGGTCCTACCAATGGTTTGACTTGATATTTCGCTTCATGCGCCCATCTCACAACTTGTTCCCCGGGATCAGCAACTGCTGGGCAACCCGCTTCACTTAAAAGTCCCCAGCTTTTATTTTTTGAAAATGCTTGTTTAATCTCTTCTGAAGGCCATCCTTCATGTTTATCATAAATAATCCATTGAAAAGCATCAATCTCCATACTAGGCATCACTTTTTTCAAAGCTCTCCTTGCGGTGCGTACATTTTCCACTATAAAACCTTCGCATTGATTAATAGCTTCTTCTATTTCTGCAGTATGAAACGGTTTTTCTTCAGGATTCGCTATGGAAATAGGAATTAAATATAATGCTGCGGACATAAATACAAATGAGATTTTTACAATAGTATAAAAAAATTGAGTGTAAGCAAAACATCCCCGATATATAAACGATATCGGGGATGTTAATAATGTATTCCTACGGAGTTAATTAATCATTTAAGCCGTGACTCTTTCTTTATATCTTTTAATTTGTCCCACGATGGAATCGTAAGCTTTATCTACAGATTCTTCCATTTTATCTGACTCATGTTTTGCAAATAATGAAGATCCAGGAACATTAATTTTTATCTCTGCAATTTTTGCGCGAGCAGGGCGATTTTCTTCTTTTAAATACACTTCTACATCAGTAATCTGATCATGAAATCTCTTTAACTTGTCGATACGCTTTTGAACATGACTTTTCATACTTTCATCAGCTTCAAAACGAACTGTTTGCAATTGTAAATTCATATACTTTCTTTTAAGAGTTATAAAAAAAATAAGTAAAGTTCATTAAATAGGCATCAGCTTTTGGGGTGTGCATTTTTATGTATTTCTTTTAATCTATCAATATGTACTTGCGTATAAATCTGCGTGGACTCCAAGTTCTCGTGTCCCAGTAACTCTTTGATATGCATCAAATTTGCTCCTGAGTTCAATAATTGCGTCGCAAATGAATGTCGCAAAACATGTGGTCCTTTATACGATTCCTTACTCACACTCGATAAGTAGCGTTGAACTACTCTATAAACATACTGTCGATATAAAGGTTGACCTGATTTTAAAGTTAGTAAATAATTCGAGAATTCCCAACTCTCTTTTTCTTTACTATCTAAATATAATGAGATTTTTTCGAGCAAAGGCTGCATCAAAGGCAGTACCCTCCACTTTTGTCCTTTCCCTAAAATTTTTAAAGTTTTTTCTTTAAAATCTATATGCTTTAAATTTATACTCGTTAATTCAGAAACACGAATTCCCGTTTGAAACAAAAGCTCAATAATTAAAATATCTCCTTGTTCCTTCGCCTCTTTTCCTTCCATATCTAAACCATCAAAAAGTGCAGTAGTTTGCTCTTCATTTAAACTCACGGGTAACCTTTTGGGTTTTGAACGCTTAGGAAATTTCCTGACTGGATTTTTGGATAAGTATTCTTTATAAACAGCAAACTCAAAAAACTGATTCATGGCGGACTGTTTTCTTTGCAGGCTTGAATGCGCTAATTGCTTGATCGATAATGCAACAAAGTAAGAACGGATATGCATCCAACTGACTTCTTCAATATTTTCAACTCCATACTCCTCATCTAAATAAAATCCAAAATCCTTTAAATCTGCCAAATAACTTTGATAAGTATTCGAAGATTGTCGTTTTTCGTACTTTATAAAATGTCCAAAGTCATCAATTAAGAATGTGATTTTCATAAATATTGTAGCTTCTCTATAAAACTACATTATTTAAATTAAATTGCAAGCCAAGACTTTTAATTAAACGATTATAATTCATTCATGATAGACTTTACCGATTTTTTTGAAGCTGATTCCTTTAAAAAAGCATATACTTCAGAATTGTCCACTTTACAATGTGGGTTTAAAATGCGAGAATCCATTGCAGGAATTCATGGCTTGGAAGAAGCAGACATTGTGCTCCTAGGATGTCATCCTATCAAAAACGAGAGTGGTTTACACGTATCAAACTCGATTAGAGAAGCTTTGTATCAACTTTATGATTGGCATCCTAATATCAAGGTCTTAGACATAGGAACTATATTGCCACACGCTGAAGATGCGCTCACGCCTAAAGTTTTAGAAGCTGTATTAACCGAATTGCACGATTTAGGTAAAGTCACTATTCTTATTGGTGGCACTCAAGATTACACCTTGCATCAATATGCTCCTTTCCGAAAAAAGAAAACACCCATTGAAATCACTTTAATAGATCAAGGCATTGATTTAAAAGAAAAAGAAATCATTGATGAAGAGAGTTATTTGATGGAATTACTATTATCTCCAGAAAATTATATCAAACATCTGAATGTTGTGGGTTTTGAAAGTTATTATACGAATCCTAACATGTTAGAGACATTAGATAAGTTGCGATTCGATTGTTATCGTGTTGGCCGTGTTCGAGAAGATTTTGCAAGCATGGAACCTATATTTAGAAATAGTGCACTAATCAGTTTGGACTTGAATGTTTTAAGAGCTTCTGAAGGTGTGTTTTATAAAAATCCTTCCCCAAATGGAATTTACGGAGATGAATTGTGTGCATTGGCGAAATATGCGGGCATGAGTAGTAAAATTAAATCTTTTGGGATTTATGGCTACTTACCTGAAATAGATGTGTATAATATAGGTGCAAAGCTAATTGCTCAAATCATTTGGTATTTTGTGGATGGTTATCAATTTGGACAAAAGGATTTACCTTACGAATCACATCCTCAAACCTATACGGAGTATAATGTTGAGGTTTTAACTTATCCTATTTTATTCATCAAAAGTAAACGTACAGAAAGATGGTGGATGAGGTTATTAAATGATCATTTTATTCCTTGTTCCAATGAAGATTATTTAGAGGCCGCTCAAGGAAATCTACCTGACGCTTGGTTACGTGCTCAAGAACGCATTACTTAAAATTTTAAAAAACTTTTCTGCTGCTATTTAAACTTAAGAATTTAAAATAATAAAATAGGCGTCTCAGAACTTAACTTCAGAGTCGCCTATTTTATTCCTTAATATTCCTACAAAATATAAATAGTTAATTATCATTCGAATCTTTGCGATAGAAAACGAATGTTTTAGTTTAACCCCTTCGTTATAAAAAAATCCCTTCTCAAAATAATTGAGAAGGGATTTTATCATTTATTTTCAAAAGCAATTAAGCATTTATTCCTGCTTCTTTCATTGCTTCAGCCATTTTCAATCCTATTTCTGCTGGAGATTTAGCTACTAAAATGCCACATTCTTCCATAATTTTAATTTTTGCAGCTGCAGTGTCGTCTTCTCCACTTACAATTGCTCCTGCGTGACCCATTCTGCGTCCTGGAGGTGCTGTTTGACCAGCGATAAATCCAACTACAGGTTTTTTCTTATTATCTCTAATCCATCTTGCAGCGTCGGCTTCCATGGTTCCACCAATTTCACCAATTACGATAATACCTTCTGTATCATCATCATTCATTAATAATTCCACTGCTTCTTGTGTAGTGGTTCCAATAATTGGATCTCCACCTATTCCGATAGCCGTTGAAACCCCAAAACCAGCTTTTACCACTTGGTCAGCTGCTTCATAAGTTAAAGTACCTGATTTAGATACAATTCCGATTTTACCTTTTTTGAAAATAAAACCTGGCATGATACCTACTTTCGCTTCATCAGAAGTGATGACACCCGGACAGTTTGGACCGATTAAACGACAATCGTGATCATCCACAAAGCTTTTCGCTTTTACCATGTCCTGAACAGGAATACCTTCTGTGATACAAATAATTAATTTAATACCTGCTGCTGCTGCTTCCATGATTGCATCTCCTGCAAAAGCTGGTGGTACAAAAATGATAGATACATCTGCTCCTGTTTCAGTAACTGCTTGAGCTACTGTATTAAATACAGGTTGACCTAAATGCGTCGTACCGCCTTTATTAGGAGTAACTCCACCAACAACTTGAGTTCCATACTCAATCATTTGTTCTGCATGGAAAGTTCCTTCTTTTCCAGTGAATCCTTGTACAATTACTTTGGAATCTTTATTAACTAATACCGCCATATATACTTTATTTTTATTAGGATGTTTGATAACATTAATGAGTGCAAAAATAAGCATTAACATAGACAATAACAATAAAGTTTTATTAAACCTATTATTCTTACCTTTGCAGTGATTTATTTTAAAATACGAAACTGTAGATTATATATTATGATTAGTGTTAGTAATTTATCCTTGCGTTATGGAAAACGCGTTTTATTTGAAGATGTAAATCTCAAGTTTACTGAAGGGAATTGTTATGGTATTATCGGAGCGAATGGCGCAGGAAAATCAACCTTTATAAAAATATTATCTGGCGAGATTGAACCTAATACAGGCTCTGTGGACATCCCTAAAGGATTAAGAATGAGCGTTCTAAAACAGGATCATCGTCAATATGATGAAACTACTGTTTTACAAACGGTTATACAAGGCAATGAAGTTTTGTATGATATCATGCAAGAAAAAGATGCCATTTATGCCAAAGAAGATTTCACAGAAGAAGATGGTCTTCGTGCAGGAGAGCTAGAAGGAATCTTTGCAGAAATGGATGGGTGGAATGCGGAAAACGATGCAGCTATGTTATTAAGTAACTTAGGTGTAAAAGAAGATAAGCATGAAGTACTCATGAAAGACATCGATGGGAATGAGAAAGTAAGGGTGCTTTTAGCTCAAGCTTTGTTTGGCAATCCAGACATCTTATTACTGGATGAGCCTACGAACGACTTGGACATGCAAACGATTACTTGGTTAGAAAACTTTTTAGCTGATTATGACAAGGTTGTTTTAGTAGTTTCGCATGATCGTCACTTCTTAGATACAGTTTGTACGCACGTTGCAGATATTGACTTTGGTAAGATCTCTATTTTCTCTGGTAACTATAGTTTCTGGTACGAAAGTAGTCAGTTGATATTAAAACAAAGATCAGAATCTAATAGAAAAGCGGAAGATAAAATTGCAGAATTAAAGGACTTTATTGCTCGATTCTCTGCGAATGCTGCCCGTTCTAAACAAGCCACAAGTAGAAAGAAAGCTTTAGATAAAATCAATTTAGAAGATATACAACCTTCTAATAGAAAATATCCTGCTATTTTATTTAATAACGTTATACGTGAAGCAGGTGATCAAATTTTAGAGGTCGAAAATTTAAGTAAAACACTAAATGGTGAATTGCTATTTAAAGATATTTCCTTTGATATTCTTAAAGGTCAAAAAGTAGCCATTATCACTCGTAACTCTTTAGCGGCTACTGCTTTTTATGAAATTATCAATGGTTTTGATAAGGAATTTGAGGGAAGTTTTAGATTAGGAGTTACCATAACACCTACTTATTTACCCGCAGACAACTCTAATTATTTTGATGGTAATGATTTAAATTTAGTGGATTGGTTAAGACAGTTCTCTGAAGAAAAAGACGAAACTTTTGTTCGTGGATTTTTAGGAAGAATGTTGTTTTCTGGAGAAGAGGTTCACAAGAAATCATCTGTATTAAGTGGTGGAGAGAAAGTGAGATGTATGTTGAGTAAAATGATGCTGGAACGTGGAAACTTGTTAATGTTAGACGAACCTACGAACCACTTGGATCTTGAGTCTATTACCGCATTAAACAATGGTTTATCTGACTTCTCTGGTACTATTTTATTTACTTCTCGAGATATGGAATTAACTAAAACAGTAGCTACGCGAGTTTTAGAATTGACACCAAACGGTTTGATTGATAGAGAAATGCCTTTTGATGAATATTTAGCTGATGCTCGAGTTTTAGAACTAAAAGAAGAGATGTACGGCACTTCAAAAGTGTAGAACATATATGAATGGATGGTAAAACCGGAAAGTCTTGATTGGCTTTCCGGTTTTCTTTTGAGGAAGAAGTAGTGATCGTGTGACCGTGTTGGTACTTGCGATGATGCTTGTCGTAGGGATTTTAATATTTGAGTAATGATTTGAGTTTTGACTGGGTGCTGGGGAGACTTGGAGAATGGGTGGGAAGTGGAAAAGAAAAGAAGTAGAAAAAGTTTAACCGCAAAGAAACGCTAAGGCTGCGCAAAGGACACAAAGAGGTA
>SMER01000100.1_pt1 | contig 28665 bp, 21 predicted proteins | sample 2456411 | NCBI WGS metagenome assembly SMER01 (sample SAMN10132597, study PRJNA489261) | soil metagenome | isolation source: day1 antibiotic-silt loam soil ammended with raw manure from dairy cow... | place: USA | collected 2015-05-01 | reverse complement strand
ATTCTTTGCTTTCAGCAACAAATTATTAGCTTCAGGAACTATAGGAGCTATCTTCAACAACATTTACCCCAGCATCATTGCCATGTTTTATCCCATGCAGCAAGTTGGTTTCTACACACAAGCCTACAAGTATCAAGACACCCCCTTTGCGGTATTGTCCGATACATTCAGATCTGTATCCATGCTGGTGCTTTCGGAGATAAACGACCAAAGGGAACGATTGCGCCGTGTGTTAGCCAAACTGATGAAGTCGATGTCTTTTCTATCCTTCCCCATTGCATTTATACTCATCTTAATTGCCGAACCTTTGTTTGTAACGCTGTTTGGTGAGAAATGGTTACCCTCTGTGCCTTACTTCCAGATACTTTGTTTGGGTGGCGCAGTGTCGCCCTTCACTTTCATACTTAACGAGTTGTTTATTGCCAAAGAGCGAGCCGATTTCTTTTTGAGCGTAGAGATTGTGAAGCGCATCATTCTTGTAGCACTCATCATCGGCTTCTTCAAGCAAGGCATCACCGGATTGGCAGTGAGTTGGGTAGTGTATATGTATATCACGCTCATTATTTCGCTGTTCCTTTCCAAAAAACTAGTTGACTACTCCCTTTGGAATTTCATCAAAGATGCCACACCCTACGCCTCGCTATCGTTTCTATCTGTAATGGCTGCCTATTTTGCATCCTATCAGATATCCAATGGCATAGTACATATACTCACCGCTTTAGCAGTGATGGGTATAGTTTATTTAGCTTTATGCAGAATTTCCAACTTGGAAATGACAAAGGAGATTAAGCAGTTTGTATCTTCCAAAAGAACAAAAAAGAAAGACGATGGAGAATAGGAAAGTTTGCATAATCATTGTTTCGTACAATTTTGAGCCGTGGATTGACAAATGCCTACAATCGGTGTTTGCCTCAACCCTACCCGCCACTGTAATGGTTATTGATAATAACTCAAGCGATAACACGGTTGCCAGAATAAAACAAGATTATCCACAAGTAATACTAATTGAGAACAAAGCCAATCTCGGCTTTGGGAAAGCAAACAATGTGGGGCTATCTTATGCTTTGCAGCACAACTTCGACTATGCATTCCTCTTGAATCAAGATGCATGGGTTGAGAAAGAAATGTTGGAGAAGCTAATAGTGGGCTCAGAAGCAAACCCCGATTTCGGAGTCATCTCTCCCGTTCATCTCTCATCCGATGGCACATCGCTGGATCATGGCTTTGCGAATTACTCAAAAAAGAAGACGATTAAAGATTTACCACAAACCTCATCTCAATTGGTTGAGCTCCCCTTTGTGAATGCTGCTTTCTGGTTATTGCCAATAGAAACAGTGAGGAAAATTGGTGGTTTCAGCCCCCTATTCTATCACTATGGTGAAGACCGCAACTACATTCAGCGTACAGCTTATCACAAATATAAAATTGGTTATCTACCCAATGCTTTTGCCACACATGACAGACAGAATCGGGAGGTTTCAAACAACGACTTTCTACAAGCCGAATATGTCTATTTTCTGAGCGAACTGGCCAACATCAACTACAACATTTTCAAAGCAATAGCCTACAGTGTATTGGCTGCGATAAAAAAGATGTTTACAGAAGGGTATGATGGGAGAGCCTACAACTCGGGGGCTTATTTCAAAATGGGTGTTCTATTAATGAGAAAAATAGGAGCAAGTTCTGCGACTCGGAAGAAAACTAAAAAGATGGGGGCGCATTACTTATAACCCTAATCAGTAAACTCTGCATACACAATATTCACCTGAGACACTCCCCAAGGTACTTTTTTCCTATCCTTCAACCACTCATTCGCTTTGAAAGTGAGATACGAAGAGCCTATTCCCACAATAATTCCTCCCAACACATCAGATGGATAGTGAACACCCAAATACATGCGTGAAAAGGCAACGGATGATGCCCACACATACATGGGCACGGCAACTTGCCATTTGGGGAAAGAAAGAGTGAGTGATGTAGCCAAATTGAAAGCCATGGAGGTATGACCCGATACAAAGGAAGGAGAGTAGTTGTCGCTTTCCTTGTCACGCAATATTATTCTATCGGGATAGGCTTCGAATGGTCTTTTGCGATTAATGACATATTTGGAGGTGAGTGTGATGGCTCCGTTTAGCAACATAGCTGCTCCTGTGACAATGCCTGTTTCCAATATTTTCTCATCTTCTTTGAGCCAACCATAAAGACCAAGCCCTACAACTGAGCCAACTTCAATGTAGATGGCTGATGAAGAGATGAATTTCATTGAGGAGTTGAATCCTTTGCCTGCATCAATGTGATTGATGCTGCTGGCCCAATTTATATCAATATTTTGGGAGTAGGCAGTTGTTGAACAGCTTACAATTATTAAAATAGAGATGGTGATTCTTGTGATGTAATTCATATAAGAATGATGTTACACTACTCGCACACTTTTGCAATATGTGCTCTAATAAATAGTAGAATATTGCATAGTGTAAATGTTGTGAAGCAAAACCTTTTGTCTACGGCTGACACGAGTTGAAAACTCGCACAAGCGATATTTTACATCTTTCTCCAAAAACCTTTCGGTTTTTGGAGAAAGATGGGAGGGGATGCGCGCTATCAGTAACCCAAGGCTATGCCTTGGGCTGAATTATGCCGGCCTTTCAGGCCTAAAATGCAACATCTCTACCAATTAAGTTTGTAATTCAGTTTAAGTAAAGGCGTATGCCATACGCCCCTACGAAAACCTGCTAAAATTTATATTACGCGACCACAGATCTCATATCCCAAACCCCAGACCTCACTTTAATCAGCCAAAGCAAAATCCAGCTGCTTGCGTTCCAAATTTGCACGCGCAACAGATATTTGGAGTTCCTGTCCTAAACGATATTCACGCTTGGTGCGACGGCCTACAAGGCGATAGTTTTTCTCATCGAGTTCGTAAAAGTCATCATCCAATTCTCTAATCGGAATCATGCCCTCACATTTATTCTCTTTTATCTCCACATAGATTCCCCACTCGGTAACGCCTGAAATCACACCATCGAATACTTGTCCAATCTTGTCAGACATAAATTCAACTTGTTTGTATTTAATAGAGTCACGCTCTGCACGTGTAGCTACGAGCTCCATGTCTGAACAATGCAAACAAAGTGCTTCAATCTCTTCTTGGTCGGCGCTTTTCTTGTTGTCTAAGTAGTCGCTCAACAAACGATGCACCATCATGTCAGGATAGCGTCGGATGGGCGATGTGAAATGTGTATAATAATCAAAAGCCAATCCATAATGCCCTACATTTCGTGTGGTATAAACAGCTTTGGCCATTGTTTTGATAGCAATGGTTTCAACAAGATTTTCTTCGGGTCTGTCTTTCACAGCATCAAACAGGGCGTTGAAGCTTTGTGCAACTTGCTTGTTGCTCCCCGATGTTTTTATTTTGTGTCCAAAGCGCATTATAAACGTATTGAGTGTTTCTAACTTTTCAGGATCGGGCAAGTCGTGAATTCTATAAACAAACGTCTTTGCTTTTTTATTAGACCCTACATTACCCACATCTTCTGCTACTGTACGGTTGGCCAATAGCATGAACTCTTCGATAAGATGGTTGGCTTCTTTCGACTCAGTGAAATATACACCAAGTGGCTTCCCTTTGTCATCTAAGTTGAAACGAACCTCGAAACGTTCAAAGTTGATAGCTCCATTGGTAAATCTGCGTTCACGCAATTGTTTTGCCAAATTATTCATCGTTACCACCTCTTTGCTATACGTTCCCATTTCGGTTTCAATCATAGATTGAGCTTCTTCATAAGACATTCGTAAGTCTGAGTTGATGACAGTTTTAGCAATTCGATGTTTGATGACGTGACCTTTGTCATTGATTTCAAAAATAACCGAAAAGCAAAGTTTTTCTTCATTCGGACGCAGTGAACACAACTCGTTGCTCAATCGTTCGGGCAACATGGGTATGGTTCTATCCACCAAGTAAACTGAAGTAGCTCTCTCTTGCGCTTCTGTGTCTATAATGTCTCCGGGTTTCACATAGTGAGTCACATCAGCAATGTGTACACCAATCTCCCATGAAGTGTTCGTTAGCTGCTTGATAGACAACGCATCGTCGAAGTCTTTAGCATCTGCAGGGTCAATTGTGAAGGTCAATATGTCTCTAAAATCTTCTCGCTTAGCAATTTCTTGCGGTGTGATGTCTGCTGATATTTTTTCTGCTGCTTTCTCCACCTCTTTTGGATAAACATAGGGCAAATTGTATTGCGCTAAAATGGCGTGCATCTCTGTATCGTTGTGTCCCGCTTCGCCCAACACGTCTAATACTTTTCCCAAAGGATTATTTGCTTTGGCTGGCCATTCTACAATTTCTACTACAACCTTATCTCCAGTTTTTCCACCTTTCAGGTTTTCTTTTGGAATAAAAATGTCGTTGGCAAGTATTCTACTGTCAAGCACCAAGAAAGCAAAATCTTTTTTCACTTCAAGTGTTCCAACAAACCGAGCTTCGGCTCGTTTCAATATTTCTATTACTTCACCCTCTGTTTCAAAACGTTTACGTTTAGCAAACATCTGAATGCGTACTATGTCGCCATTCATAGCATGCATTGAGTTACGTTCGGGTATGTATACTATATTGCCTTCATCGTTCGGAACGAAGAAGTTTTTCCCGTTGCTACGGCGTTCAAAACGTCCTTCAAGAATAGGTTTGCGATCGTTCGTTTTGTATTTACCACGTTGTGTTTCCAATACTAACTCATCGTCACGTAACTTGTCAAGCACATCACGCAAAGTTGTTCTTTGTTCCTCAGCCGACACTTCTAAGGCAGCCGATATCTGTTTGTAGTTATATTGTTTATCGGAATTTTCGTTCAGAAACTGAATAATGGCGGAAGCCAATTCTTTTTTCTTGCGTTTTTTCTCTGGTTGGTCAGTCTTTTTCTTCTTTCTCATAAATTTTCAGTTTAGTATAAATGCAAAGTAACGAAATTTTATTAATCATCAATCATTCTGAGCGCATTTATTCGTTGTAGATACAACTCTTAGAAAACGTGATTGGGGTGCTATTGTTCATTATTGCTTTATCTTTTTGATATAGAATATTGAATGATGTGAAAATGCAACTTTTATGTCCTCTAAGAGGGTTTCTTTATAAAACTGCCCTCTTTTACCCTTTTTATCATTATTTTTGCACAAACTTCTTCATACAATAACAAGAGAATGCAAAAAAAAATACTCATTACTGGTGCAAGTGGCTTTATTGGCGCATCTATTGTGGCAAAAGCACTTGAGCTGGGCTATGAAACTTGGGCGGGTGTTCGGACAAGTAGCAACCGAGACATGCTGCAAGACAAGCGAATCAATTTTATTGATCTGAATTATTCCAACACCTGCATGCTTACCGATGAATTGGCGTCTTTTGCCAATAAAAACGGAAAGTTTGATGCCATTGTGCATGTTGCAGGTATCACAAAAGCAATTCACAAATCAGACTTCGATACGATTAACTTCGATTACACCAAGAATTTTGCAGATGCATTGGTTGATGCTGATATGGTGCCGAATACTTTCGTATTTATGAGCTCCCTTGGCGCTATTGGGTTGGGCGATGAAATAAACTATGCACCCATGCAATCTGATAGAACTCCCAACCCAAACACAGTATATGGAAAAAGCAAATTATTGGCAGAGAACTACCTAAAAAATACTCGCAATTTCCCTTACATAATATTGCGTCCAACTGGCGTATATGGCCCTAATGACAAGGATTATTTGATTCTGATGAAAGCAGTAAAAAAGGGAATTAATGTAGGTGCAGGCTTCAAAAAACAGGTGCTCTCTTTTATATATGTGGACGATTTGACTGATATTGTTTTCAAGGCTATCAACAAAGGCATTGCTCGCAAAGAGTATTTTGTTTCGGATGGTTATGCTTATACCGACGATGAATTCAATAAAATTGTGCAAATTGCTCTCAACAAAAAAAGGGTTATCCGATTGAAAATCCCTCTTTTCATCGTGAAAGCACTTTCTGTTGTAAGTGAAAAGATGGGCGAATTGCTCAACCAACCAGTTACCTTCAATACTGACAAATACAAGATAATGAAGCAACGCAACTGGGCCTGCGATATTACTCCATTGAAGAAAGAGCTCGACTTCACTCCAAAAGTACATCTTAAAGAGGGAGTGGAAAAAACAATTGCTTGGTATAAAGAAAAGGGGTGGTTATAATTCCTTAATATAAAGCCAGCAGTATCATTTTATCCTATTCCTTTCTGTTTTAACTTATAAAATTACTATTTTTGCTGTTCTAAAACATTGAAAATGAATATAGCTATTATAGGTTACGGTAAGATGGGTCACGAGATTGAAAAAATCTGTCGTGATAGAGGTCACAGCATCGCTTGCACTATTGATGCTGACGAGGAGAGCAAATTTGATTCTCAGGAATTCAAGAATGCAGATGTTGCCATTGAATTCTCTTCACCTCAAAGTGCTCTGAGTAATTACAAACGAGCTTTTGCAGCCAACGTTCCCGTTGTATCGGGCACTACAGGGTGGTTGGATAATATTGAGGAAGTGAAACAAGCATGTCAAGAGGAAGGACAAACTTTCTTTTATGCTTCTAATTTTAGTTTGGGGGTGAATATCTTGTTTGCTGTGAACAAGTATTTGGCCAACATCATGAACGATTTTCCCGAGTATAATGTACATGTTGACGAAACCCACCATATTCACAAATTAGATGCTCCGAGCGGCACAGCCATCACAATTGCCGAAGGCATTTTGGAGTCAGTAGAAAGAAAAAAACAGTGGAAACTGGATGAACAAAAAAGCGAAGATGATTTGCAAATAAATGCCTTTCGCGAAGGTGAAGCTCCTGGAATTCACACCATCAAATATGAATCGGAAGTAGATACAATAGAACTAACCCACGATGCCAAAAGTCGCAAAGGCTTTGCACTGGGTGCAGTGGTGGCAGCAGAGTTCACCGCAAACAAGAAAGGTTTTTTGGGAATGGAAGATTTGCTTCCTTTCAAGTAGTTTTTTTGAAGTGAGATAGTAAATAGTTTGTTTTAAAGAACATTTCGACAAGCTCAATGACCGCATTACAACAAGCACAAAATACCACGTTGTTTTTATCTAAATATAACAACAGACAATTTAGTTTACAACTATGACATTAAAAGAACGTTTTACAAATAGATCACGCCGTCAGTGGACATGGTTTACAGCAACCTCCACCGCACTGATTCTTTTCGCAATATGGGCTAACAACTTGTGGCTTCTATTGTTTCTGTTTTTATTATTGGATATCTACGTAACCAAATTTGTGCCGTGGACATTCTGGAAGAAAACTAAGAACCCTGCAGTAAGGAAAGTGATGGAATGGGTGGATGCAATAGTTTTTGCATTGATAGCAGTTTACTTCATCAACACTTTTTTCTTTCAAAACTATCAGATTCCCACCTCATCACTTGAGAAATCATTGTTGGTGGGCGATTTTCTCTTTGTGAGCAAAATGAGTTATGGTCCACGTGCCCCTATGACTCCACTCTCTTTCCCATTGGCACAACACACCATGCCCGTGGTTGGTGGTAAATCTTACATTGAGAAACCTCAATGGAAATACAAACGATTGAAAGGTTTTGGAGAAGTAAAAAGAAATGATATTGTTGTATTTAATTTCCCTACAGGTGACACAGTTGCTACCAACATGCAAGCTGTTGACTACTATGTGCTATCGGCCTATAATCCTAATGGAAGCGAAGGAATAAAAGCAGACAAACGAACCTATGGTGATATTGTTTACCGTCCTGTTGACCGCAGAGAGAACTATGTGAAACGTTGTATAGGCCTTCCTGGCGAAACAATTGAATTGAGAAACGATGATGTTTATATTGACAATGTCTTATTGCCCAACCCTAAATTGTCGCAACACAACTACATGATTCAAACAGACGGTGCAGATATCTCATCGAAAGTTTTCTCTGAAATGGGTATCAATGTAGCCGATTATGTGGGAGATGATATGAATGGACAACGCGTGCAAGATTTATCTAATGCCGACAGCCTGAGCATGGCCAGATTGGGACTGAGAAACGACAACGGTAAAAAAGGAAAGCTCTATTACAGTATTCCCATGACAGACCAAATGGTGGCGGAAATGAAAGCTAAACCATTCGTTTGGAACATTGTGAAAGAGACTGAACCCAAAGGATCGAGTTTGTACTATCCGCTCAACTATCCACAAAATTGGACAAGAGATACATTTGGTCCTCTTTGGATTCCCAAAAAAGGAGCTACCATCACCTTCGACACGAACATAGATTATAAAGTAGCAGCCTACGAACGTTGCATCAAAAACTACGAGGGTAATGACTTTGCTTATCACAACGGAAAAGTCTATATCAATGGTGAAGAGACAAATTCTTATACATTTAAGATGGACTATTACTTTATGATGGGCGACAACCGTCACAATTCTGCCGATTCGCGTGTGTGGGGCTTTGTTCCTGAAGACCACGTAGTGGGCCAACCCTTACTGATATGGCTTTCACTTGAAAAAGATAAAGGCTGGTTTAGTGGAAAGATTCGTTGGAACAGACTTTTCAGAAGTGCTAAAATATAATGCAAACTGTACTTCTCTCTTCGCTCTACTTGGCTCCTATACAATACTACAGTAAGCTCTTCAGAGCAGATAAAGTCATTATAGAGACAGACGACAACTATCAAAAACAATCGTATCGTAACCGCTGCATTATTGCAGCGGCTAACGGTCCGCTTGCTTTAAGCATACCTATAGAGAAGCCCAAAGAGGTGAAGTGTAAGATGAAAGATATAAAAATTGCCGAGCATGGCAATTGGCAACATTTTCATTGGAATGCTATTATATCTGCCTACAACTCCTCCCCCTTTTTTGAATACTATAGAGATGATTTCTCTCTCTTCTACGAAAAGAAAACAACGTTTCTATTTGACCTCAACGAGCAATTGCGCATACTTATTTGCAATTTGCTTGATATTGTCACACCCACAAGCTACACTACAGACTTTGTGAAACACCTCCCGCAAAACACAACAGACCTTAGAGAAACTATTCATCCCAAAAGAGATTGGCGAGAAATGGACAACCATTTTATAGTCAAACCTTACTATCAAGTATTTGCAGAGAAGCGTCCATTTGTGGAAAACTTAAGCGTTATAGACTTGTTATTCAATATGGGAAACGAGTCACGCCTCTATTTATGATTTAACGGTTCCAGATTATCTAAGTCAATAAATTCCACTTTCACACAAATTTTGTGTAAATTTGTGGCTTAAATATATAGTAACAATGAACAATCAAGTAAGAGTGCGATTTGCACCCAGTCCAACCGGCCCACTACACATAGGTGGTGTTCGAACAGCATTATACAACTTTCTTTTTGCTAAACAAAAGGGCGGAAAATTCATTCTTCGCATAGAAGATACCGATTCAAAAAGATTTGTTGAAGGTGCAGAAGATTATATAGAAGAAACTTTTCAATGGTTAGGTATGCCTTTTGACGAAGGTCCTTTAGCAGGTGGCAAGTATGGTCCCTATAAACAATCGGAACGCAAGAGCATCTACAAACAATATGTAACCAAACTATTGGACAATGAAGCTGCTTATATAGCCTACGATACCCCCGAAGAGTTGGACGCAAAGCGCAAAGAAATCAACAATTTCCAATACGATGCTTCTACTCGCATGCAAATGCGCAACTCTCTCTCTTTATCTTTAGAGGAGATTGAAGAGCTCATAGAGAGGAATGTACCCTACGTTGTTCGTATAAAAGTAGACCCCAACATTGATATTGCTGTAAATGATTTGATCAGAGGTGAAGTTGTTGTCAACTCTTCTGTGCTGGACGACAAAGTAATATTTAAATCGGCCGACGAATTACCCACCTATCATCTTGCCAACATAGTTGACGATCATTTGATGCGTATCACGCATGTGATAAGAGGCGAAGAGTGGTTGCCCTCTGCCCCACTACATGTTTGGATGTATAAGTGTTTAGAATGGGAAGATACAATGCCACAATTTGTTCACCTACCTTTGTTATTAAAACCCGAAGGCAATGGCAAATTGAGCAAACGTGATGGTGACCGTCTTGGCTTCCCCGTATTTCCGCTTCAATGGACAGATCCAGAGACTAATGAGGTTTCGTCAGGATACCGCGAAAGCGGATACCTGCCCCATGCTGTTGTCAACTTTTTGTCATTGCTTGGTTGGAATCCCGGACACGACGAGGAGATAATGTCGCTTGATCAAATGATTGAGCTATTCTCTTTTGATAGATGTAGCAAAAGTGGAGCAAAATTTGATTACGAGAAAGCAAAATGGTTCAACCACGAATATATACAACAAGCATCGAATGATGAATTAGAGAAACTATTCAGACCTATCTTGGATGAAAAGAATGTTATAGCCTCCAAAGAGTTTACAGAAAAAGTGATTGGTTTGGTAAAGAATAGGGCCTATTTAATTGAAGACTTGTGGGAACAAGGCAGTTTCTTTTTTGAAGCGCCTACAGAATATGACGCTAAGACAGCAAAGAAGCGTTGGAAAGAAGATACACCTCAATTGATGACAGAATTGATTGCTGTGATAGAAGGAATAGAAGATTTCTCGAGCGAGCATCAAGAACAGGTGGTGAAGGGGTGGATTGAAAAGAAAGAGCACAATATGGGTATAGTAATGAATGCATTCAGATTGGCTCTTGTGGGTGCAGGAAAAGGTCCACATATCTTTGATATCACAGCTTTGATTGGAAAAGACGAGACCATTAATCGACTTCAAAAAGCAATTTCAAGTATCCACTAAGAAATAATAGTTTGCATGTATAACGTAGCTATTTCAATATTCGCATTTGTTTTTCGTTTGATAGCTCCTTTTCACAAAAAGGTTAAGCTAATGATTAAAGGTCATGCAAAAACCTTTGATATTTTGGAAAAACAAATAGACCCTAACAGCAAATACGTCTGGTTTCATGTTGCATCTTTAGGAGAATACGAACAGGCACTACCTATGATTGATATAATCAAAAGAGACAAGCCATCGTATAAAATTTTGTTGACGTTCTTCTCTCCTTCGGGTTACGAAGTGCAGAAGAACAATAAAATAGTAGATGTTGTTTGTTATTTGCCATTCGACACAAAGAAAAATGTAAAGCGTTTTCTTGATTTGGCAAAACCCGACATAGCCATATTTGTAAAGTATGAGTTTTGGTACAACTTCATTCATGGATTGTACCTCAGAGAAATACCCGTTTATCTTATTTCGGCAGTTTTCCGCCCCAATCAACTGTTTTTCAAACCATGGGGCAATGTTTTTAAGAAGATATTGCACTACTACACACAACTATTTGTACAAGACCACGAGTCAAAACGACTCTTAAAAAACAATGGGATCAACAATGTAACCGTGATGGGCGATACACGCATGGATAGGGTAATCAAAATAAAAGAGGATGTGCGAGATATGCCTAATGTGGATAAGCTTACAAGTTCACTCAAAGAAAACGAGAAAGTTCTTATTGCAGGCAGTACATGGCCCGAAGATGAAAATCTGATCATCAACTACTTCAATACTCATGCTTATCTGAAACTAATTATTGCACCTCACCTCATAGATGAGGCTCACCTAAAGCAAATAGAGAGCAAGTTGAAGCGACCTTCTATTAGATATTCGCAATTATCGGATGCAGAGATTCTTGACTTCGATTGTTTAATTATTGACAACTTTGGGTTGCTATCTTCCATCTACCGATATGGCAAGATTGCCTACATTGGTGGTGGGTTTGGCGCAGGTATTCACAACTTGCCCGAAGCTGCAGTGCATGGCCTTCCTGTTATATTCGGCCCTAATTATAAGAAATTTCTTGAAGCACGAGAACTTATAAGAAACGGAGGAGGATTTACCATCAATAACGAGACTGATTTAAACAAAATATTGAAAAATTTTGTCATGTCTCCCGAAGATTTAGAAATTGCAGGAGAAAAAGCTGCCGAATATATTTATAATAGCGCTGGTGCCACACAAAAAATTGTTGATAAAATTGTATTTTAAAGATATAAACATCTATCTTGTGAATGAGTTTTAAAAAAGGTGGATAGGACAAACTAAAAGCTTTCCCTCTCATCACCCAACAACTACAAGGATAAATAAACAACATGAAGAAATCAAGATCTAAATATCGCATAAAAACGCGGGTATATATTCCAGTTCTATTTATACTTGCAACGTTGCTTATCACATATATTTTTCCACGCCAAGGAGATTTCAGATACAGTTTCACCGAGGGCCGTCCATGGCGTTATGGCTTGTTGACTGCACCTCGAGATTTTCCTATATTCAAATCTACTCAACAGCTACAGCAAGATCAAGATAGCATTTTGGTTTTCTATGAACCTTACTATAAAATTGACGATGAAGCACAAAAAGAAGCCATTGCCAACTTTGATGCCGACTCTAACTTAAAGCCTGGACTTAGCAAACTGGAACGCACATACATAGCATATATTCGCAACAAACTACACGAAATATACAACAAGGGCATCATGAGTAGCACTGAGTATGACAAGCTACTTGGTAGAAGAAAGCAAACTCTACGGTTACGTGATGAAAAAGAGGCTAAGACAAGAGAAGCTACTTCATTTTACACAATTAAAACCGCCTATGAGGCAATTATAAATGAGGCCCCTCCTTCGCTTTCAGAAAGTAAATTGAAATCGGCCGACGTGAACAATTATTTGCAAGAAAATATTGTATTTGATGCAGTAACATCGGAGAAAGCTAAAAACGAATTTGTGCAACAAGTTTCTCCTACAATTGGCATGGTGCAGGCTGGCGAGCGAATTATTGGAGAGGGCGAAATTGTAGATCAAAATGTGTACAATATCCTTTCATCACTCAAGAAAGTAGAAGCAGATAGGGCTGGGCCAGAAGGTAAGTCAACAATGATGACGCTGGGTCAGTTTTTCATAATTGCATTATTGATGGGTTCTTTTTACATGTACCTCCTATTCTTCAGAATAGAAGAATATAGAAACAGAAAACATGTAACATTTATGGTGCTGGTTATTACCATTTTTGTAGTTCTTACAGCAATAAATGTAAGTTACAACCTTTTCAACATTTACATGATTCCCTATGCTATTGTCACTATACTCATACGTACATTTATTGACTCCCGAACGGCACTAAATGCCAGTTTAATTACCATTTTGATATGCTCACTCATGGTGTCAAACACGTTTGAGTTTATGTTATTGCAAATAGCTATAACAATGATATGTATTTTCAACTTGAAGGAGTTGACAGAACGCTCACAATTGATAAGGAGTTCTTTCATCATATTGATTTCATATATTGTGGTATATGTTGCATTAGTATTAGTGCAAGAAGGCGACATTTCGAAAATTACATGGGAATATCTTGGCTTTTTTGTTGTTAACTTCATTTTTATCACATTCTCTTACCTGCTGGTTTATATGGTGGAGAAATCATTTGGCTTTATTTCTGGTGTGAGTATGGTGGAGTTGGCAAATATAAACAAACCCATTTTGCGTCAACTTTCTGAAGAAGCCCCAGGCACATTTCAGCACTCCATGCAAGTATCTAATCTTGCTGCAGCAGCTGCCATAGAAATTGGTGCAAATCCGTCGTTGGTAAGAACTGGAGCTCTTTATCACGACATTGGCAAATTGGATAATCCTGCTTTCTTCACCGAGAATCAAGCTCCAGGAATGAATCCTCACCAAGGGTTACCCTTTGAAGAGAGCGCTCGAATCATCATAGATCATGTTCCTATGGGTGTAAAGAGAGGTCATAAGATTGGATTACCCCAACAAATTATCGATTTCATTGAGACACATCATGGAACAAGCACACCAAAATATTTCTATAATTCGTGGAAAAATGCGAACCCCGACAAAGAGATAGATAGTGCAGCTTTTTCATATCCAGGCCCCAATCCGTTTACAAAAGAAACAGCCATTTTAATGATGGCCGACACAGTGGAAGCAGCCTCTCGCAGCTTACCCGAATATACAGAAGAGTCCATTAGGAAACTCGTTACTAAATTGATTGACTCTCAAATGGAGGAAAAGTTATTTCATAAGGCACCTATCACTTTTCAAGAAGTAGATAGAATAAAAGAACTTTTCATAGAGAAATTACAAACAATCTATCATTCACGTATTGCTTATCCCGAATTGAAAACGGAGAAGAAACCATTGAAAACTGATGAACCTTTAAATGAAATTTAATACAGGGGAAAGGTAAAAGAGAACATATAAAGCAAATCTAACGAAGAGCGTTAAAAATAGAGGCCATCTTTTAAGGATAGCCTCTATTTTTATATAGAAGAACTAAAGTGAAACCTCTTGTAATTTGAAAAAATAATTCAACAATTTAGCAGCATTATCATCCTTATTGATAATGTTAAAGTTTAAAACATTTCTACCACGGGGAAAATGTTTTAATTAGTTGAAACTCACATCTACGACGGTAGAAATGATGTTAATGTCATTATTTCCGTTTTGTTGTTCGTTTCTTGGGCATTTATGTCATGAGAATACAACTCACACCCTAAAATCCGTTTTTCATCTTTTGATGTTTCAATTCTTGTCAGTATTTTCTCTTAATGAGGCATATATTCGCAACATTATGGTTAAAAAAGATCATTCTATTTGTTTCGAACATTTATAGCACGGTAGATTCAATTTTCAACACATGATTGTCCAATCAACCGTGGCAGATTTAATTTCCAACTTATTTATAGCTCTTTCACATTCGAATTGAAAGAATTAATTGCCATTTATTTGCAAATTAACAGAGGTGAGAAATAGGGATGTTGTAATAGCAAAAAAACATACAGATAAAGTTCATTACTCCATACAAATTTTCAAAAGTGTAGAGATGAAACAAAGGGTGCTATAGATAAAAATTTATCTACATCACCCTTTTAAATTTGTTCTTTATTCTTAAACGAATTGTTTATTCCCACTCAATAGTAGCCGGTGGTTTAGAAGAGATGTCATACACTACTCGGTTCACACCTTTCACTTTATTGATAATCTCATTGCTTACTTTGGCAAGAAATTCAAAAGGTAGTTTCGACCAATCGGCAGTCATAGCATCCAATGAAGTAACAGCACGTAGAGCAATTGTATTTTCGTAAGTACGCTCATCGCCCATCACGCCAACAGATTGAACGGGGAGCAATATTGCACCTGCTTGCCAAACTTCGTCATATAGACCTGCACTGCGAAGGTTAGAAATGAATATATCATCGGCCTCTTGAGCAATACGAACTTTCTCAGGGCTAATAGCTCCAAGGATTCTAATTCCTAAACCTGGACCAGGAAAAGGATGACGGTGAATGAGGTAGGGTTTCATTCCCATTTCGAGACCTATTGCTCTTACTTCGTCTTTGAAAAGGAGCTTCAATGGCTCGCAAAGTTTCAAATTCATTTTATCAGGAAGTCCACCCACATTGTGGTGACTTTTGATAACTGTGCCCGTAATAGAGAGAGACTCAATAATATCGGGATAGATAGTGCCTTGGGCCAACCACTTAATGTCTTTTAGCTTGTGGGCCTCAACATCGAAAACATCAATAAAACCTTTACCAATGATTTTTCTTTTTTCTTCAGGATCTTCCACTCCTGCCAATTCTTTATAGAACCGATCTTTTGCATTTACCCCAATTACATTCAATCCTAAATGCTCATAGTCTGTAAGAACATTTTCGAATTCGTTTTTGCGAAGCAAACCATGATCAACAAACACACAAGTTAGATTTTTCCCGATTGCTTGATGCAACAACACTGCTGTAACAGATGAATCAACGCCTCCAGATAAGGCTAAGATAACTTTATCATCTCCCAACTCTTTTTTTAAATTCCGAACAGTTGATTCTACAAATGATGCCGGTGTCCAATTTCTTTTGCATCCACAAATATTCAGAAAATTGGAAAGCAATTTTACTCCCTCATCTGTGTGAACAACTTCTGGGTGAAACTGTACCCCCCATGTAAGTTCGTCTTTAATGCGATAAGCGGCCACTTCTACATCTTCTGTAGAAGCTATCAATTCTACATGAGAGGGCAAATTGCTAATGGTGTCTCCGTGAGACATCCAAACAGTAGAGATGTTAGCTATATCTTCCAACAGATCGTCTTTAATAGAAGTCGTCAATTGAGCACGACCATATTCACACGAATCAGCCTGACTCACATCGGCCCCCTCCAGCTGAGCAATGAATTGAGCTCCATAACAAATGCCTAACACTGGAAACTTCTTTCTGATTTGAGTTAAATCAGTTTTGAAAGCATCGTCATTGTTCACTGAAAATGGACTACCTGACAAAATAACACCCTTCACAGTTTCGTCTCCATGCGGAAATTTATTGTAAGGCACTATTTCGCAATAGGTGTTGAGTTCACGTATTCTACGTCCAATTAATTGAGTAGTTTGAGAACCGAAGTCAAGAATAATTATTTTTTCGTCCATAGTTTTGCAGTTATTTTAGGGTGCAAATATAAGGAAAAAAGACGTGACAATTTAGTGGAGCGATAAAAATAACCCTCCGACTATATTCAACAAACAAACGAGAGCCAAAATGTACGGTGTAAAAAGTAGATGGGGGGATAATCACATACTATTCATAGAGCGAATAGTGACTGTATTAATTTGTTTCAATATACACTTTCCCATCATTTTAACCTCTTTATGTTCTAAATTTGAACTAATTGCGTCATCCAAATAGCATTCAAGTTTGATGAGCACTCACTTAGCGCATCATTATAGCATATTTACGAGAATTGTAACGTTATTTAAAAACTATATTATTATCTTTGGTGATTAGAACTATGCAAATTACAATGAGATTATATACACTTATATTTTTAGCAACAATGCTTTTTCCTACTTTGCTCATGAGCCAAGTATCGGAAGATGCGCAAAAACTATTCGATGCAGGCAAATATAGCCAAGCAAAACAACTTTTAGAAAAAGAGTTAGAAGAGAATCCGTCCAACGTTTCCATCAATTATCTACTTGGTAGGACTGCCCTATATACTGGAGATATAGAAACTGCCAAACAAACATTGACTTTGGCAAAAAACAAACGAATGAACGATGCTACTCTTTATTTGGGAAGACTCTATGCCATGCAATACGATTTTGCGAATGCTGAGAAAGAGTTTAAACTCTATGAAAGAGCCATGCGTAGAAACAAAGAAGCCTTAGCCGAATTGGAGCAAGAACGCGAATATGCCAATCTTCTGCAACGACTATTGAGTCGAACCGAAGACATACAGATAATTGATAGTGTGGTTGTATCAAAGAACGATTTTTTGAGTGCTTACAATCTTAGTGCCAACGGAGGCTCTTTGCAATGGACACATGATTTTTTTAATGAAGAAAGGAACGAAGAGAGCGCAGTAGTATTTATGAACGAGCGCGAAACCAAAGTTTACTTTTCGCGTCCTGCCACAGAACAGGGTAACACGCTCTACACAATGGAGAAAATGCTTGACAACTTTGGTGGCGAAAAGATGCTACCCTCGCCCATCAACACGCGACAAGATCAGGCCTACCCTTTTATTATGTCTGACGGTCTCACTATTTACTTTGCCAGTAAAGGCCACGAGTCAATTGGTGGATACGATATATTTGCATCGCGCTACAACCTCTATTCAAACACCTATCTCACACCCAATCAAATGAATATGCCTTTCAACTCTCCATTCAATGACTACATGATGGTGATAGACGAACAAAAAGGCGTGGGATGGTTTGCAAGTGATAGGTATCAACCTGAAGATAAAGTATGTGTTTATACATTCATTCCCAATCAGGAAGTAAGATTAGTAAATACCGAAGATGCAGATTCTCTTGCCAATCGTGCTAAAATAAGTAACATAAAAGATAGTTGGAGAGAGGGTGTAGACTATGCTAATCTGTTGGAAAAAGCCTCTACCATAAAAACTATCAGCGATAATAAACAGCAAGACTTTGAATTTGTAATTAACGACGATTACACCTACTACCACTTAACAGACTTCAAAAGCTTTACAGCAAGAGAGCTTTTCACAAATGCTATCGAAGCTGAAAGAAAACTTGAAGTAGCAAAGAAACAATTGGAGATAAAGCGTGCAGAATATGCTGCAGCTGCCGAAAATGATAGATTATCACTAACAACAGAAATACTCCAAATGGAAAGAACAATTAGTGAACTATTCGATCAATGGAGAGTGACAAAAGTGATGGCTCGAAATGAGGAGATAAAGCACATTAACGTACTCAAATAATAAATATTTCTGTTAGCAGAAATATTCCTATTGCCAGGAATAACTATTTCTGGTATAGCTGGTCTTATTTTTTTGATTGGTGGTATAGCATATGCCTACATGTATATGGGGACTATGGCGGGAAACATGACCCTCATTATCTCAGCCTTTTTAATAATGGGTAGTTTTCTCTATTTTATTAAATCAAAATCGTTGCGACGTATTTCGCTCACCACAAATATAGACTCTAAAGTTGACATGTCAGATCTGCAAAAGATAAAAGTAGGCGATGTGGGCATCACACAGTCTCGATTGAATCCAATGGGCAAAGTTTTTATCAATGATCTTACTGTAGAAGCAAAATCTATAGATGGACAAATGATTGATGAAGACACAGAGGTAATAGTCATTAAAATAGACTGGGCTAACATTATTGTTTCTATAAAAATAAATGAGACAATTTAAAACAATATAGCAGTAATACAATATAAATAATCAATAAACACTAAAACAAATATTATGGAATTTACTCTTTTGATGGTTGCGGCAGCTGTGCTGTTTGTAGTAATCATTTTTTTCTACTATGTTCCGTTTTTCTTATGGATAAACGCTCTATCGGCAGGAGTACACATCTCCTTGGTACAGTTGTTTCTGATGAGATTACGTAGAGTTCCGCCACGCACCATTGTGTACGCAATGATTGAAGCACATAAAGCTGGACTTAAAGATGTAACCCGGGATGACCTTGAGGCTCACTATTTAGCAGGTGGTCATGTCGAAAAAGTGGTGCATGCACTGGTTTCTGCATCAAAGGCCAATATTGACCTATCTTTCCAAATGGGAACAGCCATTGATCTTGCGGGTAGAGATGTTTTGCAAGCTGTGCAAATGTCGGTAAACCCAAAAGTAATTGATACTCCTCCTGTAACAGCTGTAGCCAAAGATGGTATTCAGCTGATAGCAAAAGCACGTGTAACGGTTCGTGCCAATATCAAGCAATTGGTAGGTGGAGCTGGTGAAGAGACTATTTTGGCTCGTGTGGGCGAAGGTATTGTATCTTCCATTGGTTCATCAGCATCGCACAAATCGGTGCTCGAAAACCCAGACTCTATCTCAAAACTTGTTTTGAAAAAAGGATTAGATGCTGGCACAGCTTTCGAAATTCTTTCGATTGATATTGCAGACATAGACATTGGTAAAAACATTGGTGCTGTTCTACAAATAGACCAAGCACAAGCCGATAAAAACATTGCCCAAGCACGTGCAGAAGAACGTCGCGCCATGGCTATTGCTCTTGAGCAAGAGATGAAAGCCAAAGCACAAGAGGCTCGCGCTAAAGTTATTGAAGCAGAAGCAGAAATACCCAAAGCAATGGCCGAAGCATTTAGATCGGGCAATATGGGCATAATGGATTACTACAGAATGAAAAACATTCAATCTGATACAGAAATGCGTGATGCGATAGCTAAACCACAAACAGGTTCTGATAAGATAGGACCTAATAAATAATCTTAAGGAAACTATTATGAGAATAATACCTGAATCAGAATTAATTATCAACTCGGATCGAAGCGTATTCCATTTACACATCAAACCAGAACAATTGTCTGACAAGATAATAATGATGGGAGATCCAGGACGAGTAACCATGACTGCGTCATTCTTCGACTCAATAGAGTGTGACATACAAAGCAGAGAGTTTCACACCGTTACAGGCATGTATAAGGGCAAAAGAATCACCGCTTTGTCTCATGGCATTGGAACGGACAACATAGATATTGTTGTCACCGAGCTTGATGCCTTGGCAAACGTAGATTTTGAAACCCGCGAAGTGAAAAAAGACTTCAAACAACTTACCATGATTCGCGTGGGAACTTCAGGCGGAATGCAACCACATTGTCCTGTAGGTTCTTTTGTAGTGTCAGAAAAATCTATAGGATTTGATGGACTTTTGCATTATTACGAGGGTTCTTCACAAATAAGAGAAGAAGAATTTGAAGAATCTTTTCAGAAACATGTTAATTGGTCTCCTTATCATTGCTCTCCCTATGTAGTCAGCGCCGATGAGGAGCTGGTAGATAAAATTGGTTATGACATGATTAAAGGAGTTACCATTTCAGCCATTGGTTTTTATGGACCTCAAGGCAGACATGTGAGATTACCTTTGGCAGATCCTGAATTGAACTCAAAAATAGAATCATTCCGCTTTGGAGACCACTCCATCACTAATTATGAAATGGAGAGTTCTGCACTTGCCGGATTAGGTAAAATGATGGGACACAAAGCCATGACTGTTTGCGCTATCATAGCCAATAGGGTTGCTAAAGAGTCAAACGCCAACTACAAAGTATCTACACAAGATTTAATTAAAATAGTTTTAGACAGAATCTAATATTCAAATAAACTTTTCAGAACAATGAGAAAAATACTATCATTATTTGCGATACTAATTATTAGTATAACAGCTATCGCACAACAAAACCCACCACAACCCATGGACCCTGCAGTCCGTCATGGAGTGCTCGACAATGGGTTGACGTATTATATACGTCACAACAAACTTCCCGAAAACAGAGCCGATTTCTATATCGCTCAAAAAGTAGGCTCAATGTTGGAAGAAGATTCTCAAGCAGGACTTGCTCACTTTTTAGAACACATGGCCTTTAATGGTACAACCAATTTCCCTAAAAAAGAAATGCTCAACTTCTTGGAAGAGAATGGTGTGAAATTTGGAGAAAACGTAAATGCTTACACATCGTTTGACGAAACAGTTTATTACTTGTCAAATGTGCCTGTAATGCGCGAAGGAATGGTTGATTCTTCACTTTTGATACTACACGATTGGGCAAATGAAATTGCTCTTGAAGCCGAAGAGATTGAAAGCGAACGCGGCGTAATCAGAGAAGAGTGGAGAACCCGCGGCGGTGCACAATCGCGCTTGTGGGAGAAAATGCTTCCTGTGATGTACAAAGACAGCAAATATGCCAACAGATTACCTATTGGTAGTATTGATGTTATCAATAACTTTGAACATCAAGAAATTCGCGACTACTACGAAAAGTGGTATCGCCCAGATTTGCAAGGCATCATCATTGTAGGTGATATTGATGTGGACAAAGTAGAAGAGAAAGTAAAAACATTATTCTCTAAAATAGAGATGCCTGTTGATGCTGCCGAACGTGTTTATTACCCTGTCCCAGACAATGAAGAGACAATTGTTTCTATTGCTACAGATAAAGAAGCTACAAACACAAGCTTAATGCTATTCTACAAACACGAGCCCCTGCCAGACGAAATTAAACTGTCGCAAGCCGGATTTGTATTGAACTACATCAAAAATGTAACTTCAAGCATGATGAATGATCGTTTCCAAGAAATAACCCAAAAACCAAATGCTCCTTTCCTTGGAGCTTATGCTTTTGATGGAGACTTTTTTGTTGCAAAAACAAAAGACGCTTGGACAGTAGCATCAGCATCAGCCGACGATAAAATAAAAGATGCATTGGCCGCTATGATTCGTGAAACTGAACGCATGAAAAGATTTGGATTCACAGCATCTGAATATGAAAGAGCACGTGAGAATACACTCAAGAATTATGAAAACACTTTCAATAACAGAGACAAACAGCTCAATAGTTCGTACTCTCAAGAATATGTAAGTAGTTTTACAAATAACGAGCCTTTCCCAGGTATCGACTATGAATACAATATGATAAAAATGGTTGCACCAAACATTCCAGTTGAAGCAATTAATCAAACAGTAGCTCAATTGATACAAGATAAGAATATGGTTATCTCCATTTCGGGTCCTGAAAAAGAAGGTTTGGTATATCCTTCAGAAGCAGAAATATTGGCAGTTGTAGAGAGCACAAAGGCTGAAGAGATTGAAGCATATGCTGAAGAAGTTTCTAATGAACCTCTTATCGTTACTCCTCCTTCGCAAGGTGAAATAACGAAAACTGAAACAAACGAAGAGTTGGGTGCAACAGTTTGGACATTGTCAAACGGAATGAAAGTTGTTATAAAGCCAACAGATTTCAAAGATGACCAAATTATGATGACTGCTTCAAGTGTGGGCGGAACTTCACAATATGCAATGCAAGACCCATTGAACGCTAAGATAATGAGCAGCGTAATTACTTTGGGTGGTGTTGGTAACTTTAGCAGGGTAAACTTGAGCAAAGTATTGGCTGGCAAAACAGCATCGGCTTCACCAACAGTGAGCATGACATCGCAAGGATTTACTGGATCATCATCTATCAAAGACTTTGAGACCATGATGCAACTTGTATATTTATACTTCACAGCACCACGCCAAGATCAAGACGCTTTCGATTCATTTGTAGAAAGAATGGAGTCGCAACTTAAAAATGCAGAAGCAGAACCAATGGTTGCTTTCAGTGACTCGGCTATGCATGCATTGTACGGCGACAACCCAATAATAGCTCGCTTCAAGCTGGATGATTTAAAGAAGATAGATTATGACCAAATCATGAAGATGTACAAACAACTATTCTTCAATCCAGGAAGCTTTACTTTTACATTTGTAGGTAATGTAGACGAAGAGGCTATCAAACCAGCAGTACTAACTTACTTAGCTTCATTGAAAGGTCAAGCGGTTAATGGTGAGTTCATAAAAGTTCCTATGGATGTGATGAAAGGCGTTACAAAAAACATATTCCAAAAGGAGATGCAAAATCCAAAAGCGTCTGTATTTAATGTATTCTCGGGACAAATGGAGAGAACACAGAAAAACAGAATAACAATGGATATCTTTGATCAAATCTTAGACATTGTTTACACTGAGAAAGTACGCGAAGACGAAGGTGGCACATATGGTGTTTCATCAAGAGGAAGCATTGCTCGCTATCCAGAGAACCAGACAATCTTGCAGATTGTGTATGACACAGACCCAGCTAAAATGGAGCATTTAAATGCTATTGTTCATAAAGAATTGAGAGACATTGCTGAAAACGGACCACGTGAAGCAGATTTCAAGAAAGTAAAAGAGTTTATGAATAAGAAACATAGCGAAAGCATTAAGCAAAACGGCTATTGGTTAGGTACTCTTGACACTTACTATTTCTATGATGAAAACAATCATTCTGATTACTTGGCTACTCTGAACGCCATTACAATGGACGATGTGAAAGAGTTTGTAAAAGAATTGATATCACAAGAAAATGAAATTGTTGTAAGCATGATGCCTACAGAGATGGAAGAAAAAGTAGAAGAATAAATTAAAAGAAGTTTTTCATAAATACTTTATTATAAAGATGAAGGGTGAAAGTTTTCAAGAGCTTTCACCCTTTTTCATTTCAATTTCACATTTACTTAAATCGGCAATAAAGTTTGCTTATTTAGCTATCTTTGTTTTATTACAACCTGAAAATAGTAGGAGACATTAGAGCAATTAAAAAGACAAACTTTTCAAACTGTCATTACAAGAATACACACCTTATTTTAAAAGATTAAACGTATAATAAAACAAATTATGAAACGAATCTATTCACTTTTACTGCTATCCATTCTTACATTTACTTTAATAGCACAATCTTCGGAGAAGAAACTTCGCTTTGCCTTTCTAACAGATATTCATTTAAGCACAAATAATGATGGCAGAGATCTAAATGGATTGAAACGAGCTTTAGATAAAACGAAAGAGCTTAATGTAGATTTTATTATAACAGGGGGTGATAATGTAGATATTAGTGGCATGACAGACAAGGCTATCAGTAGAGAGCAAGCAAATACCCTTTTTACGCTATTCAAACAATTTTTTGATTCAACAGAACTTACTTATTACCCGACTATAGGGAACCATGATCGTTATTGGAATAGTGCGAATGGATTTGTCAATGGGGATGAATTATTTAAGAAGTATTTCAAAGAATCTTATTATACTTTTGAAAAGAATGGAATCCGCTTTTTTATCCTCAACTCTGTTCAAAAAGGTGGAAATACTGGGTATGTGGTGGGTGAAGAACAAATAAAATGGATACAAGGCGAGCTTAAAGATATATCATTGGAAACTCCTATTATTATTTCCACCCATGTTCCATTTTACTCTCTCTATTATCCACTCGTGGAAGATAAATACGTGTTTGTAGATGTGATTTCTAATTACAAAGAACTACTTAAAACATTTGAAACCCACAATCTACAAATGGTCCTTCAGGGACATCAGCATATTCATGAAGAGATAAAACTGCAAAACGTGCAGTTTATAACAGGTGGCGCTGTTTGTGCGAATTGGTGGAACGGAGCTTTCCATGGAACTGAAGAAGGTTTTCTACTTGTCGAGATTGACCATGACAATAACTTCAGTTGGGAGTATATAGATTATGAATGGGATCCAAAGAAATAGAGCTTTTAAATAAAAATGACCAAAAGCAATACACTTTTGGTCATCTTTATTTAGTTGAATATCTCTCTCGTATCTATAAGCAACTCAATTACTACTTAGCTAAATGTCTTTCCAGTTTCACAGGATCGTGTTTGTATTTAAAGAGAATAGCAAACAGTATCATCACAACTATAGAGTAGGCAGTAAATACAAACCAAGCATTAGGCCATTTGTATACATCCACAACATATCCAGCAGCATAAGATCCTATTAGGGCTCCAAAGCCATTGGTCATAATCATGAAAAGACCTTGGGCACTAGAACGAATCTTGGGGCTTGTTTCTTGCTCTACAAAGAGTGAACCAGAAATATTGAAAAAATCAAATGCCACTCCATATACAAGCATTGATAATACAAGCATCCATACACCACCTCCTGGATTACCAAGTCCTAACAAGCCAAAACGCAATATCCACGCAAACATGCTTATCAACATAACTTTCTTAATACCAAAACGAATGAGAAAAAAGGGAATGAGTAATATACAGAGAGTTTCCGACATCTGAGATATGGAAATGAGGATATTAGCATATTTCACTCCAAAAGTATCTTGAAACTGAGGCATTACACCAAAATAATTAGTAAGATAGTCATTAGCAAACATATTGGTGATCTGTAATGATACACCTAATAACATAGAAAAGGTGAAAAAGACAGCCATCTTTTTCTTCTTGAACAATGCAAAGGCACGTAATCCAAAGTTATCAACCCACGACTTACTTTCGCTTGCTCCAGTAGTTGGACACTTTGGAAGGGTAAACGAATAAACACCCAGAATAAATGACAAGAGTCCAGCAAAATAAAGTTGGTAAGCTGACTGTGAAAATTTCAATCCATCAATTTTGATTAAGTCAACAGCAATCATCGACACTATAAAACCAACTGTTCCCCACACACGAATGGGAGGAAAAGCTTTTACAGTATCAAAGCCATTCTTTTCAAGAGCATTGTATGCTACAGCGTTTGACAATGCAATGGTGGGCATATAAAAAAAAACAGCAAGCAGTAAATAGGTGTAAAGTGAAGCATACTCAGTTTGAGGAGCAGCCAAAAACAGAAACGTAGCGCCTAGTAAATGGCAAATACCCAATAATTTCTCAGCCGGAATGAATCGATCTGCAATAATCCCTAGCAGACCAGGCATAAAAAGTGAAGCAATACCCATGGTAGCAAAGAAACTGCCAATCTGCACACCTGAAAACGCTAGCTTTCCCCCAAGGTAAGCACCCAGAGAGATTAACCAAGCTCCCCAAATTGCATATTGGAGAAAGTTCATAAAAATTAAACGTAGTTTTAGATTCATAAAATATTAGTTTACAATGAATTTATATTAAGTTTTCTATCATTTCTCACATCCTATTTCTCATCTTTTGAGCCAAGGCGCGGGATCTAGTTTTGTTGTTTTTTTCCATAACTGAAAGTGCATAGAGGCAATTCCGGTGTCTGAGTCTGTATATATTTTTCCTAAGGCCTGCCCTGTCTTCACTGCTTGTCCTTGCTTCACATATACATTGATAATATTGGCATAGAAGGTATAATATTCGCCATGTCGAAGAATTACACAATTGTTGTATCCTGGGAAAGCAATGATGCGTGACACCTCACCTTCAAAGATAGAACGAATATCTGAGTTCTGTTGTGCTTGTATATCTATTCCGCTACTATTGGTAGATACATTCCACTCACTGTGCTTATGCACACCAAATGGCGATACAATAGTGGCGGTACCCGTCACAGGCATAGGCAACTGCCCTTTGTTGGCTACAAAGTTTTTAGATAAATTGAATGTCTCAGCTTCTGCAATCAATGGTTCTTCCTTTTCAATAGGTATAACTACAGGAACCTCTTTCTCTGGTTCTGCTTTTTCTCTCGTAGGCTTACTCTTTTGCTCCTTTCGACGCTTCTCTTCTGCAATGCGTTGTTGTTCTTCACGTTTTTTGCGACGCTCTTCAGCTTGCCTTTTGGCTTCACGCTCTTGTCTTGCAACTTCTTCAGCAATTGCCTTTTCTATTTCAGCGTTCAATCTATTGGCTTGTTTTTGTTTGTCTTGCAGTTCTTTCTGCAAAACCTTTTGCTTGCCTTGGGCTTCACCCATTTCGCTTTTTCGATTGCTTTCTTCTGCTATTAACTTGGTCTGCTCATTTCTGATGTCTGCAAGAGTTTTACTACGTTCTATTTTAGCTTGTTGCACATCTTGCTTCTTTTGTGCTAACTCTGCATTTTTCTCTTTTATTTCATCAGCTTGATTCTTCTGCACACGAGAATATTGTTTTAAGTATTGCATTCTACGCAGGGCCTCTCCAAACGATTTGCCGGAAAGAATAAAGAAAATCTTATTCTCAGACTGTCGTTTGTGCATCACCATTTTTATGGCATTGGCATACTTATCTTTTCGCATTTTCAGCTCTTTGTTCAGAGAGACAATCTCTTTTTCTAGTCTAACCAGCTCGTTATTTAACGCTTCAATCTCTTTTCGCTGAACCTCAATTATTTTCTTGCGTGTTTCAATCTGTTTATTGATAAGACTGATGCGCTGTATAATGGTGGTGGTCTGTTTCTTTACATCCAGATAGAGTCTGTTGGTATTTTCTATTTCAGTCTGCAAGCTTTTGCGCCTATTTTGCAAACGCTCTATCTCCCCAGATTGTGAGAAAATAGAGAAACTTAAACTTAGACAAAAGAGGACAACCAGGTATTTCATTATTTATCGGCTAATATTTTTAAAACTTCTTTCAACTCTACTTTAGTATAGGTAGAAGGCACAGAGTTGTTGAGTGTCAACGAATCATTAAAACTAATTGCAGACAATGAGATAGAAGTGTCTAACTTTGATTTCTGTGTTGAAGCTACAATTTTCATTTCATGAGGAAAAAACAAATCTTTCAATAGCGTAAATTGGTCGTACTGCCATGATAACGAGTAATTTTTATTGGGCATAAATAACTCTGTATGCGTGATTTGATCATTACCGTTCACAAAAAAACTATAGTCGATTTGCGATTTCTTGTCGCGTGCACTTAATAGGTAATTGTCTGAACTTTGTGAATATCTAAACTTTTTGTAGTCCTTCTTAGATACTTCTGATTGTTCTGGAATAAAAAGACTATTAGTAAATAGAGATTGTAAGGTGTAGAAATTAAACCCAACGGGGCTTTGTCCTTTAATGTCGTCAAAAGATTCTTTTACATATCTCTTGTTCATTCGGTCTAGAATAATAATGTAATCGGGCTCTACATACAAGCGAAACATCTCTATTCCAAACAGCGGTTGCACAGAAACCTGAATTGCTTCATTGTGTATAATTCTGAGGCTTCCCTTTGAGTTTAATGTCTTTTTACCAGTTGATATATTCATATTCAACTTAGATGAAAATGTTGAATATTGGAGGTCTTTGTACAAAACATCTTCAAAAAGATCAGAAGAAGTTTTATCTTCCAATTCCGAATCGGCTTGTACTATACCTTGTTTTGGTTTACAGGAATATATCCCTATAAACAAAAATAATATTAATGCTACTATATATTTCGGTAAATGGTGATTTCTCATTTCTCTTTATAAATTAATCTTATTCGGTATATTTTTTTGTTTTTATCTTCTTGTCTAAAGTTTTAGAATCGCTTCCTAGTTCTTTGGCCTTTCTCCACTGCTCAAGGGCCTTTTCCTCTTCACCTGTTTTAAACAATATATCGCCGTAGTGTTCCAATACTTCGGCCGAGGGATTGTCTTCACTATATTTCACAGCATTTTCAATATAAATTCGGGACATTGTATATGCACCTTGTCTAAACAATACCCAGCCATAAGTATCTAAGAAGGTGGCATTGGTTGGTTCTGCTTTTACAGTTATACCACTCATACGCTCTGCTTTGTCTAAAGACTCATCGTCTAACGATAAGAAATAACTGTAATTGTTGAGCACACCCAAATTCTGTGGATTTAACTTCAATGCC
>SMER01000039.1_pt1 | contig 28726 bp, 24 predicted proteins | sample 2456411 | NCBI WGS metagenome assembly SMER01 (sample SAMN10132597, study PRJNA489261) | soil metagenome | isolation source: day1 antibiotic-silt loam soil ammended with raw manure from dairy cow... | place: USA | collected 2015-05-01 | reverse complement strand
CTTTTGAAGAGCCTTTTAAAGAAGGATTTGTAGAACTTTATGATTTTACAGGAAGAATGCTTAAAAGAGGAGTTTTGTCTCAGCAAGAGATCAGTATAGATGTTGCTGATATACCTCAAGGATTGTATTTGTTGACTATTGATATTGATGGAAAGAAGTATGTGGAAAAGTTGTCGATTGGGAATTGAGGATTATGAAAAATGCAAGTGGTTGTTGGAGGAAGATGAGAATTATATAATAATCTCATTATGTTTTTAATAATAAGTTTTGGTTTGATTTAACATTTTAAGTTTGTTTGTTTGTATTTTAGTTAATTATTGAAATTTAAAAAATAAGATTATGATTAAACATGCTGTATTTGGATTTTTGATATCTATTGCTTTCTTATTGATAAATAATATCAATTCACATGCTCAAGGATGGTGCAGAGTTGGTATTGCACAATTAGAACCTTTGCCTGATGGAAAATCATTCATTTTGACATGTCATGGAAATGGCTTGTGTTATGAAACAGATGAAAATGGAAGCTTTTTTCCAGGAGCTAAAATAGATATTCATATTAATGGTGAGATTATAGAAGCTACAATAGTGTCTAAAGTAGATTTCGAAATTCCATCAGATACGCCTAAAGAAATTCCTACTGATATTTTACCAAGTGCTTTCAAGGTAGAGATTTATAATTATGAAACATATTAAATAGAATGATGTAAGAAGTGTTATTTATCATTATTCTCATCAAGACAAACATATTTCACTAAAATAGGTTTGTCTTTTTTTTAAATAAATTGTAATGAAATATTTTTATTTTTTTGTTTTGCAATTATACTTTTACTCGTCTGTTCATGGACAATTAAATTATATTACATTCTCTCCTAACGATTGTTTAAGTTGTATTCCTGCAATTGAAAACATGAAAAACAAGGAATTTATTTATGTCTTTAAGGAAGAGTTTAAAATTGACTCAACGTCTTTAGTAAATAAATTTCCTTTCTTGAGAAATTCTAGCCATGTTTTTAATGATTCTATCTATAATAAAAGATCAATAGATGGAAGAATGACTATAAGTAATTCGGATAATTCTTTAAAGTACTCTTTGGTAAAGATTAATAAAAACTCTGCAGCATCTTTTGAGTTTTTTACTGATATTAATAAAAGTGATACCATTGTATATAGTTATCCGATTTCTAAATCATCAATAATCAAAAGAAAATTTACAAATAATGGAAATTTACTCATACTCGATGCTCTCGAAAATAAGGTTGTTTTATTTGATCTTATAAAAAATGAGATTCTTGATGAAGTGGAATTGACAGAAGAGATATCTAAACTAGCATATGGGTTATTTACTTTGAGTGATGTAAGCATTTATGATCATTTTAAGTCAGCTATTTCTCCAAAGATTTATGAGCCTTTATCTAATATCAAAGATATGTCTATAGATGGTGATGAATTAATTGTTTCAACTTCTAATTATTTTTATTATACAAGTTCTGAAAAAAAGACTGACACTTTTCTAAATGTTTTTCTTAGTATTCATAAGTTTTATTTTGATAACGAAAGCCAAAAGTTTACATATAAGGATACCTTTGTGCCAACAAATATAAAAGAACAATTGACTAGTTTATCACTTGAGTTTTATCCTGTTTCATCTAATGTGCATTTTTTTAATAACCTGATTTTTACATCAATTACAAATAAAATTCAAGATGAAGAAAATAGATTTTTATACGGTGTTTTTGATATTACAAATATGTCTTTAGATTGGGTGGTTAAACTAAATGACAAATTCGAAAATAATTACAATTTTACAAATGCTATCTTTTATAAAAACTTTTGTCTAATTGGAAAGTCTTCAAAGATGTATAATTTGTCGAATAAAGAAATCATAGACTTGGATTATTTTAATGAGTTTGACAATTTACAATCAAATAAAGTATCGTATTTAAATCAGGATTTTAAAGTCAACAAAAACGAAGTTAATATTTTATATAGAAATTATTTTGAGCATAATAGCATATATTTTGTTAATGTTGATTTGGATAGTAAAAAAGTAATTAATCATGTAAAACAGGATCATTTTAAAAGTGACCTAGCAACCTATTTTAACCCTTATAGTAATGATGGAATTATCCAATTTATAGATAACTATAAAGTTGTTGTGCATCGTATAAAAAAAGATTAACCTTCATTATTCTTAGCATTTTAAACTTAAAGCTATGTATGGAAATTTCTCAATAATAGAAGACTTATTTAAATAAATAGGCTCAATTTTGCTTTCTAATACTTGAGTCACATAAGATTGTATATATCATTTTTAATATCCCTTATGAAGAGGAAAATTCTGAATCTCATCTAAAATTGAAACATCTTTTAACTAATATACAAATGATGTATTTTTGCCTATGAATAATAAAAATACAATTAAGAATATATTATTTAGGACTTCTTTTACTCGCAAGTTTAAAGTATTTTTCTATGATTCTCTTCGCCAAAGAAAGTCCTAACCCCCAACCTCTTTTTTTCTGGTATGTCCTGGTTGAAAAACCTTTTTGAAATGCTTTTTAGGTTAACTTACCATTGCTCTTCATCTATTTTTGTCATATCAACCTCCCTCCATTGATCTCCATTTTGGATCAGAATAACTGTATTATTACTGGGTTTTTTCTTGAAATCCAATAAATATGAAAAACCATTATTGATCAAAGTGAATGTATAAAAGTCATTTTCATAATCATAAGCTCCTAAAGTCCGATACCACCACCAGCACCCATATTGATTAGGGGTGACTTCCAGTCGCAAGCTATCTTTTACAATTACATGTGCTCCATCCCAAGGATTTTGCATATTGTAAGAAGATACGTCATAAGCCTTGCCTTTTATCGTATCATAACCGAATACGCTCAAATGAGAATTAAAAACATCAAGTGTATCTGCTGGAAATAAAAAAACTCCATTATAATTATTCGGGAGGTTAAGGAATAATACGGTATCTGCATCCTGCCATTTATAATTATCTAAAAGTCCAAACTGAATTTTTGCTGATGCTCTATATGTCATTACTATAGAAAAAGTAGCAAACAAGCTTGTTGTCATATATAATCCCATAACCAAATATCGAATTGCTTTATATTTACTTCCTTTTAAAATAATAATTGAGAAGAATAAAAATAAAAACACACTCGGCAAATAATAATACCGGTCATTAGTGATCATCGTTACGGTATTGAACCACATTGGAATAACGAGTATGCAACTTGTCAAACATAAAATAAAAATGAGAAATAGGAATTGTGCTTTTACATTCATCAATCTATATTTCCATACACCCCAAATAATCGTTCCAAATAAGAGAATAGCATTGACAATAACAACCCAAGGCATTTTAGTGAAATTATATATTTTAAGTCTTTGATCCATTGGTAAAAAGGATTCCATGCTTAAAATATGGATAAAATACATAAACAACTGACTGATAGCATTTCCTAGTGTAAACGCATGTCCTAAATTAAATTCATAATGCGCTATCCATTTTCCATAAATAAAATAATAGGTGATTAAATGTAAACACCAAATAAGTGATAAAGGAAGAAAAATATTTAATAGAGATTTTCTAAATAACAGATAACTTATTTTTTTTGAAAACTTAAGTGCGAAAATGACTAAAAACACAAAAGCTGGAGTCAGGTAAAATAACTCTAACATATAAGAAGATAGGAAATACAGAATACCGATAAACCAGATGTACTTTCTTTGTTCCGTTTTTAAATAAGTCAGCAGCCAGTTAAGAATTAAAAATATGATTGAAATGGCTATATAATAATGAAAACTGGCTTTCCATATCACAACTTCCGCTGCAATTGGACTAATTAAAAATAAGATTACACCAACCAATGCAATAGTTTTAGCCTTTTCCCAACCTATCATTTTAAGATAAGTGCTGAAAAATCTAAAAATCAAGAATCCGGTTAAAACATGCAATGCTGTAAACAATAGAAACCAAGGAATTGGATGAAATCCAAAAACGAAAATGAGTATATAAAGCAGTAATTGAGTGATCTGATAAAGACTCTGGTTTTTAAATCCTTCTCTGTTAAGAAAATCAATAAATTCAGCATCCTGATAATGCTTCAATGTATCATAAAAGTCACTATAAAAACCAGCTTTATAGGCAGGGAGATACAAGCTTATAATAGCTAACCATAGAAAGAAAAACAATAACTTATTGTTAGTTATAGTATTAATAAATCTTTCAATTACATTCATAAAGACAAAATACAAATATTATCTTAATATTCACACTTAAAATACTATGGAAATAATTCTAGGATTTTTAAATCTAACTGCATTATGACTATCACAAACCATTTGACATTTTTTATTTTTCATCTATAAAGCGCAATACGCCAAGAAGAAAGAAGCGGTCGCTTATTTGCCATTTGTTTCAAATTATATACCTCTTTATAAACTAATTAAGGGAAAGCTTTTAAAGCAATAACTTTTTTATTCATAATTATGTGTTACAAAACCCCTAACAACAATTTATCTCCTCAACGTTATTCTAAAAGTAGTCTGCGTTTCATCAGATTGCCTCACTTCCATACTTCCATAATGGTATTTTTCTATGATTCTCTTCGCCAAAGAAAGTCCTAATCCCCAACCTCTTTTTTTTGTGGTATGTCCAGGTTGAAAAACCTTTTTGAAATGCTTTTTAGGAATTATTTTTCCATTATTACTGATGTCTAAAGTAACCTCTATACCATCGTCCTCTAAAGAGATATGAATCCAACCCTTACCTTCTAAAGCGTCTAAAGCATTGCTTAATATGTTTTCAATTACCCAATCAAATAGGGGCCCATTCATGAGTACTTTAGATTCTTTGGAAAGAGCTGATGCCTCTAACTTAAATTCAACGTTTTTAGGTGCTCTTTTCTCCATATAACTCACCATACTTACTAATCGAGGGTATAAAACCTCTTCTTCCAAAGGAGTATCACTTCCAATTTTAGAAAATCTATCCGCAACCAATTGTAATCGATTCACATCATCTTCCATTTCTAAAACATAACTCTTGACTTCAGGATAATCTTTTAAGATTTCCATCCAACCAACAATAGAAGAGAGTGGTGTGCCCATTTGATGCGCTGTTTCTTTGGACATGCCGACCCAAACCTGATTTTGAAGACTGTTTTGAGCTATGGAAAAAGTGATAAATAAAATGATGATGAAAACAGATAAAACAATGATCAATAGAATGGGATATTGCTCTAATCGGTTCAGTAAAACTGAATTACCATAAAAAACATAATTGGTGCCAAATTCATAATTAATTTCTAAAGGCGCATTTTTAGCTTTGAAAAAAGCCAATTGTTTGCCTAAATAATCTTCTACATGTTCTACCTTCTCTTCATCTAAATTGACATAATCGATAACCTCATCATTTTCATCACAAATGATTAAAGGAATATGATTATTCTGAGTGACCACATATGCCGCAAAATTTAAATCAGGCGAATTGGCATTATTAAATTCAGAAATAGAAATTGTTTTTAGTGCTTCTATGAGCACTGTCACACTTCTTCGCTCCTCCTCAGCCATTTTCTGAGCCAGAAGTTTGAATTGGTATAAGGCGACAATCACAATGCCAAGCCCAATAATTATGGAATAAGTTTTCCAATGAAAGTATTTACGCATATATTAGTGTTCCCATCAAATTCTAAGCTACAAAATTAGCTTGTAAAAAGATGGAAATTAACTATTTTCGTTTTATGAGTTTACAATTTCCATTATTTTTGTTGGCTTTACTGGCTTTGTTGATCCCTATCCTGTTGCATTTGTACAACAATAGGAAACATCAAATCATACCCTTTAGTCATCTTTTCTTTTTGGATAAGATAAAAGTAAGCAGTAAAAAACCTTCTAGACTACAAAAGAAAATATTATTATTTGCTCGATTACTATTACTGAGCGTTTTGATTATAGCATTCGCACAACCATTTTTTAAAAATACCGACGCCTCTAAAAATAAAGGAATTCCCATTTTGTTTTTAGATCAAAGTCCAAGTATGTCAGTGACTAAAAACGGCAGATCGTTATGGGATCAAGTTAAAAATGATGCAATGGATATTTTGTCATCCATGAATGAAGATGATGAGGTGATTTTGCTATCTACTACTCAACCTATGGCTTTTCAACCTGTTTCAAAAGAGGAAGCGATGAAGCAAGTGAAAGCATTGAACGTTTCAGATCAGTTTATACCTATTGATCAGCTTTTTAGAAATATTCAAATTACAGAAGAAGAGATAGGGCAAGAAGGTGGAGAAGTCTTTGTGTTTTCTAATTTCCAACAATCTACGTGGAGCAATGACTCCCTAAGAAATGTGCTCCCTAATAATTTTCATTTATTAGCTTATGATTTTGGTACGACTCAAAATTATTGGATCGATACCGCTTATATTGCCGAAAGTGATGCTCAAAATCGCTTGCATTTTAAAGTTTTAGAAAATATTGATACCTCATTAGCTGCTGATTTAACGGTTCAACTTTATATTAATAAACGACTTTTTCAATCCTTACAAATTGAATCATTAGATACAGCAGAATACCTGATGGAACTGCCTGTCTTAAAAGAACATGCTCAGTTGCAATTGGTTTTACAAGATCCTTATGTGAGTTTTGATGATACTTTATTTTTGACTTATTATCCGCAACAAGCTTTGCCTATATCATTGATTTCAGACCAAGGAATCAATCGTTTTTATCAAGTTTTAAGTCAATCGGTTAATGCTTTAGCGTTTGAGAAAATAACCACCCAACAATTAGAAGCAGATCAATCGAATTTGCCTTTTATTATTTTTGAAGCTTCCTCTAATACCTCTATTAAGGAGCAGCGATTATTAAAAGAATATGTATCATCAGGTGGAGTTGTGCTTTGGATGCCTACTTATTCCCAATCGCAATCTTTGATGGAATTGTTATTAAATGAATGGACTGCCGTACAAGTGGATGAGCAACAGGAAGGGGATTTTAAAGTTCAAAGAATGGAAATTCAACATCCTATCATCCAAGAAATTTTTGAAGATCCAAGTGTGGCGCGATCGTTACCTGAAGTTTATCGTTATTTTCCATTAAATTTTAAAGGAAATCAACCCGTTCGAAGTTTGTTTACTTTGCAAAATGGACAAGCTTTTATGAGTGAACTGAGTGTTGGGAAAGGAAAGATTTATATCCTCTCTACTTCCTTAGATTTACGTGCTACGAATTTTGGTCAGACTTATCTATTCGCTCCCTTGCTTTATACTATGGCGCAGCAACATCATTTTCAGTGGCCATTATATTTAACGAATGAGAGTACACGTCACTTGATGGTGTCGAATCTAGATTATAATTATAAAGAACCTTGGAGAATAGTGGCTGAAAATACGGATGTTATTCCTAAACAGCAAGAATGGAGAAATGGTAAACAACTTGAAATTGTACCTTATCAGTTAGCTAAAGGTTGGTATGATATCCAACAAATGAAAGATGAAAAAGTAGATTATGAATTGGCTTATAATTTATCACCGACTTTTTCAAATCTGAAAAGTATCAATGAAGATGGATTTAGAACGATGTTACCTTCTGAAATGGAGTGGAAATATTGGTCAGGAAGTGAGGCGGAATTACCTAAAAGTTTGAGTAGTACATCCAACGCATGGTCGATTTGGCAATGGCTTGCAGGTTTAGCAATCTTGGTTTTATTGTTTGATACGCTTTGGACTTATAGAGATAGAACGTAACTCACCTTATTCAACACATTTTTCGATTTAAAAATTGAACCAATTGATTTTGAATAAATTAAGGGAAATTACGAAGCTCATCTAAAATCAAAAATAATCTCATGAATAATGCGGATTAAATTATCTGTTGAAGAAAATATAGAAATACAAACTGCCGATGAAGTAACAAACGACATCATAAATATCTCCAACGAAAGCGGGTTTTAAATAAGGAAAAAGAAGTTCTGCAATCAATGAAATGAGTATCGTGGCAACAATAATATGCAACAGAGGTAAATGATATTCTTGTTTAGGGTAAATCAACCATCTTCTTTCTAAAAGCAATCCAGAAAGGAATAAAGGCATGCATAAAAGTGGGTCTAAATAACTATCCACCCAAGTATGGTGTAGATGAAATATTTTCTCTAAGATTTGGTGTGTAAGTAATACTAAGAATATTACGGAGATATGAATCCATTGACTTTTTTTCCAACCTAAGTAAGTTTTCATTTTTTATATCAATACCACAAAAGTGAAAACTAAAAAAAGTAATGCGAAGGGAGAAATTAGGAGTACAAATAATAAAACTGGAATTTTATAAATATACTTCAAAATAGAAACTATGATATGATCCTTTTTGTCAGGAAGCATCCATTGCATGAGCGCTTTCCATCTCTCGACAAATGCTTGCCAAAGTTCTTGTTGAAAGCTTAATTCTTCAGAATTGTCATCTTCTTTTTGCATATTCCTGCAAAGATACTAAATTATAAAAGGAACTAAGCTGAGGGATATGTAAGGGGAATGATAAATAGATATTATCTTTGTTTTTGTTGAACCATACAATATGAGGGTTAAAATATTTTTAAGTTTACTTTTTGCTTTTCTTTTTATCCAAGAGGAGGTGCTTTTTGCTCAATCGAATCCAACGGATACGACCAAGAAAACCACTTTCGTTGTTTTAGATAATGAGTATAGTGAGTTTTTCCAATCAGAGGAAGGTTCCATACATCAACTGATCAATAACGTGAAAATCCGACATGGATCTGATACCTTATATTGTGACACCGCTATTTTATATCAATCCAAGAATCGAGTAGATGCCATTGGTAATGTGGCTATTTTTCAAGAAGATGGTACAAAAGCATTTGCAGATTATGTTCGATATACGGGAAATGATAGAACTGTTTTCATGAGAGCAGATTATGGAGATGTTCAACTTTCTGATCCTGAAGGCAATAGTTTGTGGTCTAAAGAAGTTTATTATAATCTACGCTCCAAAATCGGAACATATAAAAAAGAAGGCATTTTAAAAAGCGGCATGACTTTAGTTCAAAGTAGGGATGGCGTCTATAATATGCGGACAAAATTAGCGCGTTTTAAAGGCAATGTCATTATACAAGATCCGGAATATAATGTGTATTCTGAAGATTTGAGTTATCATACAGAAACGCAAGATGTGCAATTTTTCTCACCCTCAATCATTTATGCTGAAGGGGGTATATTTCAAACTTCTGGAGGAACTTATAATGACGGTTTAAAAGAAGGTTTTTTTACCACCAGATCTTCTGTAATCTATGAAAGTCAATATTTAGAAGCAGATACTATTTACCATAATGAAGTGGACAGTAATAGTTGGGCAAGTGGCAACGTGATAGGAATTGACACTTTAGAAAGAACACTTTTATACGCGGGATATGCAGATTATATAGGAAAATTAGAGGAGATAACAGCTTATCAACAACCACTTTTAGAACTTTTACAAGAGGATGCGAACTCTTTATTTATCAAAGGAGATACCTTTTTTGTGTTTTCTGAAATGAGGGTTCAAGATAGCTTAACGGAACAAGAGTTATTAGAAAAAGAATTAGAGGATCTTTCTCAAGCTCAGGTCAGTTTAATGGAGAAAATAAGTGCGGGCGACACCGTGATTAGTTTTGGACTGCTTCCAAATCCATTACTTTATGAAGATAAAGGACAAGAGAAAAAACCGATATTAAAAGCAACAAAAGATCAAATCCCTGATCAAAGTCCTTTAATTTATTCAGAAGAGCTCACAGGAATTTCAAAAGAAGCAACCGAAAAACAGGAAAAGAAACCTGAAATTCCAATCGCTGATACTTTAAAAAAGTCCATGTTTGTTCAAGAAGATATTGTTTTAAACAACCTCTCTCAAAAAGCAAGTGAAGACAGTTTACCTAAAGAGAAATTTAAACAATTCTTAATCACGCCTTATCCATTAATTTTCTCAGATTCTTTACAAGCGAAGTCGGATACTATGATTTACGCTGAAAAGGATTCGTTATTTACGATGATCGGTACACCAGTTTTATGGTCAGCGGAACAACAAGTTACAGGAGAAGTAATTTATGTGAAAATGAGTGAGGATAAATTACAGTCTTTTCATGTGCCTAGTTTAGGAATTATGATTGCATTAAATAAACCGGAGGAAGCACATTTTTATAATCAATTACAAGCGCAAGATATTAAGGGTTATTTTAAAGAAAATAGTTTAGATCGATTAGAAGCTGAAGGGAATGCAGCATCGATTTATTATTTGGTAGATGATGACGAAGCTTATGTGGGCGTAAGTCAAGCTACTTCAGATAAGATTGAAGTCTTTATGGTCGATCAAGAAATTGATGTGATTAAATATTTAGGACCAACGGATCAAGTGATGCAACCTTTACATTTAGCGAATACTGCAGAAAAAAAATTAGAACGATTTAATTGGCGTGGAGAAGAAAAAGTGAAGGATTGGGATGCTTTTTTTGCCTTGACTCGAACACCTACTATGCCTCAACTTTTTGATTGGGAACCTTTGAACGCAAAACGATGGGGAGCTCCAGAAAGAAAAACGCCTAAGTTAGGCACTTACGAAGAACAATTAGAGAAAGCTGAAGAAGGAAATACTGAAAAAATAGAGGGAGTTCTCGATAAAGAAATTACAGAAGAATCTATATTGGAAGAAATAACTGATCACGAAAATGCAGCAGAAGAGGGGGAGTGAGAATCTTGATGGGAAGTAAGTATTTTAGAATTTCATCGCTGCTTATGACTATAGTTCCATCTTATATCTTAATTTTTAGGGGTTAAAATAACCTTGGCGCTGGAGGTTGTAAACTCTCGGTCGATAATATAATTTCAGGATGTAAAAACTCATCCATATCTTCCTCTTTCAACCAGTTCCAAACCGAATTTTCATTTAACAGGACAGGCATTCTTTTTTTGATGTTATGTATTTCCGCCATAACGTCATTAGCTACTGTGGTCACCATGCTACAAGTCTTGAGGATATCGCCAGTTTGAAAAGGCGCATTTTCATTATAAATACCACCCATTAAGGTCAGCGGTTCTTTTCCACTTTGAATATAAAATGGTTCTTTTTCCTTGCCTTTTGCATCATGCCATTTCCATTCGTAAAAACCATCCGTTATAAAAACCATTCTGTTGGTTACATAGTCTTTAAAACTGGCTGTTTCATGTATGCTTTCTATCCTTGCATTCAGTGTTTTTAGCGCGATTTGATCATCTTTAGCCCAATGAGGAGTTAATCCCCACTGCATAGGCTCCACAAACAATTGATTGCTTTCTTTGTCCCATGTTAGACATGGCAATAAAGGTCTGTCAAAGCCATTTAACCTTCCTATATGCCATTGATTGTTGAGGAATTGAGCTGTTGGAAAAGCTTGTTTAACTTGCTTTGGAGTCGGACTTTTTACATGAAAACACATAATGATGATTTGTCTGATACAAAAATAGCCATCCTTAATGAAAAGAATGGCTAAAAAATAAATATTTATTTTAAATATTAGTAGGGATGATCTCCTGAAACTGCAGGAACTGCGGTTTCATTAATACCTCTGATAATTGGAGAAGTATTCATTTGACCTTGGATATTAAACATCCATTGTGTATTACCCGTTTCAGCATCTAATTTATATAAATTCTTATCATAACTTCCGATATATAAATCTTGATTGTAAATCACAGGAGAGCTACTGATTAAACCAAAAGTTGGCTTTTTCCAGATGATTTCACCATCAATAACATCTACACAATAAATATGCTGATCATAAGACCCGAAATATACTTTTTGATTGAAAAATGTTGGTGAAGAAGTAATCGCATCATCTGTTTCTACAGTCCATCTGATTAAACCTGTAGCTGAATCGACAGAATATAAATTACGGTCATAACTTCCAAACATAACGTTTCCGTCCACTAAAATAGGACTTGACTTAATAGCACCTGCTGTTTCATAAGTCCATTTTAAACTGCCATTATGAGTGTAAAGGTTATAAAGTTTACCGTTATTATTACCTACATATAAAAAGCTGTCGTTAGTCACATTTGGACTAGATTCAAAACCTGAACCACCAGCAGCGGTGTATTCCCATGCTGAGTTTCCTTCATTATTAATAGCAACCACTTTATCATTCACAGTAGCTACAAAAATATAAGGACCAGCTGTTAAGCCATCAACTTCGTGTACGGTAGGAGAACCTACAATATTTCCGGGTGCAGTATATGTAAATAATCTGTTTTCAGGATCTGGTAAATCGTTAGGATTTAAAGCATACACTTTAGTTCCTGCGGCAACGATTACATGATCTCCATAAGCAATCGGAGCACCAATAATAGGACTGTTTAATGCAACTTCGCTTTTGATATCACCTGTGTGATAATCAATTCTGTATAAAGTTCCAGCTTCTGTACCCACATATAAGTGATTGAAAGCAAACAAAGGAGCTGTGCCTATAACACCGTCCAAATTTATTTTCCACTTGTATTTTCCAGTTTCTACATCGATAGCATATAACACTTCGTTATTGCTGCCAGTGTAAATCGTTGGCGTAAATTCTTGTGGAAAAGGTTCGTCAGGACTATAAGATTTACAAGATTGAAAACTTACAAGAGCTAAAATGCTTAATCCTAAAAGTTGTTTGGTAATATTTTTAAAAGATATCATTCATTGTTATTTTAAAACATCCTGGGAATGTACACAATAATAAGCAAACAAATTCAATTATTCAAGCAACGATTTGAATTCTTAATGAAAAATAATAAGTTAGTGAGAACGGATGATTTTTCTTCCTCTCAACTTATATTAAAACACGCTGAAAATAATTTAATTGACTTGTTTTTTAGTTGGTTTTATTTGCCGTCATTATTGATTTTGAACATAAATTCTTGGAACTCGCTGAGAAATATTTGTCAATATCTCATAAGGAATCGTTTTCGCCCATTTTGATAGTTCGGTCAGCTTAATATTGTTACCAAAAACTTCCACCTCATCCCCTTCTTCAATACCTTCAATACCTTCAATGCCTGTAATGTCAATCATACACATATCCATACATATATTTCCGACTACAGGAGCTGATTGACCTCCAACGAACATTTTAGCATTGCCTAAACCTAATTTTCTTAAATATCCATCCGCATATCCAATATTCACGGTAGCAATCACACTATCTCTTTTCACAGAACCAGCTAAACTATAACCCACGCCTTCGTCTTTCTTTATTTTCTTAATTTGAGCAATAGTCGTTTTTAAAAATAAAGGAGTTTCTAGGCGAGCACTTACCGTCTCACTTGGATCGACACCATATAAGCCAATACCTAATCTCACCATATCTAATTGATAAGATGGATGTCTTAAAATACCTGAAGAGTTCAATATATGCTTGATCACATCAACAGGAAGTACAGGTTTTAAATACTCATAAGCTGTTAGGAAAGTTTCATATTGCTTTTGAGTATAAGCATCAAATTCTAGACTTTCACTAGCCACTAAATGAGAGAAAACACTTTGAACTTTAAGAAAACGCTTATGCTGACTTAGAAATTTATATAATGCCGGTAAATCCTCAGCGCTAAATCCTAATCTGTGCATACCCGTATCAATTTTGATATGAATAGGGTAGCTTTCAATAGATTGTGCCTTGAGTTGATTCGTAAATGCTTTTAATAATTTCAGATTATAAATTTCAGGTTCTAAATTCCATGCAATCATTCTGTCAATAGAGTGTAAATCTGGATTCATCACCATAATTGGTAAATCCACACCAGCTATTTTTAAAGTAATCCCTTCATCAATATAAGCAACAGCTAAATAATCCGCTCCCGCTTCTTGCAACACTTGTGCCATATCTAAAGAACCACCACCATAACCATGTGCTTTAACCACACCCATGACTTTTGTTGCAGGTTTGATAAAGCTTTTATAAGTTAAAAAATTATGCTTGATCCCTTCTAAATGCACTTCTAAATAAGTTCTGTGTAACTTTAACTCTAATCTTTTCTTGATTTTTTCTAAAGAATAAATTCTGGAACCTTTTAATAAGATATACTCATCTCTAAAAGTATATTGTTCTATTTCATCCAAAAAGGTATGCGTGTTCTTATAAAATACAGTTTCTAAATTAGGGATTTTTTCAAATAACGCCTTAAACTTGATCAATTGAGGACCGATGCCTATAAATCTTTGGATTTCTCTTTCTGCTATCCAAGTGGCAATCATTGGATAAACTTCTTGAGATTGAATACTCAACTGATGTATATCAGAAAGTATCACCGTCTTTTTAGGAAATTGGTGTTGCTTGTTTAGATAGTTTAATGCTATTTTTATTGATGTAAGATCTGAATTATAAGAGTCATTAATAATAATGGTATCATTAACTCCTGCCAAACGTTCTAAACGCATTTTAACAGGATAAAGCTTTTTGAAATACGCTCTAATACTGTCTTCATCCTTACCTAAATGTAGGAGACAAGCCCAACAGTGAATTGCGTTTTCTATAGAAGCTTCATCGCTGAAAGGAATTTGTATTCTATAAGTTTTCTCTTGATATTCAGCCTCAATTAAGGTCTTTTGTGTACTGGAATAAGTTCTTTTTACTTGTAAAGTATTTTCATTGCTTTTTCCCCAAGTGAATAATTGTAGTTCAGGATTTTCGAAAAAACCTTCCGATTTTAAACGAAGAATTGTTTGATTTACAGGAACTTGATCCTTATTATATATTAAAGTAGCTACATTTTTAAAAAGTAACAGTTTTTCTTCTAGTTTTTCTTCTGGACTTTCGAAAAAGTTTTGATGTGCATCTCCAAGATTGGTTAGAATTCCAATAGTAGGTTGAATGATCGAAGCCAAGGGTTGCATTTCACTTTTTTGAGAAATACCTGCTTCGAAAATCCCTATTTCATGTTCGTCTTTCATCAATAAAATCGAAAGTGGAACCCCTAATTGAGAGTTGTAACTTTTTGGATTTCTAATGATTTTAAACTCATCGTAGAGTAGTTGAAAAAGCCATTCTTTAACTATTGTTTTTCCATTACTTCCCGTAATTCCAATCACAGGAATGTGGAATTGCGTTCTATATTGACTGACAATTTCTTGAAAAGCAGTAAGGGTATTATCGACTTTTAAGAAAAAAGCATCCTTTAAGTGTTTATAATTAGATATGTCTTGAGAGATCAGGAAGTACCTGATGCCTAATTTGTATGCTTCTTCTATGAATTGGTGACCATCTCTAAATTGACCAGGTAAAGCTAAGAATACAGCATTGTCAACGTTATTGATTAATCTGGTATCATAATAAAAGTGACTGATGTCTTGATGCTTTTGAATTTGAGGCTCAAATTGAGCATGTACTATCGACTCAAATAAAGAAGTGGAAATCATTAATCAGGTTTTGGTTTAAATGCTAAAGAAGCAATAATAGATAAAGCTAATAAACTACCTACAACTAATAAAGAAATACTTGATTCAATATGGAACCATGGATTTATCAGCATTTTCGTTCCTATAAAAATAAGGATTACACTCAATCCATATTTTAAATAACCAAAAAGATGAATGAAATTAGCCAAGATAAAAAATAAAGATCTTAACCCTAAAATAGCAAATATATTAGAAGAGTAAAGGATAAAAGGGGAGTCCGTAATTGCAAAAATCGCTGGTATGGAATCTATAGCGAAGATTAAATCCGTAAATTCAATTATTCCCACCACTAATAATAATTGAGTTCCGTATCTCACACCATTTTTAACCGTGAAAAACTTTCCACCGTCGTATTCAGGAATAATTCTGAATAGTTTATTCATGATCTTTGCACCAAAACCTTTGTTGATACTTTCTTCTTGACTCGCTGTATCTTCTTTTTTAAATCCAGATTTCCAACCCGCTATCATTAAAATAATACCAAATATAGCCATGACTATATTAATCTGTACCGGTTCATTAAATAAACCATTGAATGTAGTCGGAGGCAAATAGGTCATTTGAATTAACTTAACGCCAGTGAAAATGAAAATAGCTCTGAATATAATAGCACCTATAATTCCCCAAAAAAGCACCTTATGTTGATACTTTTGAGGGACTTTAAAAGTCTGAAATACAATGATGAATACAAATAAATTATCGACCGATAAGGCTTTTTCTATCCAATAGGCAGATTGGAAATCAGCAAATTCTGAAAATCCGAAAAAATGCCAAATCCCAAAACTGAATGCCATTGCTAAACCAATCCATGCAACGGACCAAGTGATCGCTTCTTTATTGGAAACAACATGTGGGTTTTTATTAAATACTCCTAAATCTAAAATTAAAAGCACTAATACTACAATAGCAAATACTGCAATAATGGCTGGGTGCTCTAAATAATTAGGATGCGTGGTGTTTAATAAGAACATAAGTTTACTTAAATAAGGTTTTTATGATAGGGAGCATTAAAATCCAAGATACAATTAAAGTTAGTCCGCCTATAGGCGTTAGCATTCCTAAAGCACCTAAGCCTGTATCAAAATTAACTCTCGTGTAAATTAAAGCATAAATTGAGCCCGAAAATAATAAAATTCCTATTAAAAATGTCCAAGTTGTTGTTTTGATTAATTTATTTGTAGTAAACAGACTTAATACGCCTACAAGAAGTAAAGCGAGTCCATGAAATAATTGAAACCGAACCGCTGTTTCATACGAATCTGCTAAACTTTCAGTTAAATGCGGTTTAAGTGCATGCGCACCTAAAGCACCTAATATAACACCAGAAGCCATCATGATAATACCTATATAAAATGCGGGCTTGTAAACTGAGTTTTTCATGGATTGATTAAGGGATTGATTTGATCTAAAAAGAAAGTAACATTTAAATACTTAACGGGTAATATTAAATCAGCTTGTTCATAAAAAGGAACTCTCTCAGCTTCTAATTCTTCTAGATAACTAGTTAAACCTTTTTTTGTTTTTGGCAGAAAAGGTCTTTTGTTTAAATCTTTAGCTAAACGTCCAAACAATAAATCCATATCGGTTTTTAAATAGACTATCGTTCCATGTTTTTTCATGAGCTCAAGATTGTCAAAATGAGCTGGAGTTCCTCCACCTGTAGCTATAATAGTTTGGTTAGAATTATTAGCAATTATTTTTTGTAACATTTCTCTTTCCGCAATTCTAAACTCTTCTTCTTTGTTTTTAAAAACTCTTGCAATTGGACGTTGATATTTCTCTTCTATCTTTCCGTCCAAATCTATCGGAGTAAAGTTAATGACTTCAGCAAACGGGTGTAACCAATAAGTCTTGCCTGCACCTGGCATTCCTACGAGAAAAATCATTTCATATTCTATTTTAATACGCTTAAAAAAATATCCAAATACTTCTTAGATATCAGATGGTGTCCTCCTTCTAATAAATGTAAATGAATCATTCCTTGTTTTCTGGCGAAAGAATCAATTGATTTAAATGGTATTATAGGGTCTTGTTTCCCAGTAAAAATATGTGTTACTATATTTTGTTTTCTTATGTTTATTTTAATAACAGCTAAAAAAGGTACTAAATAATGTAAAGAGGTCCAAGTTAAATAAGTTTTTTCTAACTTATTTGAATTTTTAGTAACTCTTTTTACAAAATTAATTTTATTTTCTGAACTTAATCGCATTTTACTAACAAGTTTAACAAACATGTCAGGATTTTGTGTAAACTTTTTGAACCCAAGTCGGCCCAATCGACTACTAGTAGCCATTTTGTACCACGCATTTTTTGCAATTCCGTCGGGAGAAATAAGAATCATTTCTGAAATCCAATTAGGTTGAAGTTCAGCTACTTTTAGGCAAATTCTGGCACCTAAGCTGTGTCCCCATAAACTGAATTTTTCGGCATTGAAGTTATTTTTTACCCCTTGAATGGCAGCCATAACAGCTTCGGGCTTTAATGCTTTAGCCTTTAGCTTTTGTGGACCATGATAAGGTAGGTAAAAACATATAAAGGTGTATTTATCTAATAAGTGTTCTTGAATAACGAAAAAGTCTGAAGGATCGCCATCCATCCCATGAAATAAGATAGCCAATTGAGGTCCATGACCTGTTTTTACAAAATGAAAAGCCTCTTTTTTATAGTGAATAATACCTTGCTCTATCTGTTGTATTGACATTTATTTATTTTCAAGTGTTTTAATTCCTCTCATTAAACGTGACCATCTTACTTTAAATGCGCTTCCTACTTCATGGCTAAACCATACAAAAGAAGCCTTACCTACTAAGTGGTCTTCCGGAACAAAACCCCAGTATCTCGAATCTAAGGATCTGTTTCTATTATCACCCATAGCCCAATAATAATCCATCTTGAAGGTATAGTTGTCTGTAGGAGTGCCATTAATCATCCATTGACCATCAGCACTTACTTCGACAGTATTGTTTTCATAAGTTTCAATAGCTCTATGATATAATGCTTTGTTTTCTGGAGTCAAGCTAATGGTCATTCCTTTTTGAGGAATAGTGATAGGTCCCATGTCGTCTAAATTCCACTTAAAGATCGTTGTGTCTTGAGGATATACCCATAAGGCAGGCTCTCTATCAACGTGACCAGCGCCTTGGACAAAAGGTTCAATAGATTTTACGAATTTGTTTTTTCTTAATTCAGATGCTGCTTTGTAGGTCATGTTGTAAGCGTATCCAAAACTACCATCTCCTTTTGCTCTTTGAGAAATCTCTAAATCATTCTCATGAATAAATTGAGTCGTTAAATTGAAATTGGAATCAGCAATAATTTCAAACTCTGCTTTTAAAGTAGGATAGGTATTGGCCAGTTCATTATTGATATATAATTTTGCGGATTTTATTTCTACGATATCGCCAGGCATTCCAACACCTCTTTTAATATAATTTTCTTTCTTATCCACAGGTCGATGAGTGATAGTGAAATTTCTCCAAACTTCCTCTCTTCCTATGCTACGAACCATTTGATAATAATCATCAGCAGGACGCTCTAGCATTACAGTATCATTGTTGGGAAAGTTGAAAACGATGACATCATCATTTTTTATCTTAGAAATCCCTGGAAGTCTTCTGTATTTCCATTGAACCGCTTCTGAATAGGATTTTCCACCTAAGAATCGGTTATGCACTAAAGGGACAGCCAAAGGCGTCATAGGCATTCTCGGTCCATAAGCTACTTTGCTGACAAACAAATAATCATTGACCAACATCGTTCCTTCCATAGATCCTGAAGGTATGGTGTAAGCTTCAATTAAAAAAGTACGAATAATTGTAGCTGCAACAACAGCAAAAAGAGCGGCATCAAGCCATTCACGCCATGCGGCTTTCTTTTTCTTTTTACTATTTTCGTTGTCTTGGTCTTTCTTTTTCCAGAATTGTAAACGCATAAATACTTTAAAATTGTAATGCTAAGTAAGAAAATTCTTTACAAATATAAGCCATACTTTATTATAATTTTGAGCAAAGCATATAAACCTTTACACTCTATATAAATACAACATGTAATAAGCACTTATTAGTGTCCTATCAAGTCTCTTTAAATCAGGACTTTTTCTCTTACTTAAAACTAAACCAAAAAAAATACTCGCCCTGGTTTTTATCAGTTACGACTACTTTTTTAAAGATATTATTGATCAATTTAATCCATGATTGGATTAGTATTGATTTCTACTTCGTGTAAATGAATGGTATCTTGAGTTTTACCTTTAAAGACACCACGAATAGTAATATCCTTTCCGGCATCAATTGCTGCAGCTAAGCTATTGCTATTGTCAGGACAGTATTCTATGATGAGATTACTTGTAGGATTAGCTTTGCTATTACTACAATCTAACTGAAAGAATACACAGTTTTGTTTTTTTGATTTATTCACCATGGTTACCTTTCCTGTTAAATCAATCACATTATTATTATATTTTGATAACGCATTTTCTTCGTTTTCAGCAAAGTCGCTACATAGTTCTGTTCCAGTAACAGAAAAAGGGGTTTGTTCTTCGTTGGTAGTTGTTGTTGCTTGAATGTCAGTCTCGTTTTCTATGACTACTTTCTCTTCAGTTGGTGTTGTATTACAAGCATAGAAAATAAAGAAAAAGGGAAGACATAGTCCAGTAATGTATTTTTTTAAGATCATGATCATTTATTTTATAACATTAGAAATAAGTAACTACATAACGATATATAAGGTGAAAATGTTCATTTTATAGTATACATGAATAAAACATGCATTAAAAACCGACTTCGTATTGTGTTTTAATTGACGAATACTTTTGAACAATAATGAAAGTTGGTTGTTAATACTGATGAGTAATACTAAATATATAATTATGACGAACGAAGAAAATAATAAAGAAAACATGGAAACGCCACACGAAATGAAAACGTTATCTGGAGTTTTAAATTCATTGCAAAAGAAAGGAATTGAAACCGAATTTCTTTTTGAAGATCCAGATATATTAAAAGGCTTTGGTAAAAACTACAAAAGTGAAGATTTGACTTTATGTAAAACTTATCGATTTGAAGGAATCTCAGATCCTGCAGATAATGTGGCCTTGTATTTATTTAAAGACAAAGACGGAAATTCAGGGTTTGTAATAGATGTCTATGGAAGAGAATCTAACTTAAGTGCAAACTTTTCCGAATTTTTAAAGAAGGTTCCTCAGGATGATTCTTTATAATCAGTATTTCTTTTAAAAATTCATTTTAGGGTGTTATTTTAATAAAAAAGAGGTTGATGAATGAACGTCAACCTCTTTTTGTAAATTATATTTCCAATGAAATTAATTCAATCCTTCTAATTCTACTCTCGCAGCATCAGACTCTTCCATTTTATTTAATGTAGAATAAATGTTGCTTAATGCGATTAATGATTGCTTATAAAAAACGATATCATTTTGATCTAGATTTCTTGAGTTTCTTTGATAGATACCTCTCGAAGCTTCTAAGTAAGGGATAGCTTCTTCAAAGGTGGCATCTCTTACCTCTTTTAAGTTGTCATATTTTGTTTGTTCTTTAATGCTTAAAGCTTGCATTTCTGTATTCACTTTAGCTGCTTTATTGAAGTAAAAAGCACCTAATTGATAATTAAACTTACCATCTTGAGGGTCTAACTGTAAAGCTTTTTGATAAGCTTTTTCAGAGTTTTTAAGGTGTGCATCTTGATGTTCACCTTTTGCACTCTCTGCTAATCCTGCATATACAATACCTAAATTAAATACTAATTCTGGATCTGTAGGGTTTTGCTTGATGGCATCTTTTAATTTTTCTACCATCAGTTCTTCATTACCTGATTCTAAATAGTAGTTTAATTCTAATCTCGCTAAGTTTTCGTTATCTGGAAATATTTTTCTTCCATCTTCAATTGTGGAAAGCATTGATTTTTCATCTCCTTCTTTAGCATAAGCTTCTGCTAACACATAATAGATATTAGGATCTGAATTGATAATAGGATCTTTCTTAGCTGTGTTAAAGATACTGATAGCTTCTTTGTTCTTATCTGCATAAAAACCAGCATAACCTTGTAATAAAGACGATTGTGATCTAATCGTATCTACCATTGGAATATCTTTATACATTTTGGTGTGTTCTTCTTTCAATACGTCTTTCACCGCATCAAACTGAGTATAAGCTTCGTTATAATTACCTGTTTGGTAAGCCTTAACTGCAATATTGTAAAAATCAATACTCAATTGAAATTTCAAATGTGCATAATTAGGAGTTTTTACAAGTTTGTCATCTAAACTAACCGCTTTTGACAAAGCCTTTTGAGCTTCAATAGCATTTTGATCAGATTGTAGTTCGGCGCTATGATTTAAATTAATATAAATCTCAGTTTTAGTTAACCAGGTTTTGGAATCATCCATGGTCTTCTCATGCGTAATCGCTTCATTAATGGCATCTTTAGCTAACTTTAAAGATGTCGTTTCTTTTTCTACGTCTTGCAATGCACGTGCTTCAATAGCCGTATTCAACTCTTTGGTTGCCTCTCTTACTTTTGATTTTTGTGCAAAAGTTGCAGTGCTCATCAGCCCAAGGCAAGACATTAAGATTATTTTTTTAAACATAGTAGAGTCTCGTTATTATTTAATGTAAAAGTAAAAATAAGAAATATTTACTAATTCAAGGTTTTCTGTCTTGCTAAATTATTTTAAACTAAGTTTAGGAGTTGTTTAAAAAAGTGCACAAAACATTTTAAAATTATCAAATTTCCATTAGGTTTGATTTCAAGTATAAATAAAGCGCTATGAATATATTTAAAAGAAAACCCTTAGATGTTTTATTACGAGAGGCGGGAGATACAGAAACAGGATTAAAGAAAACCTTTACCTCTTTCTCATTAATTGCTTTAGGGTTAGGTGCCATTATTGGTGCTGGTTTGTTTTCGATCACAGGAATGGCAGCAGCAAACTTTGCTGGTCCAGCGATCATGATTTCCTTTGTTATTGCGGCAATAGGATGTGCATTTGCAGGACTTTGTTATGCGGAGTTTGCGTCTATTATACCTGTTGCAGGAAGTGCTTATACTTATTCTTACGCTACGATGGGAGAATTCATCGCATGGATTATAGGTTGGGATCTGGTGCTGGAGTATGCCGTAGGAGCCGCAACCGTGGCGTCTAGTTGGTCTGGATATTTAAGTGAATTGTTCAAATCTTTTGGAGTGAATTTGCCTCCACATTTATTGGCAGGGCCTTTCGAACAATTAAAATTAGCTGATGGTTCTATGATTACAGGCATGATTAACTTGCCTGCAGTGTTTATCGTGACTATAATGTCTATGGTTTTAATCAGAGGAACTTCTCAATCTCGTTGGGTAAATAACATTATCGTTGTTTTAAAAGTAACCATCGTTGTGGTATTTATTGTGTTGGGAATGAAGTTTATTAGACCTGAAAACTTGACGCCGTTTATACCTGAAAATACAGGCACCTTTGGAAAGTTTGGATTTTCTGGAATTATACGCGCTGCTGCGATTGTGTTCTTTGCTTATATTGGTTTTGATGCGGTATCAACTGCTGCTCAAGAAACTAAAAACCCAAAAGTGGCGATGCCGATTGGAATTTTAGGCTCCTTAATCATTACAACCATTTTATATATATTGTTTGCTTACGTTTTAGTGGGTGTAGCTCCTTATACTATGTACGGACATACGCAAACGGGAAGTCCTTTAGCACCCATTGCGATTGCAATTGAAAATATGGGAGAATGGCAAAATGGTAAAATTGTACCCGCATATCCTTGGTTGAATACGTCTATCATTATAGCTATTTTATTAGGATATTCTTCCGTAATATTAGTCATGCTTTTGGGTCAAAGTAGAGTATTCTACACCATGAGTAAAGATGGATTAGTACCTAAGTTATTCAGTACTTTACATCCTAAATTCAGAACACCTTATGTTTCTAATATTGTGTTTTTAGTATTGATAGCCTCTTTTGCAGCTTTCATTCCTGGTCATATAGTTGGAGAAATGACGAGTATCGGAACTTTATTTGCCTTTATCTTAGTGTGTATTGGGATTTTAGTGATGCGTAAAACCATGCCTGAAGCACCAAGAGCATTTAGAGTACCATTTGTACCTTTAATACCTATTTTGGGTGTCATTGTTTGTTTATTTATGATGGTGTTTTTACCTTATGATACGTGGATTCGACTCATCGTATGGATGGTGATTGGAATGGATATTTACTTATTATATGGAATGAAACACAGTAAAATTAACGATGGTAGAATTTTAGGAAATAAAGGTGGATTACATGCAGTACATGCCGTGGATTGGGGATCTATCAAAAGAGTAGGATGGGTGTCGATTGGAATGTGTTTGTTATTATTGGTTTTAACCTTGGTACATCAATATCAATACCCAGGTGAAGAGTTGAGCTTGTATTACTTTTCTCTAATGTTTGGAGGATTTCATATGATTCTATTTGCTGCGGTGATGGTTAAAAACTATAATAAATTAGTTCGAAATAATTAAATCACTTTTTGATTAGAATCATTATTGAAAGCGTAACTTTAAGATATATAGATATTTTTCTCTTTAAAGGTAAGGGTCATCTCATAAATCCTTACCTTTTAATAAGGTAGATTATCAAAACATTCATTTGTAAAAAACATATTTATGCAATATCAAGTAGTCATTCAGTTGAGCAGTGCTGATTATTCAGTTCATAAAGCAATGTTGGATCAGATTTCAAATCTGATTAATGATTTAGATGACTTAAAAGTAGAAGTGGTCATTCATGGAGAGGCATATCCTTTTTTATTAGAAAATAGTTATTTTAATCTTCATGTATTGGACTTGCAAAATAAAGCGGTCAAGTTTTTAATTTGTGAAAACACCATGGATACCAATCATTTGATTCAAAAGGATTTCATTCCTGAAGTTGAAAAAGTCTCTTCTGGTGTTGCTCACATTGTTAAAAGACAAGCTGCAGGTTGGGCATATTTAAAAGTAGGATTCTAATGTTGCTTTAAGAGGAATGCTTATTTTTGTAGCATGTTATACCTCTTTTTATCTTTTTTCATGTTTTTATCCCCTTTTGAGGTGGCGTTATCTGTGTTGCAAGAACCTTTAATCACTAAGGTTTCTCCAGATACTATTCCCGTGTTGTATCCTCCTGATTTAAAGCAAGGAGATTTGATTTTTCAAAACGGTCATTGTGGTCCTTTATGCGAAGCTATTAATACAGTGACCCCTGCTATTTATGGTCGTCATTTTTCTCATATTGGTATATTGGCTAAAAATAAAGACGAGTGGACCATCATTGAAGCTACTTACCCTGAAGTAGTTGAAATTCCATTAAACGATTTTTTAAAAAAATCGAAAGAGTCTCATTGGGTCGGCAGATTGACTAATGATTATGACGACTTACACGACGAAGCCATTTCATTTGCTCGAGAACAAATAGGCTTGCCATATGACTTAGATTACATTTATGGTAATGGATCCTATTATTGTTCCGAATTAGTGCACGATGCCTATAAAGTTGCCAATAACGATGAAACCGTTTTTCCTTTATACCCTATGACCTTTAAAGCGCCGGGATCAGAGGTGTATTTTGAAAATTGGGTGTTGTTTTACGAAGATAGAGGTATGGATATTCCAGAAGGAGAGCCGGGTTGTAATCCAGGTGGATTGGCCAATTTTGGCGATTTAGTTATATTTGAATTAGTAGAAGGAGCGAAATAAGTATGAGTATAATCAAGCAAGAATCCGTTCAGCAAGTTATGCAGCGGATTGATATTGTGGAAGTGATAGGTAATTTTTTAAGTATGAAAAAAAGAGGTGCAAATTATTTAGCACTTTGTCCTTTTCATAACGAGAAAACACCTTCATTTAATGTGAATCCCGCCCGAGGTGTGTTTAAATGCTTTGGTTGTGGACAAGGAGGTGACGCCATCAGTTTCATTAGAGAATATGAAAAGTTTTCTTTTATTGAATCGATTCGATGGCTGGCGAATTTTTACCAAATTGAATTAGAAGAACAAGAATATACAGAAGAGCAAAAAGAAAATCGTGCTATTGAGGAAAGTCTCAGGGCGATAAATGAATTTGCAAATCAATTTTTCCAAAAAAATCTCTGGGAAACAGAAGAAGGTAAAATTGTAGGTGGTCAGTATTTTCAAAATAGAGGATTTACTACAGAAACCATCAAGAAATTCGACTTAGGATATGCCTTAGATGAATGGGAACAGTTTTATAAAGCTGGATTGGCTGCAGGTTATAAAGAAGATTTGTTAGACCAAGCAGGATTGATTAGAAAAAGGGAAACTAAAGTCTATGATACTTATCGAGGACGAATTATATTTCCTATAAAAAGTAGTACAGGAAGTGTTCTAGGTTTTGGAGCAAGGATTTTAAATGAAAGTGCCAAAGCACCCAAATACATCAATAGTCCGGAAAGTAAACTTTATGTAAAAAACAGGGTTTTATATGGAATGTATGAAGGGAGAAGAGCTATTGGACAACAAGATAATTGTTATTTAGTAGAAGGGTATACAGATGTCATTTCGATGCATCAAGCAGGTATAGAAAATGTGGTGGCTTCAAGTGGAACTTCCTTAACTATAGGTCAAATAAGACTAATCAAGCAAATTACACAACAACTCACTATTTTATATGATGGGGACGATGCAGGAATCACAGCTTCTGCTCGCGCTTTAGATTTGGCTTTAGAAGAAGGCTTAAGAGTACAAATAGTTCCTTTAGGTAAAGGACAAGATCCAGATAGTTTCATCAAAAACCATGGTGCGGATGCTTTTAAAGAATTTGTGGAAAAAAACCAACAAGATTTCTTGACTTATCGCATCACTTCAGCTTCTGAAAAAGGAAAAAATGATCCTATTTTAAAATCAAATTTAGTTAATGAAATCGCAGAGTCTTTAGCGAAAATTAAAAAAGTAGAAGACTTTACACTTCAAAGCTATTATATTAAAAGAGCTGCAGATGCTTTTGATGTAGAGGAAGAAGGAATGGTGAGTTTGGTCAATCAATTTATCCGTAAGGAAGTCACTCAAATATATAAACAAGAAGAAAGAGATAAGCAAGAAGTTGATAGAAAAGCGAGACTTGAACAAGCGAGTTTAGATGAAGAGCCGAGTATAGATGAAAATGGACAACTTGTTTTTCCTACTGCAGTTACTCCAACACAGCCTACACTTCCTAAAGTGGATAAGGCGGAGAAACAAATGGCTTGGCAATTGATCAAGGTTTTATTGAGCTACGGAGAGAAGGATTATGAGGAAGAAACGGTCGCTCATAAGTTTTATGAGTTGATTACTGTGGATGATATAGGAGATCCTTTAGCTCGTGTTATTGCGGTAGAGTACTATGAAAAATGGTTGCAAGAAGGCGCTTTGCCTCCGATTCAGTATTTTACTTCACATGAAAATCAAGAAATTAAATCTAATGTCGCTCAAGTATTGACAGAAACTCATGTGCCGAGTGAAAGTTGGTCGGAGAAATTCAAAATTGACGTACATCATGGCGATGAGATTTATGAGGAAGAAGTAAAGTCCACTTTTGCTTATTTCCAATTGAAAACATTAAGAAAACTCTTAGAAGAGAATTATAAACTGATAAAAGAATTTGCGTATTCGGATGACTTGCCAGTATATATGCAAACGCATATCGACTTGAAAGAAAAAGAAAAATCTTTAATGAGTTTGGTTATTTTAAAATAAAAAATCATGTGCAATTACATAGAAGGGCAATTAGTAGATATTCATGAAAGGGAGATTTATCCTGCTCGTGTAAGTTGGAATGAAAATGGAACTATTGTTTCCATTCAAAAGAAAGCTCAAGCTCCCAAAGGTTATATTATGCCTGGATTTGTAGATGCGCATATTCATATTGAAAGTACGATGTTGCATCCTCAGCATTTTGCAAAAGCAGTGAGACGACACGGAACGATTGCCACAGTTTCAGATCCACATGAAATTGGAAATGTTTTAGGTGTGGAAGGTGTGGAATACATGATTAATGCTTCTAAAGACTTACCTATTTCTATCAATTATGGTGTGCCTTCTTGTGTGCCAGCAGCACCAGGTTTAGAACGTAGTGGAGCCATTATCGATAGTGAAAAAGTGCAATATCTTTTCGATACTTATGATTTAAAGTATTTAGCGGAAATGATGAATTTTCCTGGTGTGGTGAATGACGACTCGGAAGTGCTTCAGAAATTGAAAATAGCCAAAGCAAGTAAAAAAGTGATTGATGGTCATGCGCCGATGTTATCTGGCGAAGGCTTGAAGAAATATATACAAGAAGGGATCAGTACAGATCATGAGTGTACAACATTGGAAGAAGCTTTAGAAAAAATTGAAGCAGGGATGAAAATCATGATTAGAGAGGGGAGTGCAGCTAAAAATTACGAAGCTTTAAAAGAATTGATTCGATTACATCCTGGGCAAATCATGTTGTGTTCTGACGATGCGCATCCCGATCAATTGATTGACGGCCATATTAATCGATATGTAGCAAGAATATTAAACGATGGCTTTGAATTTTGGGATGTGTTGAATATCGCATGTAAACATCCTGTCGAACATTTTTCTTTAGATATAGGAACTTTAAAAATAGGAGATCCTGCGGATTTTATTATTGTTGAAAACTTAGAGTCATTCCCGGTTCAAGGGTTTTATAGGAAAGGGAAATCCATCGAAGAAAAAGATATTGAAAACCTGGAACTTTCGACTGAAGACGTGCCTAATCATTTTCATTTGAATGACATTTCAATGGATGAATTTGAACAATTAATGCCTGATTGGAAAATTAAGCGTTCAGGAGAGTGGAATATAATCCAAGTGATTGATCAACAATTACTTACTCATAAAAAAGTCATCACTTTTGAAGGTAGCATAGAAGAGTTGCTACAAAAACATCCCGAATATAGTGTTTTATTGGTCATTAATAGGTATCAAAAAGAGGTAGAGATTCAAGCTTGTATAGTCGAGAATTTTGGTGATATACAAGGTGTTTTAGGTTCTTCGGTGATGCATGATTGCCATAATTTAATTTTGGTAGGTCGTGATCCTGTATTGATTCATAAAGCATTATCTACGCTTATTGAAAATAAAGGGGGATTGGTGGCTGTGAAAAATGATGGAACTGTTCATGATTTACCTTTAGCTATTGCGGGCTTAATGTCTATAGAACCTATTGAAACTTTAGCTGATAAATTTATTGCTTTAGAGAAAGTGGTTGG